>Ga0208719_1000287_pt1 | contig 15568 bp, 10 predicted proteins | sample LakMenEpi30Jul09_FD_150747 | JGI IMG/M metagenome (GOLD analysis project Ga0208719, IMG submission 150747) | Freshwater microbial communities from Lake Mendota, WI - 30JUL2009 deep hole epilimnion (SPAdes) | ecosystem: Environmental > Aquatic > Freshwater > Lake > Epilimnion/Euphotic zone ... | reverse complement strand
CCGGCGAGCGAGTCGAGCACCTGCTCGGAGACGACCGCCTCCGTCCGCCCCGACTCCCGCTCCTCGAGCGACTCCCCGACGCACACGATCGGGGTCAGCCCGGCGGCGAGTACGGCCTTGACTTTGGCGTTGACGGTGGCGTCGGTCTCGCCGAACAGCGTTCGCCGCTCGGAGTGGCCGAGGATGCAGTAGCGGCAGCCGATGTCACGGAGCATGCCGGGGGCGACTTCGCCGGTGAACGCGCCGCTCTCCTTGTCGTGCGCATTTTGGCCGCCGAGGGCAATTCCTGAAGGCGTCGCGCCGTCGAGGCCGAGGGCCGTCGCCACGGTCGTGGCGTAGAGGGCCGGCGGGCAGAGGACGAGGTCGACACCGGCCGCTTCGCCGGCCCGCCCGGCGACCGCTTGGGTGAGACTGCGGGCCTTGGCGGCATCGAGGTTCATCTTCCAGTTGCCGGCGACGATGGGCTTCCTGCGGGTGGACATCGATGAACCTCTTGGGGTATCGCGGGGTGTGGGGAGGTGTTGGTGCGGGGTACTTCGGGGAAGAGCGAACCACAAATCGCCTTTCGAGGCAACTGCGGTCGACGGGGTGTCGCTGCCGGACGGGGCCGGCCAGAGACGGATCAGCCGACGGGGGAGGCGGAGGCGTACGACCCCAGGACCACGACCCGCTTGCAGCGGCTTTCGAGTGCGCGAATCGCCCGCCGGACGCGGAGGTCGTCTCGGTGTCCCTCGAGTTCCACGAAGAACACGTAGCCGCGTTCCTCGCCGGCCAGTGGAAACGACTCGATCCAGGTGAGGTTGAGCTTCTGCTTCTTGGGGATCGCCAGGGCATCGGCGAGGCCGCCGGGGCGGTGTTCGATCTCGAACATCAGCGACGTCTTGTCGTTGCCGGTCCGCGAGGCGTCGGCGTGACCGATGACGGCGAAGCGGGTCGTGTTGCCGGCCACGTCCTCGATGTTCTCGGCGAGGATGTCGAGGCCGTGATGGACGCCCGCCTGACGGCTGGCGATGGCCGCTGCCCGTGGGGTCTTGGCGGCGGTCTCGGCCGCGGCGCTCGTGCTCGTGACCTCCACGAGCCGGGCGTCGGGGAGGTGCCGGGCGAGCCAGTTGCGGCACTGCGAGAGCGCCTGCGGGCGGCTGTAGACCGTGTCGATCGCCGTCCGATCGCAAGCGGCGAGGAGGTTGTGGTGAATCCGCAGGGGCACCTCGGCACAGACCTTCACGGGCAGCCGCGAGAGGTTGTCGAGGGTGTCGGCAATCCGGCCGTCGGTCGAGTTCTCGAGCGGCACGACGCCGTAGTGGGAATGGCCGGCGTTCACCTCCTCGAACGCCGCGGAGATGCTCGCCACCGGGACGAACTCGACCGAACTCCCGAACCGATGGAGGGCGGCGAGATGGCTGTAGGTCCAGGCGGGCCCGAGGTGAGCGACGCGAAGGTGCTGCTCGATCGCCCGCGAGCCGGAGATCAGTTCGCGATAGACCGCCTTGAGGCTCTCGCCGGAGAGCGGTCCGGCGTTGTTTCCGGCGACTCGTTCGAGGACGATCTCCTCGCGGGACGGATCGTAGGTCTGCTGGCCCGTGGCCCGCTTGATGTGGCCGATCTTGCCCGCCACGGTAGCCCGCTCGTTCATCAGGGCCACGAGCAGTTTGTCGATACGGTCGATCTCCGAGCGAAGCGGGGCAAGTCCCGGCTCCTTCCGCGGGGAGGACGGGCTTTCGGCCGCGGCCTGGCCGGTCTCGGGGCGGTCTGTAGAGGGCTTGCGGTGGGGGCCCGACTTGGCCATGGGTCGCCGGACAAAAGAAGGGGGAGCAGCCAAAATGGCAGGCGGACGTCTCGGGTTTCGCGGCCCGTGTCCGAAAGGACCACTGTAATCAGATTGCCAGCCCCGTAAATAACGCGCTCTTTTCGGGGGCATCGGCGGGATCGAACGGGCCGATTCGGCGACAAACCGGGCTGGCACGGTGTTTGCACTAAGGAGCCTGCGTTGGGCCGGGAGCGGCCGCGTTCCGCTCCGGCGCTCGTCCGCTCCCGGCCCACCAGCATTCCTTCCCACCACACTCGCTCACCATCCAATCCACAGAAGGGGATTCCACCACCATGGCCAACACCAAGGGCGAAAAGATCATCGGCATCGACCTCGGCACCACCAACTCCGTCGTGGCGGTGATGGAGGGGAAGGAGCCGAAGGTGATCGCCAACAAGGAAGGCAACCGGCTCACGCCGAGCGTGGTCGCCTTCAACGACAAGGGGGAGACGCTCGTCGGTGACACCGCCCGCCGTCAGGCCGTCACCAACCCGAAGCGGACGATCTACTCGATCAAGCGCTTCATGGGCCGCCGTCACAACGAGGTCGCCGGCGAGGAGAAGATGGTGCCCTACGAGGTCGTCGGCGGCCCCGAGGACTACGTCAAGGTGAAGGCGGGCGACCAGACGAGCACCCCGCCGGAGATCTCGGCGAAAGTCCTCCGATCGCTCAAGGAGTCGGCCGAGAGCTACCTCGGCCACAAGGTCAACAAGGCGGTGATCACGGTCCCTGCCTACTTCAACGACGCCCAGCGACAGGCCACGAAGGATGCCGGGCAGATCGCCGGTCTCGAGGTGATGCGGATCATCAACGAGCCGACGGCGGCGGCACTTGCCTACGGTCTCGACAAGAAGGCCCAGGAGAAGATCGTCGTGTTCGATCTCGGTGGCGGCACGTTCGACGTGTCGGTCCTCGAGGTCGCTGACGGCGTGTTCCGTGTCATCAGCACCAATGGCGACACGCACCTCGGCGGCGACGATTTCGATCAGACCCTCATCAACCACGTCGCCGACCAGTTCAAGAAGGAGCAGGGGATCGATCTCCGCAAGGACACGATGGCCCTGCAGCGTCTTCAGGAGGCGTGCGAAAAGGCGAAGAAGGAGTTGAGCTCGGCCCAGAGCACCGACATCAACCTCCCCTTCATCACCGCCGACGCCACCGGCCCGAAGCATCTCCAGATGTCGATCACGCGGGCGCAGTTCGAGCAGATGTGCGATAGCCTCGTGGAGCGTTGCCGCGGCCCGGTCGTCCAGGCTCTCAAGGATGCCAAGCTCGATCCCAAGGACATCGACGAAGTCGTCCTCGTCGGCGGCTCGACCCGGATCCCGAAGGTCCAGGAACTCGTCAAGAAGCTCTTCTCGAAGGAGCCCCACAAGGGGGTCAATCCCGACGAGGTCGTGGCCCTCGGGGCGGCGATCCAGGGAGGCGTGCTCGGCGGAGAGGTTCAGGACGTGCTCCTGCTCGACGTCACGCCGCTCAGTCTGGGCATCGAGACGGAAGGGGGGCTGTTCACGAAACTCGTGGAGCGCAACACCACCGTCCCCACGGAGCGCAAGCAGGTCTTCAGCACCGCGGCCGACAACCAGCAGGCTGTGACGGTGAGCGTCTACCAGGGGGAGCGGCCGATGGCCCGCGACAACCGCCTCCTCGGGCAGTTCAACCTCGACGGCATCCCGCCGGCCCCGCGCGGCACGCCGCAGATCGAGGTGAAGTTCGACATCGACGCCAACGGCATTCTTTCGGTGAGCGCCAAGGACCTCGGCTCCAACAAGGAGCAGACGGTCAAGATCGAGCAGTCGAGTGGCTTGAACGAGGCGGAGATCGAGCGGATGCGGAAGGACGCCGAGGTCTACGCCGAGGAGGACAAGCGGAAGCAGCGATTGGCGGAGGCCCGTAACCGGGCGGAGGCCCTCTGCTTCCAGACCGAGAAGCTCGTCAAGGAGAACGGCGACAAACTCTCGGCCACCGACAAAGCCCCGCTCGAGGCGGCGATCACGAAGGCGCGTGAGGTGGCCAAGGGTGAGGATGCCGACGCGATCCAGTCGGCTCACGATGCCCTCGAGCAGGCGGCCCACGCCCTCACGAAGGTGTTGTACGAGTCGACGGCGGCCCGCGGCGGGACCGATGCCGGCCCGGGTGCCGCTGCCGGCAAGCCGGCCGACGACACGATCGATGCCGAGTTCGAGGTCAAGAAGGATGCCTGATCCTTCCCCTCCCGACCGGTCGCGGTGACAGCCGCCGCCGCCGGCCAGGCGTGAACGATCCAACTCCCGAGGGGAGACGGTGGCTGCCACCGTCTCCCCTTTTTTTCAAAGGTCTCACCATGCCGTTCCGATTCGAAAAGTTCACGATCAAGGCCCAGGAGGCGGTCCAGCGATCGATGGAGCTGGCGGCCTCTCGGGGCAATCCCCAGGCGACGCCGGTGCATCTCCTCTCGGCGCTCGTCGCCGAGCGCGAGGGGATCGTCCGGCCGCTCTTCGAGAAGGTCGGCGTCGACCGGGGCCATCTCGAGCGGATCATCGAGGCGGAGCTCTCTCATTTTCCGAAGGTCTCCGGCGGGTCGCAGCCGCAGCCCGATCAAGACCTCGTCAAAGTCTTCGAGGCGGCGACGGCCGAGGCCGACGTCATGAAAGACGAGTTCGTCTCCACCGATCATCTGCTCCTGGGGCTCGTGAAGACGCCGTCGAAGGCGAAGAACGTCCTCAAGCTGGCGGCGGTCGACGAGCAGCAACTCCTCGCCGGGCTTCAGGCCGTCCGCGGGAGCGCCCGGGTGACCGATCAGAATCCCGAGGAGAAGTTTCAGGCGCTCGAGAAGTACGGCATCGATCTGGTCAAGCGGGCCAGTCAGGGGAAGCTCGATCCGGTCATCGGCCGCGACGCCGAGATCCGCCGGGTCATTCAGGTGCTCTCGAGGCGGACGAAGAACAATCCCGTCCTCATCGGTGAGCCTGGCGTCGGCAAGACGGCGATCGCCGAGGGGCTGGCGCTGCGGATCGTGCAGTCGGATGTCCCCGAGACGCTCCGCAACAAGCGCGTCATCGCCCTCGATCTCGGAGCGTTGATCGCCGGCACGAAGTACCGGGGTGAGTTCGAGGACCGTCTCAAGGCGATTCTCCGCGAAGTGGAGGCGGCGGCCGGCGGGGTGATCCTGTTCATCGACGAGCTCCACACGATGATCGGCGCCGGCGCGGCGGAGGGGGGCTCCGACGCGGCGAATCTCCTCAAGCCGGCGCTTGCCCGCGGGGAGCTGCGCTGCATCGGAGCGACGACGCTCGACGAGTATCGCAAGCACATCGAGAAGGATGCCGCCCTCGAGCGACGCTTCCAGCCGGTGACGGTGGGAGAGCCGAGCGTCGAGGACACGATCGCGATCCTTCGTGGCCTCAAGCCCCGGTACGAGGCCCATCACAAGGGGGTGAAGATCAAGGACTCGGCGCTCGTCGCGGCGGCCGAGATGTCGCATCGTTACATCGCCGACCGCTTCCTCCCCGACAAGGCGATCGACCTCATGGACGAGGCGACGAGCCGTGTGGCGATGGAGCTTCAGAGCGTGCCGTCGGAGATCGACGAGGTGCAGCGCCGGCTCGTCCAGCTCGAGCTTGCGGCCAGGCAGCTCGCCGAGGAGACGGAGGTTCATGCCAAGGAGAGGCTCGTCGAGATCGAGAAGGAGTCGACGGAGCTGCGGCGCAAGCTCGCGAGCCTCCGGGAGCAGTGGGAGGCGGAGAAGTCGGGGGTGGGGAGCGCCGAAGAGCTGCGGAAGCAACTCGATTCCGCGCAGCTCGCCTTCGAGCAGGCGAGCGTGGCGATCAAGGAGCGGCAGGCCTCGGGGCTCCCGGTGGGGGAGGATCTCTTCCAGCGGCTCTACGAGCTCGACCAGCAGCGGCGGACGCTCGCTCTGCGAGCCGAGCAGGAGGAGCAGGAGCATCCGAAGGGAGCGGCGAAGGAAGCCGCGCCGGTGAAGCGACTTCTGCGGCGTGAGGTGGGCCCTGAAGAGATTGCCGAGGTGGTGAGTGCCTGGACGGGAATCCCGGTGACGCGGCTTCAGGAGACGGAGCGGGCGAAGCTCCTCGTCCTCGAGGATCGTCTCCACCAGCGGGTCATCGGCCAGGACGAGGCGGTGGAGGCGGTGAGCAATGCCGTCCGTCGCAGCCGTTCGGGGCTCCAAGATCCGAATCGCCCCATCGGCTCGTTCATCTTCCTCGGGCCGACGGGCGTGGGGAAGACGGAGCTTTGCAAGGCGCTCGCCGAGGTTCTCTTCGACGATTCAAACGCGATGGTGCGGATCGACATGAGTGAGTTCATGGAGAAGCACACGGTGGCCCGGCTGATCGGCGCGCCCCCTGGCTACGTCGGCTACGAGGAGGGGGGGCGGCTGACGGAGGCGGTCCGGCGGCGTCCCTACTCGGTGGTACTCCTCGACGAGATCGAGAAAGCGCACCGCGACGTCTTCAACGTCCTCCTTCAGGTACTCGACGACGGTCGGCTTTCCGACAGCCTCGGTCACACCGTCGACTTCACCAACACGATCGTCGTGATGACGAGCAACATCGGCAGCCAGTTGATCCAGGAGATCACCAAGGAGGGGGGCTCGCAGGAGGAGATCCGCAATGCGGTCAAGGAGTCGCTCCAGACCCGGTTCCTGCCTGAGTTTCTCAACCGGATCGACGAGACGATCGTCTTCCATCCGCTCGACGAGCGGCACATCGAGAAGATCGTGAAGATCCAGGTGAACCGGCTCATCGAGCAGGCGGCTCGGGCCGGTGTAACGCTCGAATGCACGGAGGGGGCGGTGGCGGAGATTGCCCGGCTCGGCTATGACGCCGCGTACGGTGCCCGGCCACTGAAGCGGGTGATCCAGCAGCAACTCCAAAATCCTCTCGCCCGGGAGTTGCTCTCCGGGCGGTTTGCGGAGGGGAGCCGGGTGCGGATCGACTTCGCGCAGGATGAGTTCACCTTCGCGCCGGGTTGATCGGCAAGCCCCCCTCCGAACGAGCTCGAAGATGCCAAAAGCATCAGGGCCGCGCGAGCCATCTGGTTCGCGCGGCCCCGGGTGTTTACGGCCAGCGGTTCGCGGGCGATCAGCCTCGCTTGCGTTCTTCGAGGCCCATCCTGGCGATGAGGACTTCGGCGCCGGCGGTCATCCTACGGAGTTTGTTGGCGATGACGAGCCGCTCGGACTGCGTGGCCTTCTTGAGCTTGAGCCCGAACTTGGCGATCTTCTGCTTCCGGTGCCGGCGCCGCTTGATTTCCTTCATCCGGTTGCTGATGCCGCCCATGGTATCGATGGTCCTGTCGGAAGGTCGTGGGGTGAGGGGATTGGTTGCGAGGGAGGCACGACAAAAGAGCCGCTGGCCTCGAATCCACGCAGGATCCGGGAACGAGCCCGTAGTTTTAGGCCAAATCACGCTCTCCGTCAAAGGTGATCCCGGGGCTGCCGTGGCAGGGGCTTCCTGGCGAGTGGATCGAATCGGCCTGCTGACGGCGGGAGACGGCTTGCTAGACTGCGTACCCGGATGATGCGTCGGCAGCACGGCCCTTGCGGACTGCCGGCAGCGATGTGCGGCCGCGGGCGGCGATGAGGCTGGCGACGGCGATGTCTGCCTTGAGCCGTTGAGCGAAAGTGGCCGTTGGGATGGGTGGCAGAGCGGTTGAATGCACCGGTCTTGAAAACCGGCAACGGCGAAAGCCGTTCGTGGGTTCGAATCCCACCCCATCCGCTTTTCGGAATGGCCCGGTCGAGGCGGCGTATCAACGCTCTCCATCGAGCCCGGCAGCCCGTGGGAGAACGGCTATGCCGAGAAGCATCCACAGCCGATCCGTGACGAGTGCCTGGCACTGGAGGTCCTCGAAGGCCTCCGCGATGCCGGGGCGGTCACGGCCGCCTGGAGGGACGACTGCAACCGCCGGAGGCCTCACGGATCTCTCGGGCTTCAGACTCCGGCCGGGTTCGCCACCGCGTGTGCGGCTTCCGCCTCGGCCAAGGCCTCCGCCCCAGCCGCACGCGGGGCTGTCTGCCTCGGTCAGGCCCAACCCTGAACCCTCATTTCGCCTGGTACAGGAAATCCAGGCCGGTCAGCAACACAATAAGTTGCCGCTATCGCATATGACACAGACACACTGGGTCGGTTCCGGAATGACTGGAAGCGTCATAGAGCCGGACTCCAATAGTCACGCCCGGATGAATTGAGCTGACTCCCCGATCAAATTCCTTCGTGCTAGAAGAAAATTCTCTTCCCGATGGAAAGACGTTGTCTAGATGCACGTCAAATGAGTCCCTCCATTTCTCACAGTACTTTCTCGTTGTGGACGTCGTCCGCTCTACTCGATCATGCAGCCAGAGGATGTCCTCCCTCGTCCGATACCCTAAGCCGGACACTCGTCGGGCTTTCAAGTCCGATAGCAGAGATTCGAATGCCGTGCGCGTCGCATCAGTGCGGTCATTGGCTTGACTAACGTAGTTGTGAATCCATCCCACCATCGCTTTCCATGCCCCCGGATCAATGCCTTGCGGAGGGGCCCCTTCGATCGAATCAAATTCGGCGCGGATCGATGCTACAACGCCCAGATAATGATTCCATCGCATGGACCGATACCAAAAATATGTCGCGGCACCGACAGCGAGAAGTGCGGCAATGACAACAATTTGCTTGAGCGGTTTCACGGGTTCGCATCCTCAGGCGGGAGGGGCGGGACATGAGGAGGCTGCGCAATAGTCCTGTCATCCCTCGTGTCGATCGCTGACTGGAATACAAAAAACTGACCTGAAGCGTTTACATACAGCGCCGGGGTATTGAAATAACCGGCCACATTGATCCCCGGGTGCGAATTCAGAAACGTATTAATACTCTTCAGGGTGCCCATCGATTGAGGGTCGGTGTCCCAGCCTCCACTCAGCACCACGGTCGATCCGGGAGGAAATCCGCCCGAATTCTGGAGGGTAGCGTTGGGGTTATCCGTGGCCTGAAAATGGTACACCCACACCGTGACATTTCCATTTGAATCTGGCGGCGACACAATTATCACCCCAATGCACGGACCGGTTCCAGTTGGCCCCACCAGAACTCCGGGTGGAATACTTGTGTAGACATTGCCGAGGCCTCCGCTCACGCCCTGCGTAAGTGGATATGCCGGAGCCGGCCCAGGCAGAATTGTCACGGGCGGAGTCCCATATTCGTTTATTAGGTTGCGTTTCAGCCCAACAGGCCCAGAACCATTCCAAAGTAACCACCAATCGCTGGCTGTCACGTTCTGATTCGTGGGGTTTACAACATTGACCGGAGGTTGACCAAAAGGAACGGACGACCAGCCGGTCCATGTGTATCCTGGCTGTGCCGGTGACACCGTTGGCCCATCGGAAGCGGCGGAGGTGGACGGCAATGTGTCATTGGACGCCCCTGCGGACGCGGCTTGGGAGTCCGCAACGGTCACCGCGCTCGTCAGGTTGCCACCTGAGGTGTTGCCCTGCCCACCAGCGTTTGAGCCTCCGGTGTACTGCGCCGAAAGCACGAGACCGTTTGGATTGGAGCTGCCTCCAGTCCCAGAGGTGGTCGAACCTGCTCCCGTGCCGGAGTTGCTCAGGAGCGCCAGACCACCCGAGGTGGAAGTCCGCTGGACGCAGCGGAAGTCGAGCCTGTCTCGGAGACAGAACTGCTTGGGAGCGCCAAATCAGTGGGTTGAGCACCACTGTAGCCTGAGGGCGAGATCGGCGAGGCGGAGCTTCCGGCTGAGCCGGACGTGGGACTGTCACCGAAAAGATTGGCTCCGGAAACACCGGGGAGCAGCACGGCGGTGGTCGATCCCAAGCCGCTCAAAGAATCCGGCGCGAGTCCGGCGAGCATCGCCCTCGGTTCGAGCGACTCGAAGGCTGTTCTTGTGGACGGATGCGTCTTCCGACATCGTGCCAACCGCATGGCTGCCTCCCCTATTGGACCTCTCGGAAAAAGGACAACACCCCCCTATTGAGGGCCTAGGATATCGGCGCCCTTACGATTTCGTCAAGTAGTCGAGCAGTCTCGTACAGCGGCCCCCGGTCTCCGTTTTGCCCGCAGGATCCCGCGCCCGCACGCGAGGGTCTCCGCTCCTGGGGCAGGGAACTTTTGTTGCGTGACTGGGCCAGCAAGTTTCGCTAAATCCCAAGCAGGAGGGCACGCTCACGCCGTTTTAGGTGAGCCGTCGCGGACGCCACTCGCGGCAGTGGCGCTGCGAGCCCCAGTTCCGGGTATCGACCAGGATCACCGGGAGGATTCCCGATCCTGAGGAGCCACCCTCTCGGAGCCACAAGGTAATCAGACGGCAACCCCGGTTGAACGGATGACGGCGTGGTCGGCACCGCCTCAAGCGGGTGTGTCGTGATGCCGCCGGCATGAAGCGCCTCGAAGGGGAACCGGTCGATCCGACCGAACCACCTGCCCCGCGGACGGGCGTCACAGGGACGTCGTTCTCGTAGTCGCTTCTAGAATCGCCCTTCGGAGGCCATCTTCGATCTGGGGCGCCAGCGGGCCAATCTGCCGGCCGGTAAGGCGGCCCTGACGTTGATCCTGAAGGGGCACGGGGGGGAGTCCCGGTCTTCGGCCATTTCGAGCCATTTCAAGACACGCCAACCGCGACTTGTCCGTGACTTGTCTGGTGAGTGGTCTCGATTTGGCTCGTTATGTCTCGGTTTGTCTCGATTTCGCCCGCTGGGACAGGCCCCGGTTGACCCGTTGAGGACGCCTTCAGGAGCGCTTTTCCTTGTTTTCAAGGGTGATTCCTTCGGGAGTGCTCGGAGGGGCTTCGTCGACCTTGAAAACCGGCAGACGTGAAAGCGTCTCGTGGGTTCAAATCCCACCCCATCCGCTTGGGTAGTGGCAGGGTTTCGCGGGTTGTCGTTTCTATCGGCAATACCGGGGTGTTTCCTCTCCGGGAGCGAGTCAGCACGAGCCTTTGCGGCTCCTGACTGCTTCGCTTTTTGCTTCGCCTTGGATCGAATGTCCACGTTGGGGTTTGCGGTGGCATTGTCATCGGCATCAGTCGCCACCTGCCTTGGCGTGGGAGTCCGCCCGACCGCCCGGCTGAAGTGCTCCTCGGTCGTCTGCAGGTAGTGCATCATCGCCACCGCCTCGCTGTTGCCCAGCCAGTCGCAGACGACTTGGGCCAGAAGCGTCTCGGCCAGCTCGGTCTGGCGGGAACTGCGGAGGTTGTGGAAGAGTCGATCCCATGGGGCGAGCCCGGCCCGCTTGATGATCTTCAGGAAGGTCGTGCGGAGGTTGACGTTCATCCAGCCACCGGGACCCTGGCGGGGCTTCCGCATGGCCTCGTCCGCCATGTAGACAGTGCCGCCCTGCGCCAACGCGCGCGCCTCTTCGGGGACGGCTCGAAGTTCCGGGAACAGCGGGATCCGGCGAGTCCCCTTGCCAGGGTGGTGCTCGGTCTTCGGCGACGTCACGAGGAAGCTTCTTCCCGGCCCAGTCGATGTTCTCCCAGCGGAGGGACAGGACCTCAGAAGGGCACCGAAGTCCACCGTATCGGGCGATGGAGATGATGGCCCACCAGTGGTAATTAGGGCAGGCGATCAGCACGCGGCGAGCTCCATCCGCGGAGGATAGATGCTCCGCGTCTGAAATCCGCGGCCCACAGAAACGGCATAAATCAATCATCGTCTCTTCGAAGTAAGGCGAGTACTACGCATGCACGCTAAACTCGACCCCTGCAATGTCAACTAGATCGCCTATGCAATTCTTCCAGAATGTATAGTACCAATTGAAGTCGATCATTCGGTCGGGCAACTCGACGCATTCGCCAAGGATCGTGATTGTGATTTGACCGTCATAGCTCGGATCAAAACTGAAGAACATCGCACGTCCCTCATGGTCGACTTCGGCATCGACGGCGGCGATCTTGGATTCTGCGAAAAGTGCTCCGACGGTGTCGAAAGCCATTCCTTCGCTGCAAGGCGAAGAAAGGTATTCACGCCCGTCCTCTGTCTGCACGTACGCATGAATTCGACTGTCCCTTACCAGCGACGCACCTAATTTCCGCAACATGGCGATCAACACGACGTGTTGCGGTTCTTTAGTCGAATCGATGTAGAATGATATGATTGCCTGCCTGGGCATTACTTCACGAGCTCCCAAGGAATTCCTCGCTTCGCAAGCCATGCGACGACCTCAGCAGGGGGGGGTATGTTGGTGAGCAACACAAACGACTTTCCCTGTTTGGCTGCTTCGGCCGCTGCAGAAGAAATCTGAGACGTGAACGCATTCCAATTCCTTGGATCCAACGCGCCGTTTCGGAACAGATAGTTAAAGGCAGACTTGACTTCATACCACCGACCATCTGGAAGCATTCCGTCGATGTCGCGGCCGTTGGGGGCTTTGAAGTTTCCGCTCCCCCCCATTTGCTTTCGAACATATTCTTCAAGATCTACGCCTTTCAGCCCAGCTGCGCTAATTGGAGCAGCTTTTTCTACAGTGTTGTTGAAAACTGGGTCGATAGTCCCGTCCGGCCGTGTCGCTGGCAACTGGTCGGGCAAACCCAAGGCGGGGATGTCAGCGCCGCGAGGCTGATCGACTTGGGGCGTCACCGGCTTCGCTTCGCTCCGCCACAGATTCCGATACCAGTCGAACCAACCGACGCTGGCTGTCGCAGTGTCCGGTTTTGTTGGTGGGATGCCCTCGCCGTCTGAGGCGTTGACGTACTGCCATCCGCCCGCATCGCCCGTCCACACGCCCGAGACGAACACGGGCGGGCCGTCGCTCTCGGGGTTGTAGACCAATGGCGTGATGCGGCCAACGCCCGATCCGCCGATGTACTGAGCCGAAATGGTCGGGTCGTCGGCGAGAGAGCCTTCATCAGAGCCGGACGACGAGGAACCGGCCCCAGCACCTGACCAGTACATACCCCACAGATCGGCGTTCGACAGGGTGTTACCGGTGCCATTGCCCTGTCCGCTAGCGCTTGAGCCTTCCTGATACTGCGACAAAAGTGTCAAGAGGTTCGACGAAGAACCACCACTGGCCCCAGAGGAAGAGGAACCATTCCGCAGTCCTGCACCGCACAAGAGCCACAAATCGCTTCCGCTGAGTGTGCCGCCATTATTCGTGCCGCTGCCCTGCCCACCAGTGTTTGAGCCCCCGGTGTACTGCGACGAAAGCACGGGGCTGTTTGGATCAGAGTGGCTTCCAGTACCAGAATGAGACGAGTCTGCTCCCGAGCCGGAGTTGCTCGGCAGCGCCAGGCCACCCGAGTTGGAACCGCCGCTGCCGGTGGAAGACGAGCCGGACCCAGAGCCGGAGTTGCTCGGGAGCGCCAGGCCACCCGAACTGGTACCGCTGCTGCCAGTGGAAGACGAGCCTGACGCAGAGCCGGAGTTGTCTGGCAGTGCCAAGCCGCCCGCGTTGGAACTGCCGCTGCTGGTGGGAGACGAGCCTGTCCCAGAACCGGAGTTGCTGGGGAGTGCCAAGCCGCCTGAGTTGGAACTGCCACTGCCGGTGGGAGATGAGCCTGCCCCTGAGCCGGAGTTGCTGGGGAGTGCCAAGCCACCCGTGTTGGTACCTCCGCTGCCGGTAGGAGACGAGCCTGCCCCAGAGCCGGAGTTGCTGGGCAGTGCCAGGCCGGTTGATTGAGTGCCACCAGTGCCTGCGGTCGGGGCCAGAGGCGATGAGCTGCCAGACGAGCCGGGCGTGGGGCTCGAGCAAGTCAGGAGAGCGCCGCTGGACGAGGCAGGGCCGGTGCCGAGCGGACCAAACGTGGGCCCAGCGGTGCTCCACGATTCGGGTCCCACGCCCGCGAGCATCGCCCGAGGTTCGAGGGCCTCGACCACCGAAAGCATAGAACAGCGTGTACGTCGGGCTGGGCGTTCCTTTGCGTTGCGCCGAGTCACTGGAGTGCTCCTGGGTAGACCTCTCCCGAGGGGGGCCATCCCCGCCCTTTGGGCCCACCGTAGGAGAGGCTTTCATTTCCGTCAAGAAATCGGTTCGCGATCGATTTCCCGCGGGCGGAGGCGGTGGTCACATCTGTGAGGCAGCCCTGCGGGACGGGCCCCCTGGCGATGAGAGCCCGGCGACGAGGTTGATCCCCGCCACCGACAACAGAACCGACCGGTCGCCCCCCGGGGACATCCCCGACCGCTCGTCACCTTCCCGGTCCTCTGCCTCCGAAGGCCCGCGCCATCGCCGCCAACCGGAGCCCGCACGGCATCGAGGAGGCCACGCACCCCGTGGTGGTCGAACCCGACTCGGGAGTAAGGCAGGTAAGGGGATGACGAAAAAACCCCGCCATTTCGGGTCAATTCGAGACACTCCAACCGCGACTTGTCGCTGACTTGTCTGGTGAGTGGTCTCGATTTGGCTCGTCGTGTCTCGGTTTGGCTCGGTTTCGCCCGTTGGGCCTTGGTCTTGGCTGCCCGTCGAGAACGGCCCCAGAGGCGTTTTGCCCTTGTTTTCAAGGCGGCTTGTGCAGGCAGTGCCCGGAGGGGCTTCGCCGACCTTGAAAACCGGCAACGGCGAAAGTCGTTCGTGGGTTCGAATCCCACCCCATCCGCCTTGTTTTCGCAGGGAACACGCGTCAGGCCGTCCGTGGAAGCGGTCTGAATCCGCCGGTGTCAACACCGGCGGATGAAGCGTTCCGCGATCGACGATTTCGGTCCGATAAGCTCTAGCCTTCAGCGGATCGCGGGTAGCGATGACCTTTGCGGCCTGGGCACTCCAACCGAAATCCGGAGCAGCCTACCTCGAAACCGCCTAGATCAGGATTTCCATCAAGGTAGGCCAGGAGGTCGTCAACCGGGCTTCTGTACCCCTTCGGTGCGATCACGGGCAAACGAAACGTAGGTGGTGGATCCGGGCGTCGCCTGAAGATGAAGCCTCCCACAGGCCTCACACCTTACCGCAGCCATGGACAGATCAGAAAACCTGCGGCACAACGCGTCTTCAACGACTTCCGCATCACTCGCATCGATGGGGTACTCTGCGTTGAATCTGCTGCGTATCCACTCAGATCGGTTCCCCTGTAAATCCGCGTGCTTGAGCTCGGCGACAATGGAGCCAGCATAGTCAATGAAGGCCGCAAGAGACGCCTCTGAAATTAAAGAGCCATTTGATGGCGATGGATAGACGACATCTGAGATCACGTTCCCACAAATACAAACAACTTTGCTCATTGATCCACCACTGATCGGTTCAAGACGTAGCCGTCGCCAACAATGGTTATATTCTCAAGCTTTCCTCGGGAAATGCCCGCCGCTCGTGCCAGCCCTCTCATGGCTTCTTCCTCCGAAAGCCCTGTGCCGCGGGCATCAATGACGATGTTTCTTGCCTGTCCACCGTCCTTGATGGAGTTGTTGACGACATTGCGAATCGTACTGCTGTCAGCGCCCTTTTCGAGAGATTTGAACTCGTGCAGGACTCCATCAACGAATGCATCGCCTTGACGACCAACTCCAGCCGCACCTTCAAGAGGGTTTTTTTCAACCTTTCTTCCCAAACTCTCCAAGAACTCCGCTAACAGCCCGTGGCCCAAGTCGATTTCTGTGTCTCTGACCGTCTGATCATCAGCCGCCGATTGCTCGCGACCACGGCGCCATGGGCGCGACCAGCGACGCCACCAGTCGATCCAGAGCCGACAGGAGCCGCTCGAAGTGAGTCCAGGCGGTTTGCAGAAGCGCGCGGAGCCCCTGCAGGCTCCTCGGACCACCGATTCCGAAGATCATTCGCATGATCGTCGAGAGATTCCGCGCCGCGACCATCATCAGGTGCCGCTTCGCTACGCTCGCGAGTCCTCGCA
>Ga0208719_1000286_pt1 | contig 15569 bp, 9 predicted proteins | sample LakMenEpi30Jul09_FD_150747 | JGI IMG/M metagenome (GOLD analysis project Ga0208719, IMG submission 150747) | Freshwater microbial communities from Lake Mendota, WI - 30JUL2009 deep hole epilimnion (SPAdes) | ecosystem: Environmental > Aquatic > Freshwater > Lake > Epilimnion/Euphotic zone ... | reverse complement strand
AGAAAATTTTTCGGCAAGAAGCCGGGGACAGTCCCCGCGCGATAGAATCCTACGTAGCATGGCCCTCCGAGGCCGTGCGTGAACGTGACGATTCGATCACATTCATCCAAAAACGGGTCGAAGCCCCATTTTACGGGCCGAGAGGCGTTCCTGATCCAATCAGAGCCCAAACGCAGTTTACTGGGGGACTTAGTTAAATCCCTCGCCGTTGGCTACGGGTTAAACGAAATCGGCTAAGTACATTCCATAACGTGATGCAGACGGACTGTCCCCAAGTTTTCTCATTTCCCACGCCCCAAAGGGGCATAATAAGATAGCCCAGGGCAAAGCGAAGCGCCGCCCTGGGCGCGTCTTTTTTCCAACCGTAGCATGGCCCTCCGAGGCCGTGCGTGCCACCTAACAAATCAAACCACAAACGGGTCGAAGCCCCATTTTACGGGCCGAGAGGCGTTCCTGATCCAATCAGAGCCCAAACGCAGCTTGCTGGGGGGCTTGGTTAAATCGCCCAACCGCTGGCGCTGGTTGGCTCACCGGGGTTAAACGAAATCGCCTAGATTGGTGCTGTCTTAGGCTTCGTCGAGGATTTCAACGGCCCTAAATTTCTCTCCTTCAAGCATCGAGAGGCTCGCCCCCCCGCCAGTGCTCACGTGGGTGACCGCGTCGGCAAAACCGAGCTGCTCGATCGCCGCGGCGCTGTCGCCACCTCCGATGATGCTGACCGCATCGCTATCGGCAATCGCCTTAGCAACGGCCTTGGTCCCCTCATCGAAAGGTGGCATCTCAAAAACCCCCATCGGTCCGTTCCAAACAACCGTCTTGGAGGACTTGACGATGTCCGCATACCGTTTGGCTGTCTCGGGCCCGATATCGAGTCCTTCCCAACCATCGGGAATATTCCCTGCCGCGACGACCTGCTTGTTGCAGGAACTGCTAAAGGCGTCTCCGCAGTGGGTGTCGCTCGGAAGGATCAGCTTGCCCGAACCGGCCGCAATGAGCTCTTTAGCCAAGGGGACTTTATCGGGTTCTACCAAGCTCTTGCCAGTTTTTCCACCTTGGGCTAGCGAGAAGGTATAGGCCATCGCCCCGCCGATGAGTACGTAGTCGCAGATGCCCAGAAGGTTCTTGATGACGTTGATCTTGTCGCTGACTTTCGCGCCGCCAAGGATCGCCACAAAGGGCCGACCTGGCTTGCTGATCGTGTCGCTGAGGTATTGAATCTCTTTGGCGACAAGGAACCCGACCACCTTGGGTTGGTTGCCCATGGCAAGCGGAACGGCAACCATCGATGCCTCCTCGCGGTGGCAGGTGCCGAACGCATCGTTGCAGTAGATGTCGGCAAAGGAAGCTAGGGTTTTCGCATAGGAGGCTTCGCCCTCTTTTTCGCCTGGATTGAATCGAACATTCTCCAAGACCAGGACATCGCCCTGCGCCAAGGCCGCGACTTTGGATTGCGCATCGGGACCGACGGTATCGCTGGCAAACGCGACCGGTTTACCAAGCAACTCCGCAAGACGAACCGCCGTCGGATGGAGTGTGAACTCCGGTTCTGGACCTTTGCCTTTCGGGCGCCCGAGGTGACTCATCAGGATCAGCTCGCCTCCGCGATCGATCACCGATTGGATCGAGGGGAGCGCCATGCGTATGCGCCGATCGTCGGTGATCGCGCCTGTGTCGTCTTGGGGCACGTTGAAGTCAACCCGCATCAAAACGGTTTTACCGCGACAATCGACATCTGCAATGCTTTTCTTGGCCATGGATTCCCCCTGCTGAATATCTGCTAGGTTAACGATCTGGAGCTTACTCGCTCGGCCATTATCGACAGGTTTTCGCGGAGCGAAAGCCCCAACGGAGCAAACTGCAAAACGGTTCCCACTGTAGCATGGGTCTGCGACCCGTGCGTCGTTTGCTAAGCTCGCCTCCCACGGGCTCAGAGGCCCATGGTACGGCTAGTGATTGTGGCGAGGGACTTTGCTGCAGACGTCGCGGAACGAGCAGGCAAAGTCCAGGCAAGCCCCGGTGTGGAGCTGTCCGACGTGTTGGCGATAGAGTTGTTGCCAAGGGGTGGCCGTCGGGGGAATCGGTCCGTCGGTCTCAGCAAGTTCGGTTGCGGTATGGTAGCTCGCGCGCTGTTCCCAGAGGTGCGGATCGACCAGGGCATCGACACGACGGGTATTGAGGTCGATGCGGACAAGGTCCCCGGTTTGGAGTTTGGCCAGCCCCCCTCCTGCGATCGCTTCGGGCGAGGCGTTGAGGATCGAGGGGCTTGCGGAGGTCCCGCTCTGTCGACCGTCGCCCAGGGTGGGAAGCTCCCGGACCCCTTGTCGGATCCATCGATCCGGGGGGAGCATGTTGACGACTTCTCCGCTGCCGGGGAATCCCAAGGTTCCGCAACCTCGGATGACCAGCAGGGTATTGGGATCGCAGGCGTCTTGGATTTGATTGATTTTCTCGTGGTAGTCTTCTGGTCCATCGAAGACGATCGCGCGAGCGACGAAGGCGTTTGGATCGTCGGCTTTCGAGAGATACTGTTTTCGGAACGAGGGGCTGATGACGCTGGTTTTGATCAAGGCAGCATCGAAGAGGTTGCCGCTTAGGACCATGAAGCCCGCGTCGTGTTTCAGGGGATCATCGATGGAGCGAATAATCGCTCCGTCGGGATCGGGTGCGTTTTGGAGCTGGTCTTCGATGGGCTTGCCTGTGCATGTCATAAGCGACCCATCGATCAGACCACCTCGGAGGAGTTCCTTCATCACCGCTGGGAGTCCGCCGCTGCGGTGGAAGTCTTCGGCCAGTTGCGTGCCGGCAGGTTGAAGGTTCACCAGCAGAGGGATTCGGTAGCCGTGATCCTCCCAGTCTTGGATGCTCAGTTCGATCCCTGCGTGGCGAGCGATCGCGATCATGTGGGGTGGGCAATTGGTCGAGCCACCTAGAGCGGTATTGACGCGGATCGCATTGAGCATCGATTTGCGAGACATGATCTTCGAGGGGCGAAGGTCTTCGTGAACCATTTCGACGATCCGTTTGCCTGCGGCGTGGGCCGCTTGGGCTCGCTCGCGGTAGGGGGCTGGGATCGAAGCGGAACCTGGCAGGGCCATGCCGATGGCTTCGGCCAAGCAGTTCATCGAAAGGGCCGTTCCCATGACGTTGCAGTGACCGGCGCTGGGGGCTGAGGCAGCCAGCAGGTCCATGAATTTTTGTTGGTCGATTTCCCCGGCCGACAGACGCCTTCGGGCCTCCCAGATGATGGAGCCTGCGCCGGCGAGTTGGCCGTCGAGGTAGCTGTTGAGCATGGGTCCGCCGTTGAAGATCAGCGAGACGATATCGGTGGTGGCTGCTGCCATCAGCGCAGCGGGGGTGGTTTTGTCGCAGCCTGTGGTGAAGATCACGCCGTCGAGGGGATAGCCGTGAAGGATTTCGACCAAGGAGATATACGCAAGATTTCGGTCTAGGGCGGCGGTGGGTCGGCGGACCGATTCCTGGATCGGATGCATAGGAAAGACCAGAGGCACGCCCCCCGCGTCGCGGACTCCGTCGCACAGGCGCGAGACGGTTTGCAGGTGGGCTCGATTGCATGGCGCAAGATCGTTTGCCGACTGAGCGATTCCGATGATCGGCCGACCGGCTTGGAGTTCACCGAGGGTCATTCCGTAATTGAGGAATCGTTCGATATACAGCGCCGTCATCCCTGGGTTGCTCGGGTTGTTCCACCATTGCTCGGATCGAAGGTTGGGGAGTTTCATGGGTAAGGGTCGATCGGAGCTGTGGGAATCGGAGGTGTGGGAATAGAGAGCCGTGAAGGTCCGTGAAGGAATCTTCCCAAAGTCGAGTCGATCCGAAAAGGACCCCGAGGGTGGTTTGGGGTTCCTTGCGATGCGGTGCGGGTCGCTTGTCGGTCTGCCTGTCGATCGGTTAGGATCCAGCGATATTCTCATTAGTTTCCTGCTTTTTCGTACTCAGTCCGCCGCGGCGGACGGTACTCGTACTCCTCCTCGTACTCGATGGCTTGAATCGATTATCGTCGAACACCAATTTAAAAGCACTTGAGAACATTGGCCGTCGGGACAATTACCCGATCCGTCTCGGAGACACCTTTCGAGTACGAGTACGAGTACCATTTCATTGAGTTCGAGTAGGACCAAGAGCAACCCTATTTAGCCACTATAATGCCTGAAGAACCGCTTTCGCTGATCCGAGATCGATCGTCTGGGCAGGCCATCTCCCCAAGCGACTTGTACTAAAGCCCCTAGGATTTTGTCTGATGAAAAAAGCATTTTTGAACGATCTGTCCATCGACAACGGTTGGTCGCTTGGAAACCCTCAAAGGCAGTTGTCGTGGTCGAGAGAGGCTTATCGAAGTGATAAATCGTATCAACAGCTTCGGCAGTTGATCTACATGCAGATGGCGGCGACAGATTTGCTGCATGATCACGAGGCGATGGCTCAGGTCGAGTTGCCCGAAGGGCTCTTGGCGAACCTTGAGGAGAAGCATCGATTGGTCGCGCAGATGCAGGCCCCATGCGATCGGCGGATCGAGGAGTTCCTCGGGGAGCACTTTCGCGAACTTGCTGGCGATTCGCCTTTGCGATTGCCGATGCATTCGCTTTCCGTGAGCCAGCATGGGATGGCCAGGGAACTGAGTTTGCCCGATGGAGCATCGCTGTTCCAGAACGATATGGTCAGTTCCTATCGGCTTGCCAACGGAGTGTTGCACAATCCCAAGACCGACCGCAGGACGACCCAAGGGACGTTTCATGTCGCCGAGGGTGGACTGCCGATCGCGGGGGACAAGCGTGCGGTACCTAAGCACGTGTTCATGCAACTGTTTCGCGCGGCGGTAGCCGCCCCGCTTGCGAATCTGCGGATCCCTTTTACGTTGGAGCGGACCGAGCAAGTCTCTACGTGGGTATCGTTGCTCATCAGGCCGCTGGTTCGTCCGAGGGTTCCTGGGTACTGCCAAGAGCAGACGATGGAAATTCGTTTCTTTGCGCCGGGGGGCTTGGTCAGCAACTTGGACTTTGTCGAGTCGATTTTCGGGAACGCGGGGGATCCGCTTTTGCCCGACAACGACGCAGCGTTGGATGTCGAGCATTGGACAGGGCACACCGGTTGCGTGATCTTGGCGCCGCACTTGATCGAGCTGACCAAGAAAGAGCTTGGGCTATGCCACTGGGATCAAGCGACCGAGCGACAGCGTCGCGACGGCATGTGTTGGAAGGATCCTGGTGAGAAGTACAACGATGGGGTGGCGTTCAAGGCCACGTGCAGGACCGCCGGGGGAGTTATCGTCACGTTGATCGCCGACAACTACTACGGCTATTGCAAGAAGGAGGTCAAGACGCAGATCTCCTACGCAGCGAACTTGCTCGGGAACGTCGAAGAAGAGCACGCGGGTGGGACACTGGCATTTATCACCCATAACCTCGGGGATGAGTTCCAGTGGAATTCACGGCGTTACAATGGCCGGACGATGGCCGATCTGGTCGCCGACTATTCCGAATTCATCGAGTGGCATCCCGACGGGTATGGCATCGATAAGAACTTTGCGAATCTGGTCTATGTTCGGGAAAATGCGCGTGCGAGCATTCCGCTGCGGAGTGTGATGTGGCAGATCGACGGCCAAGAGAAACGCATCCCGCTCGAGCAGGGGAAGATTTATATGTCGCCAAGCGGCTACAAGGTGCAGATGGAAAAGCATCCCTGTGCACCGTCATGGCGCTTGATTGGGACGGCTGGGGACGGAACCGTGTGCCACAAGCCTTGTACGGTCAGCGGGGGAGGCAAAAGCGAGATCAGCAAATCGCTGAGCGACTACATGCAGGGCGGATCGATCTTCGTTTCCGAGATCGACTCGGACTTTGTCAAGCTTGATGAAATATTCGCTAGAGACTATGCCGATCGTTGGCGGGAAGGTTCCTCCGAAAAGCCCGATTACCAGCAGCACGAAAGCCGACGTGTGCTCGACCCCCGCCGTTCGCTCGGGAGTGTCATCAAGCTGCTGACTCCATCGCGCGATTACACCGAGGAGTACAACGATTGGTTGTCCAAGATTCCGTCGCACATCTACGCGATGGCGTTCATTATCAAGAGGTTTTACAAGGAAGAGTGGCAAGGAGATTGGCGATCGCATTTTGGGGTCGACGTGGTCAATGGAGAACCGGGCCATGAGCTCAAGTACGACAATCGCAAGCTCGTCGGCATGTACTTGCGGGTGGGTTTGGACAGCTCCGGTCGATGGCGGATGTACAAGCTTCGGCAGGACTTCGCCGCTGCGCGAAAGATCCAGCTTGAGGACGACATCACCGCGAGCATCGTCGTACCGGGCCGGGAGTTGAGTGCCCCCCTGCAAGATCGGCTTGAGAGTTTCAAGTTTGTCAGCAACTGCGAATACCGATTGTTTCAGCGGCCAGACGATGCGGTCCATCGTGGGCTCGACAAGCAGACTGAGCGGGACATTGCCGATGTCGGCAATTTCTTCTGCAACTTTGAACCTTTGGATCGAGCGGCAGTCGCCCAGGAGGCATCGAACATCATCGAGCTAGAGCAGTATTCAGAGCCCATGCGTCAGCGGCTCGAGGGCTTTCTCCGAAGCGACGAGGATTACGTAGTTTCATCGGCGAGTCCGCGTTTAATCGATGGCAAGCCCTCGAAGAATCCGCGATACCTTCAGGATCGCCCCGACTTGATCAATCCTCAGGATCGGTATGTAGCGTTTCGAGGAATCCAGCTTTTTCGAGGGGTGGGCTCGAATGCACCGGTTCCGCTCCCTGTCTCGGCAATTCTCTCAGGGCGTCGAAACAATCCGCCGGACCGAGCCGCCGGGATCCGATCCTTGGCACTCTACAATCCGATCCATTACCACGAACTCCCCGAATTGATGATGGATTACGTTTGCTCGCTTACCGGCAAGAGTCCATCGACGACCGGTGCAGGGAGCGAAGGGGCGCTTACCAAGGGCCCATTCAACGCATTGGCTATGGTCCATGACCTGAATGCGACCTTGGTGAGCATGGCCTTGACGGGGCTAGGAGGTTTCAGCACGGCCGCCGGCCACATCGGTCCGGAGATCGAGGTCGGTCATGACATCAGTATGTTTGTGCCGGAGATTTGGTGCCGTCTGAGACCCGAGGAGCGCGATCCGGTGGCGATGATTCGCGATGGGATGCTCGAAGCATTGCAGGATCGCGAGCACAACGGAGTGTTGGTTCCCGTCAGTCGACTCGGCTATCGGATCACCTCGCGGTTTGTGCGAAGGTACTTCGGGAGAGTTTTCGACAATCCGTTGAAGGTTTTCGATGAGAAGATTCTATGCCCAGAGACCCAGGATCTCGATTCGTTTCTCGATGGGGTGCTTTATGTTGCCGAGGCTCAGCAGCGCGTGGCCAAGGTCTACATCGAGGACGGCAGCATCGCGGATGCTTGCCCGCCACTGAAGGCGCTTTTGGAGATCATGGCCACGGGCAAGTGGGATGGAAAGACGGCCCAAGACCCTGGATTTCGCCAAATGTTCACACGCGAGTCGGTCTTGCAAAGCGATTGGTACAAGGCGCGATTGGTGGCCAAGCAAGAAGTGGATATTCGGTTGGCTAAACGGAAGCTTGCGAGTCTCGAAGCATATTGCCAGCAGGCCAACCACCAGCAGGTCATCGATCGCTTGCAACTGACCGATCGATTGAAGCAGGCTCGGTTGGATTTGGATCGGTACGAGTCGGCTGAGTACTTGCAGAGTCTGCGGGGCTGTATCGGGGTCGATCCGGCGTTGTGATCTGGCGTTGTGATCTGACGTAGCCCAAAACGAATCGTTGCCGAAGTGCTACCAAAGTGCTACCGAATCGCTACCGAGCCGGTTCGGGAACTACCCCGGGTACTACCTCGGGAAGTGCCTCGGGTGCTGCCTCGGGAACAACGACCTGAGGTTGCTGGCCTGCGACGGATTGATCCAAGCCCAGGGACTGTTCGAGTGGATCGAGCCCGAGGACGGCCTGGAGCATGGCTAGAGCAAAGTAGTACTCACGTTCTGCATCGAGCAACTTGATTTCCGCCTCAGTCGCTTTGGCTTCTTGGGCCAATAGGAACAAGAAGTCCTGATTTCCCGAAGCGAATTCCCTTCGAAAATACTCCAAGGTCTCTCGGGTTTCACGGAGCAATTGGTCGCTTCGCAAAACCATCTCGCGGCTGACTTCGAGCGCGTTTCGTGCGACCCGCAGATCCATTTCGATCTTATTGGACATGAACCAGCGTTTCTGCTCGACCTGCTGGATCTTGGCCAACGTGCTCTCGATCTTGCCTCTGGCTTTACGGCGCTGTACAGGCACTCCCCCGACGACGCCGGACTCCAGAATAAACTCCTGCTTGTCGTTGAGCGAGGTGGCTTGATCTCCCACATCCTGGACGGCCTGAATGGTGAAGTCCAAGTTGGGGAGGGTTTGATTGCGAGCCAGTTCCAAGTCCCATCGAAGTTTTTGCAAGTCGATGTTGATTAACGCCAACTCTGGACGCCTTTGTTGGGCTTCGAGAAACGCGGTCTCAAAATCCTGGAGTTCGAGTCGCTCGATGCGAGGAAAATCAACCGGTAACCATTCGGGTCGAGCGAGCATCGGTGTGCCGTTCTCGTCTCGCAGGAACACCGCCAACTTGAAAGCTGTATCTCGGAATTTCTGCCTCGCTTCGAAAACCTTTAACTGACGCTCGGAAATCGTCTGCGCATTGATCGAGAGCTCTTGGCGTGTCGAAAGCCCACGTGCAAGAAGCTTGTTGAGTCCGTCGTTGCGTTTGATGGCAAGTTCCAGCAATTGCTCTTGTGAACGAAGCACATTGCCGGCCTGGACCCAAGCCCAATAGGACGATGCAGCCGCAAGACTCGCGCCCAGAACATTTTGCTGGATCTCCGGCGCAACGGCTTGTTGATTGAGATTGGATTGAAACAAGGCGACCCGATACGGGTCGATCGCTCGACCTTGCAAAAGGGGTTGAACCCAACCGACGCGAAACTCGCCCCCTTTGTTCGTTTCCCGCTCTTTGTACCAAGGCTCAAACACACCTCGGCCGATTCGATAGCCAGCGATGGCATACCCACCCCACCACAGTTGCCTCGATAGACTCACTCCAGAGCGGCTGTTTTCATAGTAACCTACAGGTTGATTGAGGCTGAAATAATTCAAGTGCAAATCGTAGGCTCCATTGGCCTGCGTGATTTCGCCACTTGCGACATTCGCTTCGAGTCGCGCGATCTCAATCTCTGGAAACGATCGGAACGTCGAGGCGATCACATCGGCAAGCAAGAGCGATTCGCCGAGCTCCAAATCGCCTCTAGGCATCGTCGAGCCAGACTGCCCTGAGTTGTCTTGAGGGACGGGCACGGGCTGTACCAACTCGGGGTTTGTGGGGATACGTGGTCCCAACGGAGTCTTAGGAAGCTGCAAAAGCTCTTGCTGGCGCTGATCGCGTCGCTTCTTGATGATGGCTTCAAGCTCCAGAAATCGCTTCTCTCCATCGCGTAGCGGGTCGGACTCCTGCGCATCTTTTGACAGAGCGTCTTGGTCGGCCAATCGTTGGCCGAGTTCGACTCGCGATGCCTTGAGCATCTGCTCGAGCTCCTCGAGCGACTTGCCGGAGATCTTCAGCGGGATCTTGCTCGCCGGCGGAATCTCCCCGAGCGGTGGCTGAACGGCAGGTTGCAGCAGCTCGCCTGCCTTCAGTGGAGCGTCCTGGGCCAAGGCCCAGGGACAGACCGCTAGCAGCAGTAGTCCTTGGGCGAGCTTCAGAGTTGATGCTCTGAGGCCCGAGAACCCCGAGCATGGGATCAAGCGTCTTGAGGTGCCAAGAGCCACCCCATCGCGATTTGCTGGCTTTGCTACTTGATCTTCGGAGCCATGGGCTCCTTGGATTCTTTGTCCTTGACTGGCTCCGAATCGCTGATCGTGATCGGAAATCCATTGAGTTGACGCCATATCTCGTAACCTAGTGGCACTGTCTTGAGTATTACCCAACCGTTAGCTCTGACTCCTTGTCGAAGGTATCGACTGTCGGGCCACTGAATATCCGTTACATTCGTTACATTCGTTGAATTTTGACTGCTTTTCCCATTTTGAGGCGGTCCGACGACGATCTTGAAGATTCCTCGTCCTGAGTCGGTCGGATTGATAGCAATGACTTCGCCTGGAAAGGTACCGACGGCGACCGATGGCCAGCCGACGAATTGGATTGCTGGCCACCCTTCGAATTGGAGGCGCACTGGATCGCCGACGTGGATCAAGGGGGCATCGACTCCTCGGACGGTCATTTCGACGGCGAGGTCTTCGGTTTCGGGGACGACTTCAAAGAGGATATCCCCTTCTTTCACGGAGTTGGTACCGGCTTGGCCTCGGATGGATTGGATTCGTCCGCGGCTTGGGCTCGGAACTTTGAGTCGATCGAGTTCCCCTTGTTTGGTCAGGACATCGTTGAGTTCTTTTTGGGAGTTGTTGACATCGGTCAGGGCTTTGTCGATGTAGTTTTGTGCTTGGAGGATTTTTTGGTTGACTTCGTTGCGTTTGCCTTCGAGGTCACGTTCTTTGGCGTCGAGGTCGTTGTAGGATTTTTTGGCACTGGCCATGCTTCCTTCGAGTTTGGCCAATTCGCTGAGTTCTTTGTTTTCGAGTTTAATGAATTCGACTTCGGAGATCACGTCGACTTTAAGGTCTTGGAACCTTTCTCTTTCGAGTTTGGCTTGGTTGAATCTAGCGAGTTGGTCTTCGACATCTCGTGTGGCTTTTTCCCATGCGTTCGTCGCGCTGCGGACCTCGGCTTCGGCTCCGGCGATGGCTTGTTGTCCTTGTATGCGAACCGACTCGGCCTGTTGGCGGTTGTTTTCGAAGATAAGGCGGTAAGAACCGATTTTGTCTTGAACAGCTTTGACAGCTTCCTGGGTGAGTCTTTCGGCGTCTTCGGCGAAGGGTTTGATTTCCATAATGATTTCATCTTTTTCGACGAAAGAGCCTTCGCGGAGATCGGGCCGAGTCGAGGAGATGATCCCTTTGGCGGGGCTCTCGACGGCTTGGCGTCGCAGTTGCGGCAGCCTCGCGGTGACTTGGCCATCGCCTCGGATCGACTGTAGCCAGGGCAGGAAGATCGAGGCGGCCAAGAGCATGACCATAAGCAAGAGCAGAGCGCGGGCTAGACCTCGGGCGTACCAACTGGACCGGACCAAGTGCATTGCCGGGAAGCGTTCACCGAGTTCCTTGGTCGGCCTCAAGCGGATCATCCGGCGCGAGGGGGATGATTCGAGGTGGCTCGATTCGGTGTGGTTGGATTCGGCCGTTGGCGATTCGGTGAGTGTAGCCATTAGTGATGAGCGTCTGTAGGTGGAATAAGTTCGATGCGTTTGTCGCAGCTATTGATGATTTCTGTATCGTGCGTGACGATGAGCATGGTCCAAGGTTGCAGATCGGATCGGAGGTTATCCCATACACGCTGCCTCATCCTAGGACCGAGCTTATCCAAACTGCCGTCGATGAGCAACAACCGAGGTCTTGAGACGATGGCTCGGGCGATCATCAATCGGTGAGCTTGAGAGCGACTCAAGGGAAAGCCGTCGGTCTGAAGCATCGTGTCTAGGCCCATCGGGAGCGAGAGGACTTCGTCCCAAAGACCGGCGAGTTGCAAGGCGTCTCGGAGGTCCGAATCGTGGATCGAAAGTCGATTCAGGGTGATGTTCTCCTGAAGGCTTCCATGAAAGATTTCGACTTCGGAAGCAAAGCCGACCATGGATCCATCCGCAAATCGATTGACATCGCGCGAGTCGATACCGCCGATTTCGCAAAGCCCAGAATAGGGGTTTCTCAAGCCAGCGACGGTCTGCAAGAGCATGGTCTTGCCCGAGTGGCCTTCGCAGCAAATCGCCACATGCTGTGCCGATTGGATGGTGAAATTCGGGATCGCAATGTGCGATCTGCCGGTATGAAGCACCAGATCTCGGAAGCGAACCTCGACCGGTCCGATCCCCGCATCCAAGGGCCGAGCCGGCGGGACCGTCGGCAGATCGATCAAGTGCCCGACTTTATCCGTCGCTGCCATCAAGTCATAGAACGACTCGAGGCTCTTGCCAACTTTGGAAAATGCGCCGACGACAACCGCAACAACCGACACGCTGGCTACCAACTGCCCGATCGTCAGCGCATTGTTGAGCACCAGCCATCCGCCGAGCGAGAGGAGTGTCGAAATCGATACTGCATAAAGAAGCAAAGCGAAGAGCGATTGCCGGATCAGAACCGCAAAATGCTTGCGCCTCGCGCTGAGGTATTCCACGATCAATCGATTCGCTCGATCGACGGCCAAGGAACCACCCCCGTGGACCTGAAACGCATTGGGATGGCCGATAATGTCTTGCAGCCAATGGGCAATTCGATATTTGATCAAGGACTCTTCGATGGCCGTCCGAACGCCTCCTCGCCCCAGGGCATAGATCATCACGGTCATGCCCATCAAAAGGATCAGGTCAAAGGCCAAGAGGTAGGGACTATAGACCGCCAGCAAAAGCAATCCTGCCAACGTCTGAATCGCCAAAGCCAACAGATCCAACAGAAGCGATGCGGTCGCTTTTTGCATCGTCATGACATCGAAAAATCGGTTCGCCAACTCCGGACCATGAATTCCATCCATCGCAGAACGCTCCAGCCTCGGGAGACGCTCAGCAAGATCGCCAACGATCCGGACGATCATCCGCCGCTGCAAGATTTCCACGATGAAGACCTGCAAGGCCTTGATCACTGCCGAGAGGGTCAAGATCGCAAAAAGCAACACCGCAATCCAAATCAATGGCTGGATGACCGAGGCAAATCCGATCGTCGTGACCATCTGCTCGACGGCCAAAGGAGTCGCAAGATCCAGAAAGCTAACCACCAGGGTGAAGACACCCAAGGTCCAAATGTCCTTGGACTCTAGTTTGAGGAGCCTGAGCAATCGCTTCTGGGGAGAAATATGTTCGGCGTGATGTTGATGCGAATCATGATCGTCATGCACCTTGGGAATACGGGCTTGGTCAGGCTCATGACTCGAGGTGATGGTCTCACAACTGAGCGACGGCTCGGCGATAAAGTACTGATGCGATCGGCCTTGGGCAAGCAAACCGGAGAGCTCTCGTCGGGTAAGCGAATCGGATCGCTTGCTCTTGGCCGATATCAACGTGGCATCGACGCGACCACCAGCGACGTGCGAAAAGACCGCCGCTTGCTGCTCACCGTTGCTCGAATGATACACCACAGCCACTGGGAACTCCTCAAGGAGCAATTCCCATATATCGATCATGCTCAACTCCAGCGGGGCCAATCTCAGGCCAACGGCCGTCCCTGCCCGCATGACCGACATCGCAAGCGCATCGGGCGTGCGAGCATCGTCTAGGACCGCATCGCTCAGGGCCTGCGAGACGGCGGAAAGTTCGTGCGGAACGTCCAGACGCAGCAAAAGCTCAGCGAGCAACTCCCGGAGTATCTCTCGCTGGTTCAACTGCGCCCCAGAGGGCTGTTCGTTCGATTGCTGAAGCATGCCAAACCAGTCAATAAGGGTAGTTAATGCCGGATGCCGGGGTGGTACAAGCCTAGGCCAGAAAAAGTCACTACGCCAGTGTAGGGCAAAAGTTCAATAGTCAATCGTTGTTTTTCACAACAACCATTGTGAAATCTCGTCCTGCTGGGCGTTTTGGTGCCGTTTTGGTGGCTTATCGACGAGTTTTACCAAACTTTGACATCCACTAGACTTGCCGCCATCGCTTGCAGGCCCCCCCGGAGGTTACTCTTTTAGCGTGCCTCAAGGGTGGTTCTGCGTCCAATAGACCAACCGTGCCAATGAGGTTTTGGAATCATCATCCCCCCGAGCGAGCTTACTGAGCGAGCTTCCCGAGCAAACTGATATGCGAAGTCACCCATCTGAAAACGAATCGTCGACGAATCCAGTACTGAACTCCCGCAAAGCCCATCATGCCGAGATGCATGCACCGGCATTGAGTCCAAGCGTCGAGGAGTTTGAATCGAGCGTTACGGTCCGATCGGGTACCAAGACGCAGCCTCGGATCCCCGAGGTTTACCACATCCAATGGGGAGCGACCGCGTGGCTCGTCGCCTTGCACCTCGGCGCTCTTGCTGCTCCTTGGACTTTTTCGTGGAGTGGACTGTTCCTCTGTGTGCTGATTCACTGGATCAACGGTAGCCTTGGGATTTGCTTGGGTTACCATCGGCTCTTGACGCACACGGGGCTTGAGGTTCCGGGCTGGGTCAAATACACGCTGACGTTTTTTGGTGTATTGGCCGGCGAAGGTGGTCCGATCAGTTGGACGGCCAACCATCGCAAGCATCATGCTTACAGCGACCAACCTGGAGATCCGCATTCGCCGCAACAGGGGCCCTGGTGGGCGCACATGTTTTGGTTGGCTTTTTCGACCGACAACGGCGACTTTGATGGATTTGCCAAGCACTGGGTACCGGACTTGGTCAAGGACAAGGGTCTGATGTTTTTCGAGCGATTCTTTTTGCCTATCCACATTGTCTTCGGAGCGGCACTTGCCGGGATCGGTTACTTGATCGGCGGCCAAAGCTTGGCGATTTCCTGGTTGGTATGGGGGGTTTGTCTGCGAATGGTTGCGGTCTTGCATGTGACTTGGTTCGTCAACTCAGCTTCCCACATTTGGGGATACAAAAACTACGAGACTCGCGACGACAGCCGCAATCTTTGGTGGGTTGCTATCGTTGCTTATGGCGAAGGATGGCATAACAATCACCATGCCCTGCCGAGATTGGCTCAGCATGGTCACAAGTGGTGGGAGTTCGATATCACCTTTCAAGCGATCCGACTCTTGCGAGCCTTGGGCTTGGCAACCAACGTGATCGATCTTGCAAGTTACCAAGAGAAGCTGCGCAAGCGAGCCGAGCGTTCGGCCAGCGAGGCAGCCTAGGAGGATTTGGCCGTGACCCAAGCGATCGTCGATCCAGAGCAACTGCGTCAATTTGCGATGATGCTCAAACGCTTCTCAGGAAACTTGGCCGATTCGACGGCCAAGCTTTCCGGGCAGATGCAGCAGTTGTCCTCGAGCTGGCGGGATCAGGAGCACGCGAAATTTGCGGCCCAGTTCGAGCAGGAGCTCAAGCAACTTGCTCGTCTGATCGACGCGAGCGAGCGTCATGTGCCGTATCTGATCCGCAAGGCCGAGCTTATCGAAGAGTACCAGCGCGGTCATGGCTAAAGCCAACGTTGAAAGCATCGAAGCCCTCGAAAAGTTCTCCGGAGCGATCGAAGCTCTCAGAGATGCATCGCGCAAGAACGCTGACGATATCCGTGACCAGTTTCAGAGAGTATCGCTTTGGCTCAGCAAGGAGCTGCCAGAGTACTGGGCCGACCAACTTCGAATAGCCCAGAAGCGTTGGACGCAGGCCCGCGAAGATCTTTTGCGATGCCAAGCCAAATCGCGTGCAGAGGACGAAACCTCGTGCCTTTTTGAACGCAAAGCTCTTGATCGGGCCACTGCCCGTCGGCAATTGTGCGAGCAACGTGTTAAAATGATCCCTCAGTTGGCCATGCAGTGGGAGCAGTTTCTTCAAGAGTCC
>Ga0208719_1000275_pt1 | contig 15726 bp, 16 predicted proteins | sample LakMenEpi30Jul09_FD_150747 | JGI IMG/M metagenome (GOLD analysis project Ga0208719, IMG submission 150747) | Freshwater microbial communities from Lake Mendota, WI - 30JUL2009 deep hole epilimnion (SPAdes) | ecosystem: Environmental > Aquatic > Freshwater > Lake > Epilimnion/Euphotic zone ... | reverse complement strand
GGGTTATTACCCTGGATTGCTTTTACAGGTGGACTTATGCAGTCTGCTGGTTCAGTAATAGGACAGCCGAATTTAGTTAAGAAGGTGGTATTTCCTCTGGCATTGTTACCTCTAGTGCCAATTTTATCAACGTTTATTGAAAGTTCCTTTGGTTTAATGGCGTTGATATTTTTCGTAGCTATCACGACTCATACTTTACATATTACCTTGGCTCTGTTACCCTTAGTTTGGCTGACACAGTTATTATTAACTGCTGGGTTGGGTTATTTGACAGCGGGGCTAACAGTGTTTTTGAGAGATATTCCACAAACAATGGGAGTATTATTAAATGTGTGGATGTACTTAACACCAATTATCTATCCGGCTTCAGCAATTCCTGAAGCATTCCGAAAATGGGTGTTTTGGTTAAATCCTATGGCAGCTATAGCGGAGGTTTATCGGGATATAGTTTTAGTGGGGGAGGTACAGCATTGGAGTGAGTGGGGTGTAGCTGCGGCGATATCAGTTATGATATTTTATTGTGGGTTTACAGTTTATAAGCGATTGCGTCCAGCATTTGCTGATGTATTGTGAACATTGAGGATGGCACTGTGGTTATTGTTTTGAATTTGTGAGGGTTAAAAGTAAAAGCATGGCAGAAGAAATTGCAATTTCTCTGAAAAATGTATCAAAGTGCTTTAAGCGGTATGCCCGTCCTGTAGATAGGCTTAAAGAGTTGTTATTGCCTGGAAAATCCTATGCACAGGAGTTTTGGGCTTTAAGAGATATTAACTTAGATATTTGTAAAGGCGAAACTTTTGGGATTATCGGACAAAATGGATCGGGTAAAAGTACACTTTTACAAATTATTGCTAGGACACTAACACCAACTACAGGACAAGTATTAGTTAATGGCAGAGTTTCGGCTTTACTAGAATTAGGAAGTGGTTTTAATCCTGAGTTTACTGGGAGGCAAAATGTATTCTTTAATGGACGTATTCTAGGTTTAACTCAGGAAGAGATAGAAAATAAGTTTGATGATATAGCTGCTTTTGCCGATATTGGGGATTTTATCGATCAGCCAGTAAAAAGTTATTCTAGTGGTATGTTTGTTCGTTTAGCATTTGCAGTAGCGGTAAATGTTGAACCAAATATTTTAATTGTTGATGAGGCTTTAGCAGTTGGTGACGGAATTTTTGTACATAAATGTATGGCAAAAATTAGGGATTTTCAAGATTTAGGAGGAACAATTCTATTTGTTTCTCATGATTTAAGTTCAGTATCTCGTCTTTGTTCTCAATCTGTATGGATAAATCATGGCAGTATTCTAGAACAAGGCATTCCGACTGATATTAGTAAGTTATACCAAGCATGGGTCTATGAAAAAATTAATAAAAGAATCAAAGAAGTTTCGGAATCAGAACCTAATGTACTAAATAAGAAAAACATAGTTAATAATATTGAAATCGGCTTAGAATGTAAATTAAATAAACAGTCAGAGACATCTAATCAACAAAATGCCTTTACTGGTAATGATTACCTATCATTCCCTAATAACAAAAGATTTGGCACGGGAAAATGTGAAATTTTAAGCCTAGAAGTATTAAATTCTCAAAGTCAAAAAACGGGTTTTGTTATGCCTGATGACTGGTTAATACTTAAGACCAAGATTATCACTCATGATAATATTCATAACCCTATTTTTGGTATTACAATGTTTGATAGACTAAGAGTGCCTATGGCAGGATGGAACACAACACAGTACAACTACCAGTTACCTAAATTTACAAAAAATCAATTAATTACTGTTAGTTTTAAGATCCACTGGCCTCATATTAAAAGCGATAGTTATTCGCTAGAACCAGCAGTAGCAGATGGGAGTCAACATAATCATGAAATGATGGATTGGTTGTTAACTTGTATATCTATACAATCAGGGGTAACAGACTTAACTTTCGGATTTATTAGGTTTACTGAAGTAGCTGTTCATCATACAGTTCAGGATTCTGTCGATAATGAGTTATTAAATCAGATATTAAGCACATGATTTGTTATTGTTGTGGATCAAGTAGTTTTACAAGTGACAATGTTCTTTGGCAAGAATTGATTAATCAATGGCGCATATCAAATTATGAAGCTGAGTATATTAATAAACAACAAGGAAATAAATGCACAAAATGTCATTCTAATTTCCGATCAATTGCCTTAGCATTTGCAATCATGAAATCTTTCGATTACGTGGGATTGTTTAAGGATTTTGTCAAAGAAGAGAGAATCCAAAATTTACGAATACTAGAAATTAATGAAGCTGGAAATTTAACACATTTTTTACAGCAAATACCTAACCATACTTTGAGTATATATCCAGAATCAGACATGATGAACATGAAATTTCCAGATATGTCTTTTGACTTAGTTCTACATTCAGATGTTTTAGAACATATTAAGTATCCAATTCGAGGACTGTCAGAATGTTATAGAATTTTAAAGCCGGGTGGGTACTGTGCTTTCACCATTCCCATGATTGTTGATAGACTCACTATATCAAGAGAAGGTATGCCTCCTAGTTATCATGGCTCAAGTGATAATCTGTCGGATGACTTAATAGTTCATACAGAGTACGGATGCGATAGTTGGAGACAGGTTATACAAGCTGGTTTTCAACAATGTAGACTGTTTTCTATTGACTATCCTTCATCACTGGCATTAGTAGCAGTAAAGTAATAATAAATGCAGACATTTTAGAGATTAGTATGAAATTTACAGGTGAAAGATACATTCCCTCTGTTGATGGACAAATCAAATATGAGCATCTACATCGGTATGCGGTGTGCTTTGATTTTATAGTTGATAAAACTGTCTTAGATATTGCCTCCGGTGAAGGATATGGTTCTGCTTTATTGGCTAAATTAGCAAAGTCTGTAGTTGGAGTAGATATTAGTGTTGATACTGTTGAGTACGCATCTCAAGCATATCAAAACTGTGAGAACCTTAAGTTTATGGTCGGTTCATGCGAATCTATACCATTACCGGAAAAATCTATTGATGTAGTAGTATCTTTTGAAACTATTGAGCATCATGATCAACATGAAAGGATGATGCAAGAGATTCAAAGGGTTTTAAAACCAGGGGGGATATTAATTATTTCTTCTCCTAATCGTCTAACTTATTCCGATGAGACAAATTATTCAAATCCCTTTCATGTTAAAGAACTTTATTATGATGAATTAGTTAATTTAATGAATAAACATTTTCAATATAGTAAAGTATATGGGCAAAGATTGGGTATAGGATCTTTTATTTTTCCTTTAGAAAATGCGGAAGCAAAAAATATTAAAGCTTATACAGGGGATATAAATAATTTAAGTCAAAAAATTTGCAGTTTGAAATCCCCTATATATTTTGTGGCTATATGTTCTGATAAGTTAGAGAAAATACAAACTCCTGTGGAATCTTTATATATTGATGAATCTGATGATTTACTAAAATTTTTTGAAAGTAAATTGGAACAATCACAATTACAACAAATCCAAGCAGAATTAGAGCGATCATATCGGGAATGGCAGGAAACTCAAAGACTTCTCCAACAAGCTCAAACTGAATGGCAAGAAGCTCAAAATATTATTCAAGCAATGGAATCTAGCAAATTTTGGAAAATTCGTCAATTTTGGTTTAAACTGAAACAAATATTTAGAATTGGACATTAATCAATGTTGGTTAATTTTCACTTTATTCAATTAAAGGAGCTTATTAAATTCATGAATCAAGAGTATTTGCAAAAATTACTAGGAAAACAAGAAGAATTGAAACAAAGTCAAACTTTACTATTACAAATTCAGCTTGAATTGAAGCAGAAATTTATGGCTCTTGAAATTAAGAAAGTTAGTAAAATTCACAGAGCATGGATGATTTTCAAAGAAGAGGGTATAAGAAGCTTTCTTAAAAAACTAACTAATAAAATTAAACAGAGTTTTAACTTATCAAAATATGGAGCTATTAATGATTTAGAAAAAATAATAAAATATACAGCGCTTGATACTCCTGAAAAAATAAAATTTAACTTTCCTGATTCTCCATATCCCCAAGTATCCATTATTATACCCGTTTACAATAAATTTCTTTATACTTTTAATGCTTTAAAATCTTTACAAAATCAATCATCAAACTTAGTTAGCTTTGAGGTTATTGTCGTTGATGATAATTCAACTGACGAAACTAAAGAGTATTTAAGTTATTCATCAAATATTCAGCTTATAGTTAATGAGCAGAATCTTGGTTTTATTCGTTCTTGTAATCGTGGTGCTGCAACAGCAAAAGGTGAGTTTTTATGTTTTTTAAATAATGATACTCAGGTGTTGCCTGGATGGTTAGAAAATTTAGTTGCAGTAATCACACAAGATCATGAAGTAGGTGCTGTTGGTTCAAAGTTAATTTATGCAAATGGTAGACTTCAAGAAGCGGGAGGAATTATTTGGCAAGATGCCTCTGGCTGGAATTATGGGAGATTAGAACATCCTGATCAGCCTGAGTATAATTATGTAAGACAGGTTGATTATTGTTCAGGGGCAAGTTTACTAGTTAGATCCGAAATCTTCAACAAGTTGGGTGGTTTCTCAGAGGAGTTTCTACCTGCATATTATGAAGATACTGATTTATGTTTTGCTATTCGAGAATTGGGATACAAGGTTATATACCAGCCGAAATCCCAATTAATTCATTATGAAGGAATTACTTCTGGTACTAGTTTAGAAAGTGGTATTAAGAGCTATCAAAAAGCCAATCGTTATAAATTTTTGCTTAAATGGCAAGATCAATTACAGCATTATCTTACTCCCGAAGCAGAAAACGCGGAGTTGGCAGCTAGAATATTACAAGGAAACAAAACTATTTTGATAATAGATAGTTATGTCCCTTTGCATGATCAAGAGTCGGGTTCTTACAGACTATTTAATATAATTCAAATTCTTATCAACCTTGGATATTTTGTAATTTTTCTCCCAGATAATGGCTTTGCTCAAGAACCCTACACATCGGAACTACAAAATCTCGGTGTTGAAGTGTTATATGCTACGCATCAACAACCTAATTTAGAAGATCAGTTGATTAAACGACTAAAACTAATTGACATTGCTTGGATATGCCGACCTGAGTTATGTAGTAAGTATATAAATATAATCAGAAGAAAGTCGAAAATAAATATTATTTATGATACAGTAGATTTACATTTTTTACGGATAAAACGAGAACAAGAGTTAATACCTCAGAGCGATAGGAATTCTAGCTTACCATCTTGGGAAGAACTGCGAGACATGGAATTAAATATGGCTAGGATAGCTAATTCAACAGTTGTTGTTACAGATGTTGAGAAAAAGATTTTAGAGGATTTCTGTATCAGTAATGTTTTCGTTGTACCGAATATACACCACCAATATCAAGGAAAGTTACCAGATTTTGAGCAGAGAAATGGTTTATTATTTATTGGTGGCTACAGGCATCCACCCAATGTAGATGCAGTAATTTGGATGTGTAGGGAAATTATGCCTTTAATTTGGCAGAAACAACCTAATATCAAGATTACTTTATTAGGCAGTAATCCACCAACAAAAATAAAAAATTTAGCAAGGGATGAGCGAATCGAAGTTCCTGGATATATTCAAGATGTAGAACCATATTTTTTGAAGAGTCGCGTTTTCGTTGCACCTTTAAGATATGGTGCTGGTATGAAAGGTAAAATTGGTCATAGTCTTTCCTATGGTTTGCCAACAGTAACAACATCTATTGGTGCAGAGGGAATGGGATTAACTCATGATTCCGATGTTTTAATAGCTGATGAAGTTAAAGATTTTGTTCAATTCGTTTTAATGGTTTATAATAACTATGAACTTTGGTCTTTACTCTCTCGTAATTCTTTAAATCTAATTAATCAATATAGCCCACAAGCGATGAAATCAGTTTTAAGGCAATTACTTGAATTTATGGATAGTCATAATTAACAAGAACAAAGGTATAATTTAGTCATGAATAGTTTATTAAATGAATTTCAGATTTATCCTTTAGTCCAAACTAAAAATAGTTGGGTTGATAAGTTTGCTTTAAAACATACCTACACTTTAGGTTTTTGTCCAATATGCGGTCAAGTAACTATATTCCTAGAATTTAATGATAATTTAAGGGAATCGGGAAGATGTATAGTTTGTCATTCTACAAATCGAAATCGACAAATGGCAGTGATACTTTTGGGTGCAATTGAAGAAGTTAAAGGACTTAAATTTAGAAGCATCAAGGATTTTGTTGCAAAAGCCCATCGCCTAGAACAACTAGCTGATTTTAAAATTTATAATACAGAAACTACAGGGTGTTTACATAATCTCTTAAAGGAATTACCTAATTATACAGCAAGTGAATATTTAAGTATGGAATACACAAGCGGAGAAGTAATTAATGGTATCCTGCATCAAGATTTAACAAAAACTTCTTTTGCTGATAATTCATTTGATGTAGTGCTGAGTAGTGATGTATTTGAACATATTCCCAAGCCCTATGAAGGTTTCCAGGAAATTTACCGTATCCTCAAATGTGGAGGTAGGCATATTTTTACAGTACCTTTTTATAGTGATCGGTATCAAGATGAAGTTAGATGTAAATTACAAGAAGATGGTTCTATAAATCATATTTTACCGCCTGTTTATCATGGTGATCCTATACGAACAGAAGGTATTTTAGTTTATGTCATTTTTTCCCTAGAGATGCTGGTTAAGTTAAGTAATTTTGGATACAATTCTAGAATGTATAATGTTAAAAATTATTGGTATGGTATTTTGGGGTATGGTGCCATAGTTTTTGATACAGTCAAAATATAATTTAATTAAAATTTGAAGAAAAATCCGACTGATTGACTTACTTTCAGTAATTGATAAAAATGCAAACAACTGAAAAAATTGCTATTGAAAAAATTGCTATTTTTTAGCTACCTACAATCCTAATTTAGGATATTTCCAAAAAAAGATACAATCAATAAAAAATCAAACTTATCAAAATTATATTTGTCACATTGTTGATGACTATCTCAAATGAAGTATCAAATAGCTATTCAAAAAATTATTGGGGAAGACACACGATTTATTTGCCATTTTCATAATCAAAATTTTAATCATTACTATAACTTTGAAAGTTTTATTTGATATTCATAAATTGAAAAATTTCTTATTTCTATGATCTATTTTTTAACAGTTAACTATTATTCTACATATCTTATCAAGAAATTAATAAATTCTGTAAGATCTTCTCAAGATAATAACTACCAAATTATTATCATTAATAACTCTCCTGACGATAATTCAATTTATCAACTAAAAAATCAATCAACAATAATTATTGAATCAGAAAATAATCTTGGTTTTGGTGGAGGTTGTAATTTAGGTTTACAATGGATTTACAATCAAGATAAACAAGGAATAGTTTGGATAATTAATCCAGATGCTTATTTACCAGAAAATACTTTAGAAAAAGCTCAATTGTTTTTTAATCGATATCCAGAATTATCAATTTTAGGAACAATTATTTATACTCCTGAACAGAAAACTTGGTTTGCTGGTGGTCGCTTTATTCCTGAAAATGGCGCAATTTTAGAAGTAGATTTATTAACTAATAACGACACGGATTATATTAATTGTGATTGGGTTTCAGGATGTAGTATAATAATTAATTTAAAGAATTTTTCTAAATGTCCTTTATTTGATCATGCTTATTTTTTATATTATGAAGATTTTGATTTTTGCAGACGTTATGCTAATCAAGGACATTTAATAGCCATTACTAAACAATTAAGTGTCATACATGAACCATCATCAATTACTAATAGAAATATTTTAACAAAAATTAGATATAGTACCTATAGTTATTTATTCACAATTAATAGATATACAAATAAATCAATTTTTACTATGAGATTTATTATGCAAATCATCAAAGCAACAATGGGATTAATTATAAAACCACAAGCTGCATTAGGAAAAATTTATGGTATATATGATTATATGAGAAATCAGCAACATCATTAACAGCAAGGTTTAAAAGGACATTGTTTGGATGGTAGACTCGTGCAAAAATATCCGTAAATGAAGGAGAAGAAATAAAACTAAATCTTAAAATACAAATGATTTTTAACTCATATTCACACAAAAACAATGGCAAAAGATGTTTTTCACCAACAGGTAAAAAATGCTTTAAGGATGGAATATTACCCATGACCCCTTAACCATTCGCATTAGTGAAGCAGTTAAACTTGATCCTCAACAGGAGGAAGTTCGACAATGGATAAAATAGAAAAGTATAGACAATTTATCACACAAATTTTAACAGAACACTCCCAGATTTGTACCACAAATGATACAGTCAAAGCACAACTAATATTTGATAGTGAACATGACCATTATCAACTCAATTATATCGGATGGCAAGGCGATAAACGAGTGTTTGGACCAGTGATGCACTTTGACATTGAAGACGGCAAAATTTGGATTCAGTACAACGGAACTGAAGAATCTATAGCTGAAAGATTAGTGCAAATGGGTGTACCAAATTCAGATATTGTCCTTGGTTTTCATTCTGCTTTTAAACGGCAATTTACACCTTATGCAGTACAGTAAGATCCTACGCGCTAAAAATGAGAAATGCAATTTTCATAAAATGAATAATGAAAAATAACAAATTAAAAGTTATAATCTTTATAGAACTTATGAGAAAAATAGAGCAATGACTGAAAAAACCATTTCAGCAGACCTAGACGTAGAAACAGCAGAGCGAATTAGTGTATTATCAAAAATGGAAAATCGCTCAATATTCCAAATAGCCAGTGCTTCAATCAAGCTAGGAGCTATGTTACCTCATGATGCTTGGTCAGCACTCTTACAGTTAAATGGGGTTGCTTCTGAAGCACAGTGGCAAGAAATTAGTCAAGAAATTACAAGAGTTTTATTGCATCATCAATACAAATTCGCTCAACAAAGAATTGCCCAAAATATAGATAAAAATTGGTTAAATTCTTTAGAAACTGAAGATGATTTACTCTGTGCTTCAGTTGAGTTAACTCGTGATGTATAATCATTTACGCTTATGTCTTGATCTCAATATTTGGTGTGCGGCATTATTAGCTGATATCAAAGAAAATCAAAATATGGCTACACCACGCAAGCTATCAGCTTGTCAAAGTATAGTTGATACAGTTCGTTATGGTCGCTGTTATATGGGAAAAGTAGAACTGGTGATTTCTTGGGGAATGTTAAATCGTTTAGAAGAAGTTTTATTAAGATTAACTCCCTTGGCTGAGGATGCGTCTTTTTATGTAGATATTATCCGCAGTTATGCTCAAATTCAGCCTCAATTAATATTAGGAGGAACAGGTGTTATTCCTATTAATGATATAGAAGATCAGCACGTTTTAGAAACAGCTTTAGCTGGTCGAGCTAATCTATTAGTGACAGCTAATTTTAAGGATTTTTTAAATAAAGATATTTAACTTATCATTCCTGAAAGACATAGTATTTATAATTCTCCTATCCATGAATTTCACATTGTTCATCCTTATTTAATGATTAATTGGCTAAATCAAGGTAATATTCCTGAAATTCTGTAATCTTTATAATAAAAAAAGAAAATAAAAATTATGCGGGCTTATTTAAAACTGAATTTGTATGAATAAAAAATATTAATAACTGAACTAACTAAAAATTAAAAATGCCATTACTCACTAATCTTTCATTCTTACTTACCAAACCCACAGGTACAACTACCTACGCTCTGAATCTTTTACCTCACTTACAAAAACTTGAGCCGATACTTTTAACTTCCCAATCTCTCCCTGACTATAACTGCTATCAAACTCCTCCTAACTTAACATCAGAACAAGGATTAAAAGGACATTTAAACCGTTTATTTTGGACACAATTCCAACTACCAAAAATCTATCAAAACCTCAAATCTCAACTTTTATTTTCCCCCACTCCCGAAGCACCTTTATATACTAACTGTCGTTTTATTGTCACAGCCTTTGATATGATACCTCTGCGTTTTCCCAAACGCTTTTCACCATTAACGACATACCATAAATACTATACTCCTGAAGTTTTTAAACAAGCAGAACATATTATTTGTATATCCGAATCAACAGCCAATGATATCACCCAATTCTACCAAATTCCTAGTAATAAAATAACATCAATTGCTCTGGCGGGAGATAACTCACATTTCCAATTTCTCAACCTCCCCACCCGCAATTACTTCCTATATATCGGTCGTCAAGACCCTTATAAAAACCTCCAAAGACTAATTAGTGCTTTTTCCGCATTACCTAACAGAAATGACTATGAACTATGGTTAGCTGGTCCCTACGATAAACGTTACTCTCCATTATTAGAAATCCAAACTCAAGAATTAGGAATAAATCATTTAGTAAAATTCCTCAACTACGTACCTTACAACGAATTACCAATAATCATTAATCAAGCAATTGCGCTAGTTTTTCCTAGTTTGTGGGAAGGATTTGGTTTACCAGTTTTAGAAGCAATGGCTTGTGGTACTCCCGTTATTACTTCTAATATTTCCTCACTTCCAGAAGTTGCAGGAGATGCTGCTATTTTAATTAATCCCTATAATATAGAAGAAATTACAGCAGCAATGAAAATCATAATTAATGATTCAGAAACCAGAAAACAACTTTCAGAAAAAGGTCTAAAAAGAGCAAATCAATTTACTTGGGAAAAAACCGGACTGGCTACAGTTGAAGTTTTAAAAAAGTATCTTTGAGTATAACTACAATTAGTGTAAATCCTGATTCTATTGCAAGAGATAAAATCCCCGACTTCTTAGAGTAGTCAGATATATTGTTGTTCATAACCAATTTAGGATTGCTATATGATAGAATAGAAGAAATATTGACTAGTGTAACAAAGGAGAAACCCATGAACACCTCCATAGAACTTCCCAGCGGTAAAGTCCTCAACATCACCCGATTTATTGCCCTAATTCCCAATAACAATAATATTGATAGTGATTATCAACTAATTTTAGAAGGATATCCTCATCCCATCAACTTAGAACCATCAGATGCTCAAAATCTGAAAATAATTTAATTATGTGATTACGAAATTAGAAGAAGTTTAATCTTAATCTCTCAAAATAAACCTAAATCATCTAGTATTCAAAATTTAGATGAACTTCAAGAAATCATTTCTTTTCTACCAGGAACTTCGGAATTATTAAAAGAAGCATCTACACTTTGGGCTTCTGCTCGTAGTCAAGGAATACCAACAGCAGATAATAAAAGTTTGGATATTGATATCATTATGTAAAGACGTTCCGGGGAACGCCTCTACTTTGTTCTCAGATGTCTATTGATGAAATCCTAAACATCAATCTCACTCAATTCACGAGTGATATAATCAAAAGGCTCATCAACAAAAGCAGTATTAGCAATACCTGCAGCCGCTACCTGTTCCTTAACAATACCCTTCATAATTTGGATACCTTGAACAGTGGAACCAATGGGTACACCCAAAGAATTGTAAGTTTCCCGTAGTCCTTGTAACACACGCTCATCCAGAACATTCATATTACCAGCTACCAGCGCGTAAGTAGCATAGCGTAGATAATAATCCATATCCCGCAGACAAGCGGCAAAGCGACGGGTTGTATAAGCATTACCACCCGGACGAATTAACTCTGGTAATTCTTCAAATAACTTTGCACCGGCTTGTTTAACAATAGCCGCTGCATTAGAATTAATTGCGGCTGCGGCTTGCACCCTAGCTGTTCCACTCTCAAAGTAGGATTTGAGACTATCAATGGCATTCCGGTCAAAATAACGACCGGTTACGTCATAATTCTTAATTAAACTCGTCACGGCATCGCGCATTTTTTTCTCCCAATTGTCAACTATTTATGGTTTGATATTAAATTGGCCGCAATTACGCACCAATAAAATCCCATGCCAATTCGCATAAAATAGACCTTGGCATAAAACTATCCATCTGCTATTTAAGGATTTTATGTCAAAGTTGACCCCTGATCATGAAGTTTATGGTTTTGCACAAATTATGAAATAAAGGTTAACATAATCACTAACCCAAATAATTTGTAATAAAAATCACGAAATGACGTTAATTATTTATGATATCTCAGTTAGTGTGCGATAAGTTAGTTTGGGGTGACAGGGTGAGGACACTTTAGCAAGTTTTGGGTGTATAGTAAGTAGTTAGCTATATCAGGAGTAAAGTAAAAATGACAACCCCAAAAGAAATCTTGAAAAAAATTCAAGATGAAAAAATTCAGATGATTGATCTGAAATTCATTGATACACTGGGAACTTGGCAGCATTTAACCATGTACCAAGACCAAATAAATGAAAGTTCTTTCTCTGACGGTGTTCCCTTCGACGGTTCTAGTATTCGAGGTTGGAAGGGTATTGAAGAATCTGACATGACAATGGTACTCGATCCCAACACCACTTGGATCGATCCCTTCATGAAAGAACCAACTCTTAGTATCATTTGTAGTATCAAAGAACCTCGTACAGGTCAGTGGTATAACCGTTGTCCCCGTGTTATTGCCCAAAAAGCCATAAACTACTTAGCTTCTACGGGACTTGGTGATACAGCTTTCTTTGGTCCTGAAGCGGAATTTTTCATTTTTGATGATGTCCGCTACGATCAAACCACCAACTCAGGTTACTATTATGTAGACTCTGTAGAAGGTCGTTGGAATACTGGTAGAGAAGAAAAACCTAACCTGGGTTACAAAACCCGCGTCAAGGAAGGTTACTTCCCTGTACCACCCACAGATAACTTTCAAGATATGCGGACAGAAATGCTGCTGATAATGAAAGATTGTGGTGTACCTATTGAAAAACAACACCATGAAGTTGCTACCGGTGGTCAGTGCGAACTTGGTTTTAAATTTGGTAAATTAATCGAAGCTGCTGACTGGTTAATGACTTACAAATACGTCATTAAGAACGTTGCTAGGAAATATGGCAAAACCGTCACCTTTATGCCTAAACCCATTTTTGGTGATAATGGTTCTGGTATGCACTGTCACCAGTCTATCTGGAAAAATGGCCAACCTCTATTTGCTGGTGATAAGTACGCTGGTATGAGTGAAATGGGACTTTACTACATTGGTGGTATTCTCAAACACGCTCCAGCATTGTTGGCAATCACTAACCCCACAACAAATTCTTATAAGCGTCTTGTCCCTGGTTACGAAGCACCTGTAAACTTGGCTTACTCCCAAGGAAACCGTTCTGCTTCCGTCCGCATTCCTCTTTCTGGAGATAACCCCAAAGCCAAGCGGTTAGAATTCCGTTGTCCAGACGCTACTTCTAATCCATACTTGGCTTTCGCGGCTATGCTCTGTGCTGGTATTGACGGTATCAAAAACAAAATTCACCCTGGTGAACCCTTAGATAAAAATATCTATGAACTTTCCCCAGAAGAATTATCTAAGATTCCTTCTACTCCCGGTTCTTTAGAATTGGCTTTGGAAGCTTTAGAAAATGACCACGCTTTCTTAACCGAATCTGGTGTTTTCTCTGAAGATTTCATTCAGAATTGGATTGATTACAAAGTTGCTAACGAAGTTAAGCAAATGCAATTGCGTCCACATCCTTATGAATTCTTCCTATATTATGATTGCTAGTTGCAGTAGGCATCTGGTGGTAAATAATGTAGATAAGTTCCGATGAACATCTCCACAATCAGCACACATAATTAGATAATGCATTATCTAATTGTCAATAGATGTCTAAGAAATAGCAAAAGTAGTCATTCATCCAGCCATCCTTTTTGGGTGGCTTTTTTTACATCGGCAACGCCAAGGATAACTAGCTCATCGTTGCTTGGCTGCGTCCATAAAGCATTTGCGTCGTAAAATCTATTTTACCTTGAACGGGATTCCAGTAATGTGCCATTTCTTGGTGGAGTCCCAGTTCTTGTGAAGCACGCATCAATATAGATTGTTGACGGTTTTTAATTTGTTGATGTTCGCTTGCTATAGTTTTGCGAAGCTTTTCTTGAATAGACATAATGCTACCTCTCTATGCTTGTTTACTGACAGACGAGTCACTATCTCTTACATACATATTATAACCATGCTAACGAAAAAACTTGTAGTGTAAACTACAAAACATTAAATAGATACAATTACACCCCCTCTAAGTTTTTTTGCTGGTAAATAATTATCATTCTTGCTATATTTATAATAAGACAAAAATCTGTATTGTAAACTACAAATTATTAAAATAATATAAAACTTAATAGAATTGGTCATTAGTAAATTATTTCCCCTTGTCCCCTGTTCCCCTACTGTCCTTAGGCATAGATTAAGATTTTATAAGTTTCTGCTGTGGGGGCGATCGCTTGGTCTACGGCTTGTGGTAGATTTTATAGTTGTCAGAATCAGGATTTCCAGGATTTAAGGATTAACAGGATTAATCCCCAAATCCTCAATTGATTTACGGATAGATTAAGATTTTATAAGTTTCTGCTGTGGGGGCGATCGCTTGGTCTACAGCTTGTGGTAGATTTTGCAAGGGATAGCGATCGCTAATTAAGGCTTTAACATCAATGCGGCGATTAAAGACAATATCCGCAGATAAACTTTGTAGACGGTAAGATGAGCTATAACTACCCATGAGGTCTATTTCTCGACGATAGAGAATATTAGGATTAATGGGAATTGTCAATTCATCGGGAAATTCCGCAAAAAATAGGATTTTTCCACCTTTGCGAGTACAGTCTAAAGCTTGAAAAAACGCTTTATCGCTGGGAACTGCTAATAAAGTGACATCGACACCCATACCTCCGGTTAAAGCTTGAATTTTTGCGGGTAAATCAGGGTCACGAGCATCAAAAGCTGCTTCCGCGCCTATTTCCAGAGCCTTTTCAATTCTAGAAGGTAAAAGGTCTGTAGCGATCGCTTTCGCGCCAAAGAACTTCACCAACATCATAAACATTAAACCAATGGGACCTGCACCGGTGACTAATACAGTTTGTCCAGGTGCAATTTGAGCTTTTTTAACAGCTTTTAAACAGCAATTAGTAGGTTCAACAAAACTGGCTTCTTCAAAACTGATATCATCAGGAATGGGAATTAAGCCACCATTTTGGACAATGTGGGCTGGAACTTTCACATACTCAGCAAAACCGCCGCCACTGGGGTTAAAACCTGCGGTAGTGGAGATATTTTTATAAACGTCGCACATGGAAAAATTATCATTCAAGCAATAAGCGCAACGCATACATGGTATATGGTGCATCACGGCTACCCGTTGTCCTACTTGCCACCCTTGCACCTGAGAACCAATTGCTGCAATAGTTCCAGCGGTTTCATGTCCAAATATGCGTGGCGGTGCATATAAAGGATAACGAATCTTTTTAATATCTGACTGACACAAACCGACAACCCTTACCTGTACTAACACTTCATCTGCTGCTAATATGGGAACTGGGACTTCCTCGTAGGATAATTGATTTACGCCTCTAAATACTTGTGCTTTCACGTTGTTTTTTTATGATTCAACGTTACTAGATTTAACATTTTGTGGTTAAAGATAGGTTATGGAGTTTGGGAAAAACAATAAAATCCTGGTAATTCTTATCACAATTTTACATATCTGTAAATAAAAATACAGATTAATAAATGATTTTCATGGGAGGATATACATAAAAAACAATTGTTTTTACTGAAAATATA
>Ga0208719_1000272_pt1 | contig 15759 bp, 9 predicted proteins | sample LakMenEpi30Jul09_FD_150747 | JGI IMG/M metagenome (GOLD analysis project Ga0208719, IMG submission 150747) | Freshwater microbial communities from Lake Mendota, WI - 30JUL2009 deep hole epilimnion (SPAdes) | ecosystem: Environmental > Aquatic > Freshwater > Lake > Epilimnion/Euphotic zone ... | reverse complement strand
CGCGGCGGTGGAGAGGAATTCTCGTCGGTTCATAAAAGTTACTGACTGCAAGGAATTCGCGTTCGCGTCCGCCGCACCGGGAACCGTCAGAGCGGGGATCGGCACCGGCGAGAGAAGCTGTGTCGGCTGAGGGAACCGCGGAATATTGGCGAGAACAGGAGGATGCCGAAAAGACATTCATGGGAATCAATCGTTTTTCATGGCGGAGAGGGGTCAAATGGGGCGGATTGGTGCGTTTTGCGGCAGCGAAGGCAAGCTCTTACTATGTCTGTCACTGTATTCTGTATTCTTGAATCCATCCTTCCCGCCCTCCTCCTGACCTCCGCAACTGTTACAGAAAAAACCTGAAAATTGCCTTGTATCACACCTTAGGACGCCTGCCAGAACCAGAGGAATTGACCCACAGATTCTGCTGACGAGGCGTAAAGGAATCTGCCGTCACCGCTTGCCGGCACGCAACAGTCACCGAAGACGCGGGACTGCACCGCATACAAATGATCTGAAATATTCCCGCCATATTCATCCGGCATTCGCATCACGTCCCGGCGAAACGTAACAAGCCGTCTCTTGCTCATTTTTTCCACCGAATGCACTGCTAGTCGCACACCAACTGACGACCATGCAAACGACCGAATGCCCGCGTTGCAGGCACACTTTCCTCAGCTACTCACCCGCCTGTCCTGAGTGCGGACTGCGGCGTCCGCGCGACATGAGTCCGCTATGGGGGCCGTGTTTGGCATTGATTGTCTCCGGGCTCGCTTTGACTCTCACTGTCTGGTTCGCATGGCGCCTTGAGCACCCAGACGATGTGCGGCCTGCGCTTCAAAGGGCGAACAAGACGGCTCCCCGTGCCGCAGTGCCAGCCTCCGCACCGAAGATGGCGCAGACTGCTGCCAAGCAACATTAGCCGCCGCTGGTCGGCAAATTTGCACGTGGGGCCGGGGCGGCGGGTGCCTACCGCCCGTTCATCCGCTTGCCGACTTCCTCGAATTCTTCGCACGACGCCATCGGCGGCAGCGGGATGATGCGCGAGGGCGTGTGCATCCCCGTGAGCAGTTCCATGCGACCGCAGTGGTGCTCGACGAGCGCGGAGCAGCTCTCCACCCAGTCGCCGCAATTATAGTAATTCACGCCTCCGATAAGGCGGACGATGGGCGCGTGGATGTGGCCGCAGACGACGCCATGGACGTTGTCCTTTTCCCCAAAGCGCACGATGGCCTCCTCGAATTTCCCCACATAGTTGACGGCGCTCTTTACCTTCTGTTTCGCATACGAGCTGAGCGACCAGTAGCCGAGGCCGAACATGCGTCGGAGGAAATTCAGCGGGCGGTTCAGCCAAAGAAGGAACTGGTAGCCGACATCGCCGAGGAGTGCGAGCCAGCGCGCATTTTGCACCACGGTGTCGAGCTCATGGCCGTGGATGACCAGCAGGCGCGTGGCGTCGGCTGTGGTGTGGATGGCGCGTTCCTGCACGATGATGCCGCCGTATTCGCCGTGGTAGTTGGCCAGGAATTCATCGTGATTGCCGGGAATGTAGATGATGCGCGTGCCCTTGCGCCCGGCGCGGAGGAGCTTCTGGATGACATCGTTGTGAGCCTGCGGCCAATAGATGCCGCGCTTGAGGGACCAGACATCTATGAGGTCGCCGACGACATAGAGGGTCTCAAACTCATTGTCCTTGAGGAAGGCGAGCAGAGCATCGGCCTGGGCGCCGCGGGTGCCAAGGTGAACATCGGAAATCCAGCCGGTGCGATAGTGTTGCATGGGAGATTGGACGGAACTTATTCACACTTGCTCACAACAGACAAAGGGTAACTGTGCTGAACACGCAGGTTTAACCAGTCCTCCGCAATTCCGGCACATGACTGTCACATCGGGCGCAGTTAAACGCCCAAACTGGATGCGCCTTGATGTTCTTTGGAACCGAATTCGGGGCGTGCATTGTCACCGCAATGTCAACGTTGAGTCGCACGTCCGTAACAATGCGCGTGTAGCAGTGTGACGTGAATTGCAACCAGTCATCCATCATTCAACCGCCGCCGCCACGAATGCGTCGCTTTCGTCGCATCGTGGTGCAATGCGGACCGGGCCGGGGAGCGGATGGCGCACACTCCTTCGCGCTATGAGTGGCGACAAGGCGGAATTCATCATCCTCGTCGCGGTGCATGAAGAAGGGATCGCGGCGCTGATCCATTCCAACCTTGTGAATACCGGATTCCAAGTCGTCCATGCGGGCGATGCAATCGGGGTGCTGGCGAAATCGCGGGAGCTGAAGCCGGCGCTAATCGTCCTCGACATGATGCTCCCCGGCATCCCGGGGAAAGAGGTGCTGCGGACGCTGAAGTCCACATCGGGAACGAGCGGCATTCCGGTGATCGCACTTTCGGAACGATCGGAGGAGATTGACCGCATTGTGGCGCTGGAGCTGGGTGCGGACGATTATGTGGCGAAGCCGTTTAGCGCGCGCGAACTCGCCCTGCGCGTGCGGGCGATCCTCTCGCGGCGGGCCACCCAGCAGCCGCGCCCGTCGCATCTCGTCGTGGGGGCGTTGCATCTGGATGCGGAGAACCACACGGTGACGGTGAATCGGAATGCTGCGGACGTCAGCGCGCTGGATTTCCGGCTGCTCACGGTGCTGATGGGCGCAGGCGGACGCGTCGTGTCGCGGGAAGAACTGATCGAGGTGGCGTGGGGGCCGGAGAGTGAAATTTCCCCGCGGACGGTGGACACTCAGCTGCGTCGGCTGCGGGAGAAACTCGGTGAAGCCGCCGAGCAAATCCAGACAGTGCGCGGCTTCGGATACCGGCTCGCCGAGTAAGCGCACATCTTGACCTGACATGAAAACCGCAATTTCCCCCTCACCCTCACGCGTTGCCTCTGCATCGTCATGGATGTGTCGCAAAACGGCAATGTGGCGGCTTCGCGACAGGCCCGAAGTTTCCGCGCACATGGAAAGTCCGGCTTTTCCGGCTGGTGTCGCAAACCCGTCACCCAAAGGTAACACTGCGTTGCTTGCCGGTGCTCCGGGGCAGGTGAGATAGGGCGTCCACATTTATCAGACGATGATCCGGAGCCGCCTTCACCACATCCCAACGCCTTTGCTGGCTTGCGCGATCTTGGCGCAGTGCGGCATCGCGCATGGCGCGGAGACGGAATCCACGAAGGTCGCCAAAGCCACGGAGACGCCGCCCGCCGAGGCGCAGCAGAAGATTTTCATCCGCGAGATTCGCGTGGCCGGGACGCAGACGCTGCCGCGCATCGAAGTCGAGGAGGCGGTGTATCCGTTCCTCGGGCCGGGGCGCACGTTCACCGATGTCGAAGGGGCGCGCGCGGCGCTGGAGAAGGCGTATCACGAGAAGGGCTACAAGGCGACGCAGGTGGTGATTCCCGAGCAGACCGGCGCGGGCGGGCTGGTGCTCTTGCAGGCGTTCGAGGGGAAAGTGGGATCGCTGCGCGTGAAGGGCGCGAAGTATTTCCTGCCGAGCCGCATCCGGCAGGCAGCGCGTTCGATGGCTGAGGGAAAGGTTCTGAATTTCAACGACGTGACGCGCGATATCGTCGCGCTGAACAAGTCCGCGGATCGCACTGTGGATCCGAAGCTCACGCCATCGGGCGAGCCGGGCGTATTCGATGTGGAGCTGAACGTGAAAGACACGCTGCCCCTGCATGGCCGCGTGGAGCTGAACAACCGCCGCGCCCCGAACACGACCGCCTTGCGCGTGAACGCCTCGCTAAGCTACGCGAACCTCTGGCAGCTCGGCCACACCATCGGCGGCTCCTTGCAGATCTCGCCGGAGAACCAGAGCGAGGTGAAGGTCTTTTCCGGCTTCTACATCTGGCGCTTCGCCGATCCCGACTGGCTGAGCGTGCTCGTGAGCTACACGAAGCAGGACAGCAACGTCTCCTCGCTCGGTGGCTCCACGGTGCTCGGCAAAGGTGAGATCCTCGGCGTGCGGGGCATCGCGACTTTGCCGGGCTCGGACAATTTCTTCCATTCGTTCAGCGCGGGCTTCGACTACAAGCAATTCAACCAGACGCTGAACACCGGCACGCTGAGCGACGTGACGCCCGTCACGTATTTCCCCGTGAGCTTCTCGTGGGACGGGACGTGGATTCACAAAAAGGAAACCATCGTGGACGGCAAGAAGGAGGACAAGGTGACGGGCACGACCGAGATGAGCGCGGGCGTGACGGCAAACTTGCGCGGCCTCGGCAGCAACGTTGCCGCGCTGGATCGCAACCGCTTCGGCTCGGATGGAAACTTCTTCTACTTCCGCGGCGAAGTCGCGCACACGGCGAAGCTGCGCAAGGACTGGGAGCTGTTCCTGAAAGTCCACGGTCAGGCATCCGACCAGCCGCTCGTGAACAGCGAGCAGGCGGCGGGCGGCGGCATGGGCACCGTGCGCGGCTACATCGAGGCGGAAGCCGTGGGCGACAACGCGATTTTCAGCACCGTCGAGCTGCGCACGCCCTCGCTGCTGCGCGAAGTGCGCAAAGGCGGCGATGCAAAGAAGCCCGAAGATCGCACGGGCAACGAGTGGCGCTTCTACACGTTCTTCGACGCTGGCACGATCACGCTGCACAAGCCGCTGCCGCAGCAGACATCGAGCTACAAGCTCGCGAGCTTCGGGCTCGGGACGGAGCTGCAGCTCAACAAACACTTTCACGCCATCGCCGAGCTGGCTCTGCCGCTCAAGGCGATCGGGGAGACCAGCGTGCATGAGGCGCGCGTGAACTTCCGGCTCTGGGCGGACTTTTAAAAAATCACCATGGACATCGCACGAAACAAGACGGCCAATTTCATCCGCACACTGCTCGGCGCAGTGGCGTTCCTCGCACTCTGCTCCAGCGCGCTCGCTGGAGGACCATGGTGGGACAAGGCGTGGACATCGCGGAAAAAAATCACCGTGGATGCCTCGGCCAGCGGCGCGAACATCACCGAGCCCGTCGGCGGCGCGACGGTGCTGCTGCGGCTCTACGATGCGACTTTCACATTCGCTTCCGCAAAGGAGGATCTCGGCGATCTGCGCTTCGTGTCCGAGGACGACAAGACGGTGCTGCCGCACCACGTCGAGAAACTCGATTCGCTCATGGGCGAGGCGCTTGTGTGGGTGAAGGTGCCCGACCTCAAGCCGGGCGCGAAAAATTCGTTCTGGATGTATTTTGGCTCCGGTGATCCGAAGGCCGTGAAGTCCGAGGATTCCCGCGCGTGCTACGATGCGGACACGGTGCTCGTGTTCCATTTCACCGAAAGCGGCGCGCCCGCAGCGGACGCGACGAAGAATGCGAACGTAGCGGAAAATCCCGGCACGCGCGCCGAGGGTGCGATTGGCGGCGGCGTCAGCTTCACTGGCAAGAATGCAGTGAACATCGTCGCATCCGCATCGCTCGTGTGGAGCGCGAATGCGCCGCTCACGATCAGCGCGTGGGTGAAGCCCGGCGCACCGAAGGCGGATGCGGAAATTTTCAGCCGCAAGGAAGGCGGAAGCTCGCTCGTGATCGGCGCAAATGCAGGCACGCCGTATGTCGAAATCAACGGCCAGCGTGGTGCCGGCAAGGATGCGCTCGCACCGGGACAGTGGGCGCACTTCGCACTCGTGTGCGACGGCGCGAAGACGACGCTCTACGTGAACGGCGAACTCGCCGCCGCAGTCGGCGCGGGACTCCCGGCGCTGAACAGCAACATCACTCTTGGCGGCGGCTTCACCGGCGACTTCGACGAATTACAAATCCACAAAGTCGCGCGCCCGCTAGGCTTCATCCAACTCGCGGCATTTTCGCAGAGCGGCGAGAAGGTCGCGAAGACGCTCACGTTTGCCGAAGTCGAGCAGCCGAAGGACTGGCTGGGCTGGCTGAAGAGCGGGACCTTCGGCGTGATCATCGCGAACCTCACGTTCGACGGCTGGCTGGTCATCATCATCCTCGCGATCATGGCGGTGATTAGCTGGTATGTGATGGTCAACAAGGTGCGCTACCTGAACGGCATCTCCTCGGGCAACGAGGTCTTCATGAAGCAATGGCGCGACGTGGTGTCCGACCTCACGGTGCTCGATGCCGGCGGCGACCCGGAAAAGACGCGCACGCTCGGCGGACGACTGACCGCCGCGACGGCGAAGAAGATCCGCCATTCCTCCGTCTATCGCATCTACCACATCGGCGTGGAAGAAGTACGGCACCGCATCGAGGAAGATCGCAAGCGTGGCGTCGAGCGCGGCCTCTCGGGTCGTTCGATCCAGTCGGTGCGCGCGAGCCTCGATGGCGGTCTCGTCCGCGAGACACAGAAAATCAACAAGCTCATCGTCGTCCTCACGATCTGCATTTCGGGCGGCCCGTTCCTCGGGCTGCTCGGCACGGTCGTCGGCGTGATGATCACCTTCGCCGCGGTCGCCGCCGCGGGCGAGGTGAATGTGAACGCCATCGCGCCGGGCATCGCCGCCGCGCTGCTCGCGACCGTCGCCGGCTTGGCCGTCGCGATTCCAGCGCTCTTCGGCTACAATTACATCCTCTCCCGCGTGAAGGACGCGAAGGACGACATGCACATCTTCATTGATGAGTTCGTCACGCGCATGGCGGAATTTTACAAGGAGAAGAAAGACTAGGGCCTCTCATGCACTTTCAAACGACGATGTATCGAGGGCCAAAGGCCCGGCCACAAGCCGGCCCAAGGCAACGCCCTGGGAAAACGGTCCATCAAGGACAAAGCCCTGACAGGGCGAGACAATGTGTGCCGCCCCTCCAGGGCTTTGCATTTATTGAACGCAAAACCCAGGGCGGCACTCGTTCCTCGCTTACCCTGGGCTGGCTTGTTTGCGCACCGTTGGTGCTCATTCCAGATGCGCTTCAAAGTGGGCGACAGACTCCAAACTGCGGCTGAGGCGACACCATGCAAGTCCAGGACGACAAGCCATACGACGACATCAACATCACGCCGATGTTGGATCTCGCTTACGTGCTGCTCGTGATTTTCATCCTCATGTGCACAGCCACGGTGCAGGGCATCAAGGCGAACCTCCCCCGCGGCGGCGCGTCGTCGAGCACGCCGTCGAAGAACAAAATCCAGTCCATCGGGATTTCGCCGGAGAACAAAATCGCGCTGAACAACGTCGAGGTGACCATCGAGCAGCTCCGCGCGCAGCTCGCGCAGGCGAAGGCCGCGAACCCGGCGGTGCAGGTCGTGGTGAAAGGCGAGAGCCTCACGCAATACGCCACCGTGGTGCAGGTGCTGAACACGCTCGCGACACTCGGCATCAGCCAGGTCGGACTCGCCACGAAAGCCTCAAAACGCTGACGCCATGCAAGTCCAGGACGACAAGCCATACGACGACATCAACATCACGCCGATGCTCGATCTCGCGTACGTGCTGCTCGTAATTTTCATCCTCATGTGCACGGCGTCCGTGCAGGGTCTGAAGGTCGCGCTCCCCGAGGGCAGCAGCGCGGCGAAGAGCCTCGCGGGGCAGAGGCTCCAGGCGATCACCGTGAGCAAAGACGGGAAGTTTTACCTCAACACGCAGCAAGTGAGTCTCGTGGATCTTGAGAGCCGGCTCGGCTCGGCAAAGGCGGCATTCCCGATGATGCAGGTCGTGGTGAAGGGCGATGCGACGACGAATTACCAGGGCATCATGGACGTGCTGAATGTCGCCGGTCAGCTCGGCATCACGCAGGTCGGACTCGCGACTAAGAACGCAAGCAAATGAAGACCGAACTCGAAGACACCAAACACGCACACGACCGCGACAACACGGCCACGCTTTCCAAGCCGAAGGCCGCGCCCGCGCATTCGTCCTGGGACGATCAGGAGGAGGAAAAAACGGCGTTCCAAAAATACCGCCTGCCGGTCATTGCCGGGATCATCCTCGCGACGGGCATCGGATTTGTCGCGAAGTCGCTCTCTGGGAAATCTTCCGCGCCGCCGCCGAAGCAGGAGGTGATGATGGTCACCACCGTCGCTCAGCCGACACCGCCGCCGATCGCGACACCGCCTCCCCCGCCGCCGATGGAAGTGAAGAAGGAGGAGATGGTCGCGGAGGAAAAGCAGGAGGACGCTCCGCCCGATCCGACGCCACAAGTTGAGACCGCGCTGAAGGGCAGCGGCAACACGGGCATGGTCCTGAAGTCAGGAAATGGCAGCGGCGCCTTTGCGCAGCGCAGCGCCGCTAATGCCGACGCGATGCGCCGCAGCGCATACGCGGGCAAGGTGAAGTCGCGCATCCAGCAGGCGCTCGAAGGCAACGCCCGCACGCGCAAGGCAGGCATGATGATCGAGGTGCGCGTGTGGCCCGATGTCACCGGCCGCATCACGCGTGCGAAGCTCAACAGCTCCACAGGCGACGCCGCGCTCGATGCGCTCATCCGCGACGAGATTCTCACGGGCATCCAGATGTCCGAACCGCCCCCGGAAGGAATGCCGACGCCCATCATCATGCGCATCACCGCGCGACGTCCGAACTGATTCACCACGACAGGAAAAACTGAGGAAAAACTGAATGGCTCTCGAAACAACCAAGCTCAACCCGCGCATCGTCCTCGCGGTGGCATCCACACTTTGCACAACCAGCATGGCACAGGACACGCCCGCGAAACCGCCTGAAGCACCAGCGCCCGCTGCGGAAAAACCGGCGACGGCCGCAGCGCTGAAAGCCGCCGACGCCGCCGCACCTGCGGCGGATGAGGGAAAGCCGAAGCTGCCCGTGCAGGCCGTGCCTGCGCCGGCGGAGCTGGATACGATGAGCCTCCTCGGCAAGGACAGGGCAACGTCGAACGTGACGATCAACCTCATCAACCGCATGGTCAAAAAGGGCCTGCTGGACAAGGAAGAGGCGGCGGATCTGATCGCGCAGTCGGAGCAGGATGTGGTCATCGCCCGCAACCAAGTGCGCGACGATGCGCAGATTGCGACACAGATGGTCATCCAGGAAGCGGTGACGAGGAAGGTCATCCCAAATCTCGATCCGATGTTCGATGACGCGTTGCGCGTGACTTACATTCCCGAGACGGTGAAGAAGCAGATCAAGGACGACCTGCGCGCGGAACTCGCAGCGGAAGCCAAGACGCAGGGCACTGCGCTGCCGAAGGGGCTCCCCGAGTGGATCACGCGCTTCCGCGTGAAGGGCGACATCCGCATCCGCTCGGAATTCGACAGCTTCCCCGCTGGCAACGACAACACCGGTGCGTTCCCGAATTTCAACGTGATCAACACCGGCCAGCCGTTCGATATCGCAGGCACCGTCTTCTCGCCGCAGCTCAATGTGGACCAGGACCGCACGCGCTTCCGCCTCCGCATGCGCATGAGCGCGGAAGTGGACATGGGCGAGGGCTGGACCGCGGGCGTGCGGTTCGCGACCGGGCAGAACAATTCACCGGTCTCCGTGAACCAGACGATCGGCCTCGCGAACCAGGCGCAGGGCGGCAATTTCAGCAAGTACGCCATCTGGCTCGAACGCGCATTCCTGAAGTACGAGTTGGGTGAGGATCCGAACCGTCACCTCACCGCGCTCCTCGGCCGTTTCGAGAATCCGTTCTTCGGAGCAGGCGATGTGATGTGGGACGACGACCTCGGCTTCGACGGCATCGCCCTAAGCGGGCGCTATCAGATCACGAAAGGCATCACGCCCTTCGGCACTGTGGGCGCGTTCCCGGTGTTCAATACCGACTTCAATTTCGCGTCGAATTCACCCGCGAAGTTCAAGAGCGTGGACAAGTATCTTTACGGCGGACAGCTCGGCGTGGAGTTCAAGCCGAAGGACAGTCTGGATGTAAAAATCGCCGTCGGCTACTTCCACTTTGACGGCGTCGAGGGGCGAAAATCCACGCCATTCACACCGCTCTCGATCTTGGACCAGGGCGACACGGACGAGACGCGCCCTTCCTTTGCGCAAAAGGGCAACACCTCCATGGCGCTGCGCGACATCATCCCGGATGCGTCGAACAACTTCGGCACGATCAACCAGTGGCAGTATTTCGGCCTCGCCTCAAAGTTCCGCCCGCTCGTGTTCTCGGGCCGCCTGGACTACAACGGCTTCGAGCCCGTCCAGATCTCGCTCATCGGCGACTACATCAAGAACCTCGGCTGGGATCGGGCGGCCATCGAGAGGAAGGCCGTGAACAACCGCGGCACCGTGACCGCCGCGAACCCGAACGGCTCCTACGAGGGTGGCGACACCGCGTGGTTGCTTGCATTGCGCGCGGGCAAGCCCGTCTTCGAGAAACGCGGCGACTGGCAGGCCGGCGTCAGCTACCGCCACATCGAGTCCGACGCGGTCGTGGACGGCTTTAACGACTCGGTGTTCGGCTTTGGCGGCACGAACATGAAGGGCTTCACGCTCTTCGGCAGCTACGCCACATCCGCACGGACGTCGATCTCGATGCGCTGGATGAGCGCGAGCGAGATCGCAGGCCCGCCGCTGAAGTCGGACATCATCATGATTGATTTCGGAGGAAAATTTTAAGCCATGACCACGAAACTCCACGCATTTTTCGCTCTCGCTCTTTTCGCGGTCGCCGCGCCGCTTGCGGCTCAGAACGCCAGCGCGCCATCCGTCGAGTCGCGGCTGCGCGAACAGATCAAGTCAGTGACAGGCCAGCTCAGGACCGCTGAGACGGAGAAAGCGACACTCCAGACCGAAAAAGCGGCGCTCGAGGAGAAGGTGAAAGCCAGCGCGGCGGCACTCGTAAAACTCGACAAGGATCTCACCACGGAGACTGAGCGGGCGAAGAAGGAAGGCGAGACGCTGCGAACCAAGATCACGGAGAAGGAAGCCGAACTCGCGCAGAAGCAGGCGGAGCTTGCGAAGGCGACGGATTTCGGGACCAAGGCTGCGGACCTTGCGCGCAAGACCGAGGCGGCGCGGAGCAAGCTCGATGCAGAGAACATCCTGCTGAAGCGCATCGTCGCCGATCAGCGCACGAAGAACGGGAAGATGTTCGAGATCGGGAACGAGATTCTCACGCGGTATCAGAAGTTCGGATTCGGCACGGCGATCACGTCGCGTGAGCCGTTCGTGGGCATCACGCGTGCGAAGCTGGAGACGCTTGTGGAGGAATACGGTGGCAAGATCGCCGAGCAGCGCATCAAGGCCGTGGGCGAAACGCCTGTCGCGAAATCTTCACAAGAGGCATCGAAGAAGCCCAAGGCCGCGCCGTCTGATACGCGCCGTCCGAAAGATTAGTGTTCGGCCAAACCCAAAATTCCGAGTGAACCCGCAACGCCAGCGACACAGCGAGCATCAGGAACAGAGAATTTGCGCGCGTCCATTCGCGCGAAGGCGGAACTCCCCGCGCTGCCTGTTCCGATTCTCCGCGGCGCTCGGTGTGTGCGTCACGCTCGCGATCACGCTGACTGCAAACGGGCGCGACATTCTGCGCGGGGGCAGCGGCGGGAATTCCGTGCCGAGCGCGCAGGGCATCGCGACCGGCGCATCAAGCGGGGCGGTGGCGAGCCAGGCGCGTGCGAATGCGATGGATGCGATGGCGCGGACGACGCGCGCATTGCAATCCGTGCAGGCGATGCAGACGGCGGCCCGTGCCGCTGCGATCACGGGACCGAACCATCTCGGCATGAATCCGAACATGCCGGCGGTGCAACTTCCGAATGTGCCGAACGGAATTATCGCCGGCGGATTGGTGCCGGATTCGGGCTTGCCCGCTGCGGGCACTAAGCCCGGTTCGTTTGTGATGCCGCCATCATGGAGGGGCGTCGGTGAACTTTCGCAGGCATCCGCCGGATCTCCCGGCGGCACGACGACTGTCAACGTGAAGCAGACTTCGCAGCAGGCGATTTTGAACTGGAACAAGTTCAACATCGGCAAGCAGACGAAGCTGAACTTCGATCAGAGCACGGGTGGCGCGAATGCGGGGCAGTGGATCGCGTTCAACAAAATCAGCGATCCCTCCGGCGTGCCATCGCAGATCCTCGGATCGATCACGGCGCAAGGGCAGGTGTATGTGATCAACCAGAACGGCATCATCTTCGGCGGCTCCTCGCAGGTGAATGCGCGCGCGCTTGTGGCGTCGTCGCTGCCGATCAATGACAACCTCGTGAAGCAGGGACTGCTGAACAACCGCGATGCGCAGTTTCTGTTTTCCTCCCTTTCGGTTCCGGGCGGTTCGGATGGCACGTCGGCCTTCGTACCCGAGCCTCCGCCGGGCGGAAAGATTGGCGATGTCGTGGTGAAGGCGGGAGCGCAAATCCACAGCACTCAAAGCGGCGATGGCGACGGCGGGCGCGTGATGCTCGCGGGGCCGAATGTGCGGAACGAGGGGGCGATCTCGACGCCGGGCGGGCAGACGATCCTCGCTGCGGGCAATCAGGTCGCGGTCGCAGCGCACGCGAGCAACGATCCGAGCCTACGCGGGCTGGATGTGTGGGTCGGCAAGGTCGCCACCGACGCGGGCACCAGCACGAACAGCGGCAGCATTTCCGCACCCGTCGGAAATGTGACGATGGCGGGGCGCAACGTGGAGCAGCTCGGCGTGATTGATAGCCTGACCACGGTCAACCTCAACGGACGGGTGGATCTGAAAGCCAGCTACGGCGCGGTGGCGAATCCGAACTACGACAATTCGGGCACCCAGGGATCTGGCAGGGCACCATTCCTGAACCAATTCACGGGCACCGTCACCTTCGGGAACGGGAGCGCGACACAGGTTCTGCCGGACTACGCGAGCAGCAAGAGCGTGCCCGGCACGGCGCTGCCGCAGAACTCACAGGTGAATATCGAGGGCCTCGCCATTCACGTCGGTCAGAATGCGACGATCCTCGCGCCGAGCGGCAATGTCTCAATGCGCGCGGGCGTGTGGCCTTACACGGATGCGGGTGGAAATGGCACGACGCTGAACACGGACGGCTCGGAGGAGTCCGGCCTTGCCAGTTACTTTTCCTCCACGGGCCAGCGGTTTCTTTTTACCGGCGGACAGGTCTATCTGGACACCGGGTCGCTCATCAATGTGGCCGGCAGCACGGAGGTTTTCGTGCCTTTGTCGCAGAGCATCCTTTCGGTGGAATTCCGCGGGTCCGAATTTGCGGATTCGCCCCTCCAGCGGACGAGCTCCATTCGCGGAGCGGCGATCACGTTGGACGTCCGCCGCAGCGGCGTGAGCGACGGGCGCTACTGGGTGGGCACGCCGCTCGGCGACGCGACCGGGCTGGTGGGAATCATCGAGCGCAATGTCACGCAGCTCACGGTGAACGGCGGGACGGTGGACATCCAGTCCGGCGGTTCCGCGGTCGTGCGCAGCGGAGCGACCATTGATGTCTCGGGAGGCTACTACCGGTATGAGGGCGGCATGGTGCAGACCACGAGGCTGCTGCGCGGGAACAATCTGATCGAGATTCACAACGCGCTGCCCAGCCAGACCTACGACGGCATCTACACCGGCACATTTGCGGTGGAACATTCGCGCTGGGGTGTCACGCGGACTTTTGCCACGCCCTGGATGACCGGCAGGCATTATCAGGCAGCCTACACCGGAGGCGGGAATGGCGGCACGCTTAACCTGACCGCCGCCAGCATGGCAGCGGACGGGACGCTGCTCGGGCTGACCATAGACCAGCCGCGCGGAGTGGCGGCATCGCCGGAACTGAGCAGCCTCGGCTTTCATTTTGCCGCCGAGCGGAAATATGACACCGGCTCGAACACCTTCAGCATCATCACCACATCGCCGACTCCACCGGCGATTACTTTTGGCAGCCAGGCCCTGGCATCCATCCCCGCTTTCATGCTTGTGAACGATGTCCCCGCCGCACTGCCGGCGGAGCGTCTCGCGTCGTTCGTCCTGGCGCCCGGTTTGCTGACGAACGGCGGCTTTGGGAATCTCACGGTCGAAAATTACGAGGGATCCGTCCTCGTGCCAGCCGGCGTCCCGCTCACCACTTTGCCGCACGGCTCCATCACACTGAGCGGGGCAAATGTGAGCGTGCGGTCGCAACTCACCGCGCCGGGTGGGCATCTGAGTTTCACCGCATATGCATTCTCACCGGCCTTTGCGGCGCTGTTTCCGTTGGAGAACATCATCGGTGCACTCGCGCCGGTTCCGAATGGCACGCGCGGCTTTTTCACTCTCACGCCCGGTGCCTCGCTCAGCACGCGCGGGCTGCTTACCGACGATCGCAGCGGCAGCGCGGGCGCATTCACGCAGCCGATTGTGCTGAATGGCGGCAGCATCGAAATCAATTCATACAGCGCGAGCCTCGCTTCCGGCAGTTCCATTGATGTCTCCAGCGGTGTCTCCGTCGGCCTAGGCGGAACGGTGACTTACGGCAACGCGGGCAAAATCACGATCCACACCGGCAGGGATCCGGGAATGGCGACGGTGGTCGGCGGCCAGCTTGCGCTCGGCTCGGTGCTCTCCGGCTATGCCGGGACCGGGATGACGGGGGGAACCCTCAATATTCAGTCCGGCAGGATTCAGATCGGCGGATCCGCGACTTCCAGTTCGGTGCTCCTCCTGCCCGCCGATTTTTTCAGCCGTGGCGGATTCACGAATTACGCACTCGACGCATTCGGAGCGCCCGGCGCCGTCGGTGGGCCGGTGGATTACGAACCCGCGATCACCGTCACGCCGGGCACCACGATCCGCGCGACGGCGAAGACGCTCGCGCTCACGCCGGCCACCCGGGCCTTTCAGGGACTTCGGTTCGGCCCGGTGCTCCGTGAGGAAGGGCTGCGCTCGCCGGTGAACATCAGCTTCTCGGCATCCGGCGCGGACGATCCGTTCAGCCCCGACATTCTTGAGATTCGCGGCGACATCGTTGTCGGTCAGAGATCGTCCATCCGCACGGATGCGGGAGGGAAGATTTCGTTCAAGGGGCAGACAGTTTCGATACACGGATCCGTGCAGGCTCCCGGCGGGAGCATCACTGTCTCCGGTGCGGGTAGTTTTCCGTTGAGTCCGGAGGAAGCGGACCTCGCTCCCGCGGCACTCCCGACCGTGGCTATCGGGCCGGGGGCCGCCCTTTCAACCGCGGGCACTACTGTCTATCTCCCGGATGCCTTCGGTCGTCGCATCGGAACGGCCTTCGCCGGGGGCAGGATTTCTGTGGCCGGTAACATCGTCGCCAGCGCCGGGGCGACACTCGATGTCTCCGGCACCTCGGCCACGTTCGATGTCCATCCGAACACGCTCGGCAACATCGGTACGGTGAAAGTCCCCTTGAGCAGCGGACTGACGTCCCCTCTCTGGGCGCTGCAGACGGTGCCTCTGACCACCGACACGAATGGTGGCACGATCGATTTGGAGGGATCCCGGATGCTCTTTTCGGATGCGACGCTTCTGGGCCGGGCGGGCGGGCCGACCGCCGCTGGCGGCGCGCTGTCGGTTTTCTCCGGGAGATTCTACGGAGCGAGTCCCTTACAGACGAGCGCCGACACCAACCTCATCGTCACGCAGAATGGAATCACCATCCCGGCGACGAACCCGAATCCAAGAATCGGCGTCGCCATCCGCGATAACGCTGGGAATGTGCTCCCCGGGATGGGCAATTTTGCCGTGAACCGTTTCACCGCTGGTGGCTTCGACTCGCTGGACCTTGGCGCCAAGTTCGTGGATGCCAGCCCGATTTCATTCGGCGGCAATGTGGAATTCCAAGGTCCGGTCAGCATCACCGCACGCGGAAACCTGCGCGTGGCTGCAGGCGGCGTCATCCGGGCGAACAACGCAGTGAATCTGACTGCCCGGTACGTCGCTCTGGGCCAGATATCCCCGGCGCCGTTGCACCCGGAGGACGTACCACAGTTCTTCCTCCAGGCGTCTGCGGCGGCC
>Ga0208719_1000264_pt1 | contig 15976 bp, 13 predicted proteins | sample LakMenEpi30Jul09_FD_150747 | JGI IMG/M metagenome (GOLD analysis project Ga0208719, IMG submission 150747) | Freshwater microbial communities from Lake Mendota, WI - 30JUL2009 deep hole epilimnion (SPAdes) | ecosystem: Environmental > Aquatic > Freshwater > Lake > Epilimnion/Euphotic zone ... | reverse complement strand
GCCTCGCCCAATCCGGTGCCGACGTGAGCGGACTGAGGCGCTGCGCAAACGCCACGCGGCACACGAACGCGAGCGAAACGACGACGGCAAAACGGATCAGGCGGGGAAGCACGCCGCGCAACCTACGGATGTCCCCGGCGAAAATCGAGCATCACATGGATCTCGAACCCCTGCGAAAAATCCGGCCGCTTGGATCGGAAAAAAGTTCACCACGGATTTCACGGATGGCGCAGATGGTTTTCAGAGCGAAATTCGTTCATCCGTGTCATCCGTGAAATCCGTGGTTCCTCCTCCTCGTCATCCGTGGAATTTTACGCGGTCTCGGAAAACGTGCCGTCGCTCCATTTTCAAATGCAGAGGAGCAGAGGAAAACAGGGAGGTGCGCAGAGGGATGATTTCAAATCTTCCACTGCGGGCCTCTCCTTCCACCTCCGCACCTCTGCGTTTGAACCCGAGTTCGGCACGCTCTCACCCACACCACGATCACCGGTGCGACTGGAGAGCGTGAATAGGACACCGCACCCTCACTTCCCGCCGATCCGCTTTTTTGCATCGTCCGAAAGCGCGGCTGAACCCGCGAGCCAGCGGTTCGCCGCCGACTCATCGTTCCGCTTCCATTGCTGATACACGGCGCGCACGGCGTTCTCGCGCTCATTCTCGTCGCCCACCGTCGCGGCCCACGTTGCCGCGCCTTCGGGATCGCGGGGCGTCACCGTGTTTGCATACGCGGTCACGGCTGCATCGCGCTCATTGCTCGCGGGAAGTTTCTGCAGCCACGCCGCGGCTCGCGACGATCATCGGCACCAGCCCGCCCCACTCGTTGCCCGTGCGTTTCTTCGCGAGGTCGAGCGCCGATTGGACGTCATCCGGCCCCATTTTCTCCACTGCGGAAAATGCGCTGCGGAATTTCCTCAATTCATTCGGCTGCCGCATCACCGCGAGCAGCCCCGAGAGCACGGGCCCGGGTGTATTCCGCGGGACGCGAAATACGGCAGGCGGGACGCCCACCCTACCCGATGCATACCGTCTCGCCCGACACGATTTGCAGCAGCTATGGATGATTCACGGTGCCCGACTTGCGAGCGGATTTTCCGATGGCAGGAATGGAATTCCGAATTTGCAGGGTCAGACACGCCTCACTTGTCGCGAGTTCCACGGACATCGTGTCCGCCCATGAACCGTCGGCCTTCTGGTTCGAGATCAGATTCTCGCGAAGGGAATCCTGCCAGCGCTTCCACCGGTCCCCGCCGACAAGCTGCAAAGCCTGGGCGGCATAGTAGTGACCGTGGAAGAAGTACTGCATGCCTTCGGGCCCAGCCTCCGGCTGTGGCAGAAAAGCCATCAGGTAATCGGCACCCTTAATTCCGTCAGGCCGACTTGCGGGCTCCGTCCATTTTGCGGTCGCAAGCGAAGCCGATAGCGAGGCTGCGGACCGCGTGAAAGCACTGACGCCGGGCGCGATGTAACCGAAGCCCCCATCCGGATTTTGGCAGCGCTTCAGAAATCCAACGCCCGCGCTGAAAGTCGCGGCGGGCACATCCACTCCGGCATTCCGCGCCGCCACGAGAGCCATCAACTGGCAGGCGCTCACGGACGTATCGCCATCTGTCGGCGCGGGGATGTATCGCCAGCCGCCATCCTTTCCCTGGCTCTTCACGATCAGAACGACGGCCTTGGCCAGACTGTCCTTCACCTCAGCCCGGGCGGTGGCCTTGAAATATTCCGCGAGGAACAGCGTCGCATACCCGTGGTCATACATTGATTTGCCAGCGATGAACCCATCGTCTCTTTGCGCCGACAGGATGAATTTCGCGGCCTTCGTCACCCGCTCCGCCTGCGTGTCATCAGCCATCAGTGCCAGCCCGGCCAGACTGGTAAGGGCGATGCTGCCACTGTATTGCCCCGAACCAACCGAGCCGTCATCCTGCTGCTGGGTTGCAAGGAAAGCGAGTCCACGTCGCATCGCGTCCACCGCTTTGTCCTGGTCCGCACCGCGCACTTGAGTCACCAGGCAAATGGCGAGGGTGAACGCCGCGGACAGGCAGCCAGCGACAGTAGCCCTCGCGCCACGAGGACTGCGGTCACGACCTTCATCCACGATGGCGCGCACGCGGGTTTCGAGCGTGGAAGGCTGCGCCATCGCGAGCGCGTGGCGCGCGGTGAAGCGGTCGCCCTGCAGACTGCGGACGACATCCACGAGCTGGCTCGCGTATTCATCGGCCGGCGCGCCGGAAATGAGCACGAGGTCATCGCACGCCTGCTCCTGGGCGATCCTCATCTGCCGCGCTGCGAACCACACAAGGGGGTTCATCCAGTAGATCGCGCAGAGCACATCGGCGAGGAGACGCGTGATGCAATCGCGACGGCGGATATGGCCCAGCTCATGACGCAGCGCGGAGGAAACGAACGCATCGCTCCATTCTGCTGCCTCGATGGGGAGCAGGACAACCGGCCGCACGATACCCGACGCCAGTGGCACCAGGCACAGGTCGGATTCACGCACCTCGGCACGCACGCGGCCCGCGTCCACAAGCGAACGCACTTTTGCGGCAAGCCGCTCATTCTCGATCGGAAAACTACTCCGAACGATTGCTCTCAACTTCAATGCAATGAGCCCGCGACGGGTGAGCAGCAGCACTGCGCCGGCGATCCAGACTGCGACAACGAGCTTCTTCCACGGAATCACCAGCAGTGTGCGTGGCGCAGGGTGCGCGACATTTTCCACGGGCTGCACGGATGCACGCTCGCCGACGGTAGATGCCGTGGTGATCACCGGCAGGCGCACATTCACCGAGGCCGCGGCGGCTTTCTCCAGCACGAAGGACCAGCGGGCGGACACCAGCTTCGTAAATGGCAGCAGGAGCAGCGCGCCGAAGATGGCGGCGGACACTGCATGGCGGTTTGCCGCTGAAGCCTTGCGCATCACCGCAAGCAACGCGGTGCTGATGAGGATGAGCGCGGCGCTCTTCACGAGCAGGTCGAGCAGCGACACGAATGGAGTTTCGATGTTCATGGGGGTTGGAGTTATTTGGCTTTCGCCCTTTTGATGATGGCTTCGATGCGCTTCAGCTCCTCGGCGGGCAGCTTGCCGTCCGCTGTGTCTACGAGCGCGGCGACCGCGTCGGCGAATGAGCCTTCGAAAAACGTCTTCACCACGCGCTTCAGCGCCGACTTGCTCTCCGCGGCGCGCGTCCGCACGGGGAGATACACGAAGCGCGGGCCGTCCTCGCGGTGCTTCAGGTGGCCCTTTTCCTCCATGATGCGCAGCAGTGTGCGCACGGTGGAGTCGCTGGGTTCGCCGGGCAGCGCGGCGGCGACCTCGGCGGCGGTGGCTTCGCCGCGGGCGAAGATGATGTCCATGATTTGCCGCTCGCGGCGGGTGAGCTGGTGGGTGTCGGTTGGCATGTTAAATTTTTAACACCTACTGTGCCGCCGCGTCAATAGAAATATGTTAAAAATTTAACATCCGCCGGACCGTCGCGCAGATGCCTTCGCGGAACGGCTTCCCGCCGCCCCGCTGCGGACAGGAGCATCCGCGCCACGGTGCAGGCAATTCCTGCACAGCCTTGGCCAAGCGCCGTGCGGCGCGGCAGGCGTGGCGCAGATTGACTCCGATGCAGCGCGTCCGCCCGTGCGGCGTGCCGCAAAATCCAAACCAACAATCCCAATCCCAACCATGAAAAACATCCTCCTCACCATCGTCGCCCTCCTCGGCTTCATCGCAGCCCCCGCATTTGCCGAGAGCAAGGGCAAGGAAATCACCCTCAGCGGCAAGGCCTGCTGCGCGAAGTGCTGCCTGAAGACCGCCACCGAGTGCGCGACCGTCTTCGCCGTCGAAAAGGATGGCAAGAAGACCACGTATCACTTCGCCGACAACGACGTCGCGAAGAAGTTTCACGAGGAAATCTGCAAGGCCCCGAAGTCCGCGACCGTCACCGGCACCTGCAAGAAGGATGGCGACAAGCTTGTGCTCACCGCCTCGAAGGCCGAGGTGACGAAGTAACCCGTTTCAGCAAACAGTTGTTCGTTCAGCAGTCGTTCAGACTGGCCGCCGGCGCGGGAAACTGCGGCGGCGGTTTTCTGTTTCTTGGACACGCGCAGGGCCTGAGGGCCAAAGGCCCGGCACATGCCAGCCTAGGGCAACGCCCTGGGTCACAGGCAGAAAATGATCAAAGCCCTGAAGGGGCGGCACACGAGTTGTCGCGCCCTTTCAGGGCTCTGTCGGTGTGACCGAACAAACCCAGGGCGCTGCCCTGGGCTGGCATGTGGCGCACCATTGGTGCTCAGAGGCAGCACGCGCTGAGAGTGAACGAGCGGCATCATGCACCGCTCGGCATTTTGTCTCCGGGTCTTGCGTCTATTTTTCCGCCGTCGGCGCCGGGGGCTCGATGCGGGGAAAGAGGGGGACGGGTTTGCCGAGGATGTGGCCGTCGGGCAGGCCGCCCCAGACGGCATCCGCGAAGCGGAAACGCGTGTCCTTGCCGGCTTCGTCGAGCTTCCAAGCGAGCTGGTCAAAAATCCCATGCGCCGCATCCGGCAGCACCGGCGAGATCAGGATGGCGATGATGCGGAGGGATTCGGCGAGCGCGTAAAGTACAGCATCAAGTTGATTCGCAGCTTCCTGACTCTCTTGCTTGGCCAATTTCCACGGTGCCGTGCCCTCAACCAAAGCATTCCCTTGATCAGCGATCTCACCGATCTGTCCCATTGCGGCATCAACCATAAACGGCCCCTCTTCGCCGGGCACAACGACCATCCCAGCCGGAGGTCTTTCCATGCTCGCCTTATAACGACGTACCGTGAGTTCGACCCACGCTGCGAGATCGAGCTGAGAATGGAGATCGGGGTTCACTAGGAGCTTCCCGATAGGCTTGCTGAGTTTCCCCTGCCGATATTTCGCCGACATGTTCAGCGTGCGGTTCAAGAGATTGCCAAGATTGTTCGCGAGGTCCGTGTTGTAACAACCAACGAGCCTTTCCTCGCTGAAATCCGCATCACGCCCCGTGGCGATGTCGCTCATGAGGTAGTAGCGCAGCGCTTCGGGGCCGTATTTGTCGGCGAGGAGGTCGGGGTCCACGATGTTGCCGAGGCTCTTGCTCATTTTCGCGCCGGCGATGTTCCACCAGCCATGCACGAGCAGCGTGGGCATTTCCTCGTCGGTGAAGCCGAGGGCCTTCAGCATGATGGGCCAATAGACGCCGTGCGCGGGGATGAGGATGTCCTTGCCGATGACGTGGAGCGGCGGCCAGAAGTCATTGAACCGCGAAGGAGCGAAGGAGCGAAGGGACGAGGCAGGCTCAATGTTGGCAGCGTCTGCGGCAGGCGAAGTTGCTCCGCTTCCCTCTTCGCCGCTTCGCTGCTTCGCGGTTCGTTCACTGTAGTGTGGGTCGTGGCCGGGGGCGTAGGTGATGTAGTTTACGAGCGCGTCGAACCACACGTAGGTGACGAAACCCTCGCCGAAGCTTTCGGGGAACGGGATGCCCCACTTCAGCCGCGATGCGGGGCGCGAAATGCAGAGGTCGCCTTCGAGTTTTTCCACGGCGTTGCGCAGCTCGGCGACGCGGAAATCCGGGACGACGAACGGCATTCCTTCGGCGCTGCGCTTGTCAATGAAGTCGAGCAGCCACTGCTTCGGGTCGCAGCCGGGCAGGCCGGTCGCGGGGGCCTGCCCCGGCGCGGCTGGCGCCTGAGTGAGGCGGAAGTAGAAGTTCTCCTCGTCGCGCTCCTCGACGACGCCCCACTCGGGGCCGAACTGCCCGTCGGGCCCGCGCTCCTTGTCGGTGAGGAACTGCTCCTGCCGCACGCTGTAAAATCCGCGCTGCGTCTTTTTGTAAATCCACCGGCTCTCGCCTGTCGCGGGATCCTTATCGTCCCAGAGCTTTTGCAGGTTCGCGCGCACGCATTCCTTGTGGAGCGGATCGGTGGTCGCGGCCCAAGCGCTGTATTTCACGTCGAGCTTCTCCCACAGCGCGGTAAATTTTTGCGTGATACCGTCCACATACGCCTGCGGTTCGAGGCCCGCCTTTTCCGCGCTCTGCTGCACCTTCTGCCCGTGCTGGTCCACGCCGGTGAGGTAGAAGACCTCCTGCGGATTCTCCGCGTCGCCCTTCAGCCGGTGATAGCGCGCGAGCACGTCGGCGAGCACCTTTTCGTAAGCGTGGCCGATGTGCGGCGCGCCGTTGGTGTAATCAATCGCGGTGGTGATGAAAAAGGGCTTCGGCATGGAACGGCGGACGATGCGGGAAGCGCGCGGAGTTGGCAACATTCGTAGCCGCGCTCGTGAGAGCGCGGGCTGATCGAGCGCCGGAGTGGCATTGTCCACGTGGCGTCCGGTGAAAAGCGTGCCCGCGCTTTTACAAGCGCGGCTACAAAGTGCGCGCCTTTCCTGCATCCGTTCGCGTATCGTCCGCTCCCCATGCCGCCTTTCCTGCGCATCTTCTGGTGGAGCGTCGCCCGCTACGTGCGGCGGCACCGGATGCTTGCGCTCTTCAATGTGCTGAGCATCGCGCTCGGCATCGCGGTGTATCTCGCCATCCGCATCGCGAACGAGAGCGCGACGAAGGCCTTCGCCTCGGGCGTGGATCTCGTCGCGGGGAAGTCGCACCTCGAAATCCGCGGCGATGTGGACGAGCGGCTGTGGCCCGAGATCGCGCGCGTGCCGGGCGTGTCGGCAGTGACCGGGCTCACCGAGGCGATCGCGGTGCTGCCGGACTGGCCGGGCGAATACCTGCGGCTCACGGGCATCGAGGCGATCAGCGGCGCGGCGTTCCGGACGTTCGAGCTGCGCGCGGGTGCGGGACGATTTGATGTGGGCAAATGGATGAGCACGCCGGGCGGTGTGGCGATCACGCGCGAATTCGCCGCGCGGCGCAGCTTGCGCGAAGGCTCGGAGCTGCGCGCGGAAGTGGACGGACGCACGGTCACGCTGAAGGTGCTCGCGCTGATTGATGCGGGCGATGTGCCCATCGCGGATTCGCGCTTCGCCGCGATGGACATCGGCTGGGCGCAGGAGCTTCTCGATCGTCCGGGCCGCGTGAATTCGCTACACGTGCTGCTCGCAGATCCGCCGCACCCCGCCGCCGTCACGGCGCAAATCGCCGCGCTCGCACCGGGATTGCAGGTCGGCCCGCCGCGGCAGCGCAGCGAGCAGGTGGGAAAAATGATCGCCGCATTCCAGCTCAATCTCACCGCGCTCAGCATGGTGTCGTTGCTCGTCGGCGTATTCCTCATTCACAACACCATGCGGACCTCGGTCGCGCGCCGTCGCGTGCAGATCGGCATCCTGCGCGCGATTGGTCTTCCGGCGTGGCGCGTGCGCTGCATTTTCCTCGGCGAAGCGCTGCTCTACGCGCTGCCGGGCGTGCTGCTCGGCACGGTCGGCGGTGTGCTGCTCGCGCAGAAGCTCAGCGGCGCGGTGCAGCAGACGGTCACATCGCTCTACGCGCTCGTGAATGTGGACCGTCTGTGGCTCGACTGGCGGCAATTTTCGGTCGCGGCGATCTACGGAGTCGGCGCGGCGCTCTTCGGCGCGTGGGGGCCGGCGGCGGAGGCATCGCGCGTCGATCCCGTGGATGCGCTGCGGCGCGGCGTTGAAAAGAAGCGCGACAGCGAGCGCGCACGCGGCTGGTGGATCTGGGGCCTCGCGGCGTGCGGGGTCGCCGCGCTGTGCTCATGGCGCGCGCTCACGGCGGGGCCGGCGTGGGTGGCATTTGGTGCGGCATTTTTTGTCCTGCTCGCAGGCTCGCTCTTCGCGCCCCTCGCGCTCTCGGGTGCGGCGGAAGTTTCGCGGATGTGGGTGAAGCTCTCCGCGTCGGCAGGCGGCGTGAAGAGCAGCGGCGAGGCGGCAATGATTCTCGCTGCGCGGCGTCTCACGCGCGGACTGCGGCGCAATGCGATCACGGTCGCGGCGCTCGCGGCGGCCGTCGCGATGTACGTGGCGCTCGTGGTGATGACGCATTCCTTCCGCCACAGCCTCGATGCGTGGATCGGGCGCGGCATCGTCGCGGATCTTTTCATCACGCCCGCGGCGAACGACTCGCTCGGGATGACGTCCTTCCTCCCGCAGTCCGCCGTGGATTGGCTGTGCGCGCGTCCGGAAATCGCGGCGGCGGACACGTATCGCGAGCTGACCGTGCCGATGCTCGCGCCCGGCGACGGGGGCAGCGCGCCGCTCGTCGTGCTCGACGGCGCGTGGCGCGACAATCTCACATTCATCGAGGGCGACGGCGCGGCGGCGATGGCGCGCGTTTTTTCCGGCGAAGCCGTGGTGATCACGGAGCCGTTCGCGCGCAAGCACCGCATCCATCTTGGCGGCCGCGTGCGCCTCGCGACGCCTCGCGGCCAGCTCGATGCGGAAATCGCCGGCGTGTATGCCGACTACAGCCGCGACCAGGGCGCGGTGGTGATGGGCAGCGCGCTGTTCCGCCGGCACTGGGACGATGCGCGCGTGAATTCCGTCGCGGTGTATCTGCGGCCGGGCACAAATGCGGAGGCGTTCAGCGATGCGTTCCGCTTGGCCTTCTCGGAGCGCGGGACATTTGCCGTGAACACCACGCGCACGCTGCGCGCGCGGATCCTGCGCGTGTTCGATCAGACGTTCGCCGTCACGCACGTCCTGCGCACCGTGGCGATTCTCGTCGCGATCGCGGGCGTCTTCCTCACGATGACGACGATGGTCACCGAGCGCCGCCGCGAACTCGCACTGCTGCGCGCGCTCGGCGCGACACCGCGCTGGGTGCGCGGACTCGTGCTGGCGGAGGCGGGACTACTCGGCGTACTCGCCGCGCTGCTCGGCGTGGAGGCGGGCGTGCCGCTCGCGATGGTGCTCACGTGGGTCGTGAACCCGGCGTTCTTCGGCTGGACGATCCACCTCGACATGCCGTGGGCCGCGCTCGCTTGGACACCGGTGTGGATTCTCGCCGCGGCGCTCATCGCTGCGTGGTGGCCCGCGCGGCTGGCGTGCCGGGAGGAAATCGCAGCGGCTCTACACGAAGAATGAAACACGCCTTGCTCCTCACGATTTTGTCCGGACTGATCCTCGGCGCTGCCGGCGAAGATGCAGCCGGCTGGCTACGCGCGCAGCCCGGCTGGAAATTCGAGTGGCCGCGCGATCACGCGGCGCATCCGGATTTCAAGACAGAGTGGTGGTATTTCACGGGAAACTTGCGCGCGGCGGACGGGCGGCGCTTCGGGTATCAGGTCACATTTTTCCGACAGGGTGTGCGCGCGCCGGGAGCGCGCGCGGCGGTGAAATCGCGCTTCGTCGTGGACGATTTGAAGTTCGGCCATTTCACGATCACGGATGTCGGCGCGAAGCAGTTTCATTTTTCGCAGCAGCTCCGGCGCGGGGCGTTCGGCGAGGCGGGGTTCGGCGATTTGAAAAGTGATCCGCCAATCACAAAACTTGCGTGGCTCGGCGACTGGTCTCTCACCCTGGACGCGGACGGCGCGATACTGCTCCACGCGAGCGACGGTGCGCGCTCGCTGGACCTGCGGCTGGTGAGCACGAAGCCGTGGGCGCTGCACGGCGACGGCGGTCTCAGCAGAAAGGCCGATGTGCCGGGCCACGCGTCGCAGTATTTTTCCGGCACGCGGATGCGCTCCAGCGGCACTTTGAAAAACGGCGCCATGCTCACCGTGGAGGGCGAGAGCTGGTTCGACCACGAGTGGGCGACGAACCAACTTGCACCGGGGCAATCGGGCTGGGACTGGTTCAGCGTGCAACTCGACGACGGCACAGAGCTGATGATCTACCGGCTGCGACGCAAGGACGGCAGCGTGGATGGAGCATCGGCGGGATCGTTCATCGCGAAGGATGGCACCGTGCGGCATCTGCGGCTCGATGAATTGAAACTCACGCCGGTGCGGTTTTGGCAGAGCACGAAGACGCGCGGCAAATATCCGATCGCGTGGCGCATCGAAGTGCCGTCGCTTTCGCTCGCGCTCGATGTGACAACGCCCGTCGAGGCGCAGGAGCTTGCACTCGATCCTGTGGCATACTGGGAAGGGATGATTGACGTGCGCGGCACCCGCGACGGACGCGCAGTGAACGGGCACGGCTATCTCGAACTCACCGGCTACGCGGGCTCAGTCGTCGGACTCTCCGCGCCGGAATGATGCAGTTGGAATTCACACGGCACGTTTCAAACGCAAAGGCACGGAGGGATGGGAGAGTTCCGCAGAGGGGGAAAATTTCCGTCGCGATCGGTGCATGCAGTTCTATGCACGCCCTCTGCGATCCTCTCCTCCTCCTTGTGCGTCTCTGCGTTTCAAATTCACCGCACGGACTGCAACGTTCCGGCTGAATCCTGCGCCGATTGCATTTTGAGCTTTGTGCTTTGGCCTTCGCTCTTTGAACTCCGCCCATGCGCCACGAACCGCTCGACCCCAAGCTCTTCACCGAAAACCGCTCGCGCCTTGCGAAGCTGCTGCCGCCGAAATCCATCGCGGTGCTGAATGCGAACGACATCCTGCCGACGAACGCCGACGGCTCGCTGCTCATGCGCGCGAACAGCGATCTCTTCTACCTCACCGGGGTCGAGCAGGAGGAGACGCTGCTCGTCATTTTCCCCGACGCCGACGACGAGAAGCTGCGCGAGGTGCTCTTCGTCCGTGAGCCGAACGAGCACAACGAAATGTGGGAAGGCCACAAGCTGCGCAAGGACGAGGCGCAAAAGCTCACTGGCATCAAGGCCGTGAAGTGGACGCAGGATTTCTGGCCGACATTCCGCAGGCTCGCGTGCGAGGCGGAGCACATTTTCCTGAACACGAACGAGCACAAGCGCGCGACCGCCGAGGTGGAGACGCGCGACGACCGCTTCGTGCGCGAGGTGCGGCACCGCTTCCCGGTGCACGATCTGCGCCGCCTCGCGCCGCTCATGCACCAGCTCCGGCTCGTGAAAAGTGAGCGCGAAACCGAGGTCATCGCGCGTGCGTGCAAGCTCACGGAAAAGGCGTTCCGCCGCGTGCTGAAATTCACGAAGCCGGGCAGGACGGAGACCGACGTGGAGGCGGAGTTCGCGCACGAGTTCATCCGCGGACGCGGGCGCTTCGCGTATGAGCCGATCGTGGCGGGTGGGAAAAATGCGTGCTGCCTGCACTACCAGGAAAATGCCGCCGAGCTGAAAGCCGGCCAGCTTCTGCTGCTCGATGTCGGTGCGTCCTACGCAAACTACAACTCCGACATGACGCGCACGATTCCCGTGAGCGGAAAATTTTCCCGCCGCCAGCGGCAGATCTACGACGCCGTCCTGCGCGTCCTGCGTGCGAGCACGAATTCGCTGCGCCCCGGCCTGCTCCCGAAGTCCTGGCAGAAGGAAGCCGAGGCGCACATGACCCAGGAACTGCTCGAACTCGGCCTGCTCAAGCCACGCGACGTGAAGAAGCAACCCGCCGACAGCGACACGCCCGCGGTGAAGAAATATTTCATGCACGGCCTCGGCCATCCCATCGGCCTCGACGTTCACGATGTCGGCGACACCACGAAGCCCATGCAGGCCGGCTGGGTGATGACCGTCGAGCCGGGCATCTACGTTCCCGAAGAAAAACTTGCCGTGCGGCTGGAGAACACCGTCGTGGTGACTGACGGCGAGCCGATCAATCTCATGGCCGACATTCCGATCGAAGCCGACGAGATCGAGGGGCTGATGAGTCGGTAGCCGGGGCTTTCCAGCCCCGGCACTCATGCTATGCACGCAATATGATCCCTCCCGATCAACCAACACCCGGTGATGAATGCCGGGGCTGGAAAGCCCCGGCTACCAACATCCAGCCTTTCTCCAAGCGCGACGAAATCCGCATCCACACAGGCAACCTCCCGCACTGGGAGCAGAGCGGGACAACGTATTTCATCACTTTCCGGCTCGGCGACTCGCTGCCGACGGGGAAGCTTCGCGAATTGCAAAATGCACGGCAAGCGTGGCTGCGCGCACACGGCCTCGACGATGCCTCCCAGCTTGCCACACTCACGCGTGAGCAGAAGCGCGAGTATCACAGTCGGTTTGATCGCCTCTTTCATGAGTGGCTCGATGCGGGCTACGGCGACTGCACGCTGCGCCGCCCCGAGTGCCGCGGCATCGTAGCGGGCGCATTACAGCATGACGAGGGCACCGGTTTCGCGCTCGGCGATTTCATCGTCATGCCGAACCATGTGCATCTCCTCGTGAAGCCCATCGGCGGACGCACGCTCGCGATGATCACGCAGTCGTGGAAAGGCTGGAGCGCACGGGAAATCAACCGCCTGCTCTGGCGGCGCGGCGCATTTTGGCAGGAGGAGAGCTACGATCATATCGTACGCGATTGTGACCAGTGGGTGGATCTCGCGGGATACATCCGCAGGAATCCAGTGAAGACACGCCTGCCCGCCAGCGATTACACGCTCGGCTGCGGCACACTCGGGAGCCCGCTGCCTTTGTAGCCGGGGCTTTCCAGCCGCGGCAGTCGTATTTCACGCAGCAGATCCCTGCTCCGTCCGATCATCCTTCACGCTCCGAAGAATGCCGGGGCTGGAAAGCCCCGGCTACCGACGTTTCGCCTTCGCAGCTTCCTCCGCGATGATCTGCAATCCTTCGCGGACAACCTCCGCAGGCTGGGAAAAATTCAGGCGCAGGCATTCGCGGGAATGCGGCCAGTCTTCGCTCAGGCCGAAGAAGAAATATTCGCCGGGGACGACGAGGACTTTGCGCGCTTTCAACCGCTCGTAGAGTTCGCGCGTGGGGATGCGCAGTCCGCGCAGCCAGAGCCAATGGAAGAACGCGCCTTCGCTCGCGTGCAGCGCCCAGTCCACATTTGCTGCGTCGAAAAATTCGCGCGTCCATGCAGCGGCGGCGCGGCTTTTCTCCTCGTAAAACGGACGCAGGATACGCGGGCCGAATTCCAAAATCTCGCCGCTCTCGACCCACGGCAGCGCGAGCTGCTGACCCACGTTTCCATTCGCGAGACCGGCGATGGCGGTCATCGCCGCGAGTGCGGATGCGATTTTCTCCGCCGCAACGACGATGGCCGTGCGCGTGCCGGGCAGGCCGAGCTTCGAGAGGCTGAGCGTGAGGATCGTGTGCGGTGCCCAGTGCGGCTGCGCGGCGGTGAAGATGACATTCGGAAACGGCGCGCCGTACGCGTTGTCGAGGATGAGCGGGATGCCGTGCCGCGCGGCGAGCGCGGAGAGGCGCGCGACCTCTTCGTCGGTTAGCACGTTGCCGGTCGGGTTTGTGGGACGCGACACGGCGATGCATGCGATGTCCTCGCGGCGCAGTGCGTCCTCCACGGCGGCAAAATCAATCGTGTATTTGAAAATGCGGGCACCTTCGCCCTGCGGCCACGTGATGTGCGGACGACACGCGACGAAGAGTTCGCCTTCGATGCCCTGATCCGCATAGCCGATGTATTCCGGCGCGAGCGGGAGCAGCACCTTGCGCATACGCCCGCCCTCGAAGCGGCCTCCGAGGAGATTGAAGAGGTAGAAAAACGCGCTCTGCCCGCCATTCGTGATTGCGAGATTCTCCGGCCCGATGTCCCAGCCGAAAGTGCGCTTCAGCAGCGATGCGAGCGCGGCGAGGAAGCGCGGATTTCCCTGCGGCGGATCGTAGTTGCCGAGCATCCGATCCAGCGCAGGGCCGTCGGCGACAAGTGCGCGCATCCGCTCGCGCAGGAGCGCCTGCATCTCCGGCACCGCCGCGGGATTGCCACCGCCGAGCATGCGCATATCCGGCTCGATGGTCATGGCGCGGCCGAGATCGTCCATGAGCTCCAGGATGCCGCTGCGGCCTGTGAGTTTTTGTCCGGCGAGGGAAAATGGAAAGTTGAGCGGGTTCATCGGCACGCGGACTTTTGCAGCCGCGAAGCGCGCAGTCTCCACACGGCGGGCTGCATGTCAGCATCCCACTGCGCGTTTCATTTCAGAGCGCAGTTGCCAAGATTCGCGCCGCGCCGGTATTGGTTGGCTGCCATGCTGAAAACTCCCCCGCCCTGCAAACGCACGCTGCTCGTCACGGGGCTCGCGTTCCTTTTCCTCGCCGCCGCGCCGTGCATCGCGCAGTCGCCGGACCTCACGCTCGCCCGCGACAAAAACTGGCTCGTCATCCGCGGCGCGCATCTGCCGAAGGGCGAAATCCGCATCAACTACCTTGAGGCATATTGCCGCACAGGCTCGACGACCGCAGACTGGCACGACACGACCATCGGCCACACGACGGAACTCATTTTGCTCAGCGACGACGCGAAGACGATGAAGCTGCGCTGCGCGGTGAAAGACGGCATCGTCGTCGAGCACACGATCACCGCGGGCAAGGATACTGTGACCTTCGCGATCACCGCCCACAATCCGACCGCGCAGGAATCCGGCGCGCACTGGGTGCAACCGTGCATCCGGCTCGGCGATTTCACCGGCTACGACAACAAGGGCAAGGATCTCGATGACTACCTGCCGAAGGGCTTCATCTTTCTCGACGGCAAGCTCGCGCGCATGAGCGACATCAAGCCGTGGGCCAAGGAAGCGCGCTACATCCCCGGCCAGGTCTGGTGCCCGAAAGACGTGCCGCGCACCGATGTGAACCCGCGCCCGCTCAGCCCGCTGGTGCCGAGCAACGGCCTCATCGGCTGCTTCAGCGGGGACGAAAAGATGATCTTCGGCGTGGCATTCGAGCCATATCAGGAGCTGTTCCAGGGCGTCGCCCGCTGTGTGCATTCCGACTTCCGCATCGGCGGACTGAAGCCGGGCGAGACGAAAAAAATCCGCGGGAAAATCTACATCACACCGAACGACGTGGCCGCGCTGCTATCGCGTTACGCGAAGGATTTTCCGGAGCACCAGGGGAAGTGATGGCGGCGATCTTGGCGGAAAAAAAGCACTGGTCTCCGATGCCGTCGCCGCTGCATTTTCTCCCACGCTAAGAGCAACATCGCCCGGAGGTCATCTCCGCGTCCCTCCGAAATCCTCACCATGATCACACGCCGCACTTTTCTCCACCGCACCTCCGCAGCCGCAGCCGCGCTTTCGTTTCCCGCAGTCGTGCGATGTGCGAGTCCAAACTCGAATTTGCAGATCGTCGCCGTCGGCTGCATGGGCAAGGGGCTGAGTGACATCGCGGAAACGGGGTCGCATCCGAAGGCGAAGTTCGTCGCATTCTGCGATGTGGACACGAACCGCTTCCACGAGGCGGACGATTTATTCCCCGGCACGCCGCACTATCAGGACTGGCGCGAGATGTTTGCGAAATTGAGCGGCCAATTTGATGCGGTGACGATCTCGACGCCCGACCACTGGCACGCGCCCGTGGCGATGGCGGCGATGAAAATGCGCAAGCATGTGTATTGCCAGAAGCCGCTCGCGCACACGGTGTGGGAGGTGCGGCAGATGCGCCGGCAAGCGGAGATCTCGAAGGTGATCACGCAGATGGGGAACCAGATCCACAGCCACGAGACGTACCGCACCGGCGTGAAACTGATCCACGGTGGCGTGATCGGAAAAATCAAGGCGGTGCATTCGTGGCAGCCGAATCCGGGCAACAAATATTCGGGCCTCTCGAAGCGCCCCGAGCCGTCGGGCGCTGAAGTGCCGGCGTCGCTGAACTGGGACTTATGGATCGGCCCCGCGCCGATGCGCCCCTACGAGCCGAATCTCTATCACCCGTTCAAGTGGCGCGACTGGCAGGACTTTGGCGGCGGGACGATGGGCGACTTCGGCTGCCACATCCTCGATCCGATTTTCACCGCGCTGGAACTCACCGCGCCGATCAGCATCCGCGCGGAGAACACCGGCCTGAACGAGGAAACATGGCCCGCGGCCGAGACGGTGAGCTACATCTTTCCCGGCACAAAATGGACAGCGGAGAAGACGCTGCCAGTCACTTGGTATGACGGCGGACGGATGCCGGATCGCGCGCTCGCGCAGATGCCCGAGGATGCGAAATTCCCCGGGGGCGGCTCGCTGTTCATCGGCGAGGGCGGGACGATGATTCTGCCGCACGTCGCGCTGCCGAAG
>Ga0208719_1000256_pt1 | contig 16239 bp, 26 predicted proteins | sample LakMenEpi30Jul09_FD_150747 | JGI IMG/M metagenome (GOLD analysis project Ga0208719, IMG submission 150747) | Freshwater microbial communities from Lake Mendota, WI - 30JUL2009 deep hole epilimnion (SPAdes) | ecosystem: Environmental > Aquatic > Freshwater > Lake > Epilimnion/Euphotic zone ... | reverse complement strand
TTCGATACTCTATCTCCCCGATGACCACCTCAACGGTCCTAGCCGGTCCTGTAACGACCCAAACTAAACAGGATGAGTAAGGATATGGAGCAGACCAAGCCGCGGCGTATGGGGGCTACTGAGCCCCGATTACATAGCCCGTACATAAAGGGCCCTAACCGTGGCGATGAGGTAGCTGAGTTAGCTGAGAGTATTGGCCTACCGCTTTTACCGTGGCAAGACTTTGTAATTAGGGACATGACCTCTATAGACGAGGCCGGGATGTTTATAAGAAAAACTAATCTCGTACTTTGTGCCCGCCAACAGGGTAAGACTCATCTCGCGCGTATGATGATGCTCGCGCACCTCTACCTATTCGACTCTAAAAACGTGATTATTATGAGCTCTAATAGATCGATGGCTTTAGACACCTTTAGACAAGTGGCCTATGCGATAGAGGGCTCTAGTGAGCTTAGCCAATCGGTCCGACAAATACGTTTCGCTAATGGCACCGAGTCGATCGAGATGAAAAACGGCGCTCGCCTCGATGTTGTAGCTGCGACCCGTGACGGCTCCCGTGGACGTACGGCAGACCTGCTCTATATCGATGAGGTACGAGAGATCTCCGAGGAGGGTTTTAGAGCTGCGACCCCTACTACCCGCGCACGTCCTAACGCTCAGACACTTTTAACTAGCAACGCCGGCGATGCGTTTTCGACCGTGCTTAACGATCTAGTCGAGAGGGCTAAAAGTTTCCCGCCTAAGACGTTTGGCTACTATGAATATAGTGCGCCGCCTTTCGCCAAGATCACCGATCGCGATGCGTGGGCCATGGCTAACCCGGCGCTCGGATACACCGTTACCGAGGAGGCTTTAGAGGAGGCGGTAGCTACTCAGCCGATCGAGACGACTAAAACCGAGATGTTATGCCAATGGGTCAGCTCTACGGCGAGCCCTTGGCCACATATGGCGGTAGAGGATGCAAGCGATAGCACCTTAGAAATGGGTGCCGGACCTCTTACTATTTTCGCCTTTGACGTGGCACCGTCGCGCCGCGATGGATCCCTAGTGATGGGCCAAGTGCTTGCGGATGGTCGTATCGGCGTACAGGTACTCGAGGTCTTTCACTCGGACGTATCTATCGACGAGCTTTATATGGCAGACCATATAGCCAAATGGTGCAAGGACTTTTACCCTCGGACCGTTTGTTATGACAAGTACACAACGGCCACGATCGCCAAACGCCTCGAAATTAATGGCATCCACATCACCGATATTTCAGGGCAAAAGGGGTACCAAGCCTCAGGAGATCTCTATGAGGCTCTAGCTAATAAGAGGCTCGTACATCCGGGCCAAGATTTGCTCGTCTCCCATTTTGCGAATTGTGCATCTAAAGAGTCGGACTCAAGTTGGCGTATCGTGAGGCGTAAATCCGCGGGACCGGTTGATATAGCTATCGGCGTAAGTTTCGTCGTGCACATACTCAATCAACCTCTAGGAGAGGCTAAGATTTATATGTAGACACGCCGGCTAAAACCTGATTTTATGCTTGACATTTTGGGAAAATTGCTCCCATGGGATTACTACAAACGCTTGGATTAAAGGCAGCCGATAAACCGGCTATCGAGGCACAGTACGCACCCGCCGTAATGGATACTACTTACGGCTACGGATCATTTAATACTAATAGCGCTTACGGATATAACGGTATTGGTATCGATCGTAATTTTGCTTTACAGGTAGCTAGCGTTGCACGTTGCCGTAATTTAATTGCCGGTGTTATCTCATCTATCGATTTAGCACTATACAAAAAATCTACAGGCGAAAAGTTAGGCTCTCCAATTTGGTTAGAGCAACCTGATATACGTCAGCCTCGTAGCGTAACTATTAGCGCTACCGTGGACTCGTTAATTTTTTACTCGGTCGCATATTGGCGCGTTACATCTTTGTACGCAGATGATGGACGACCTAGCGGCTTTGAGTGGGTAGCTAATAACCGAGTTACATATACAACTAATCAATACGGTACAGAAGTACAGGATTATTTTATCGACGGTAATTTAGTACCAATGGGCGGTATCGGATCTCTTGTTACTTTTCAATCTTTGCTACCTGGTGTATTGCAGACGGCTAGTACAACTATTAGAGCTGCATACGATGTACAAAAAGCAGCGGCGGTAAGTGCTGCGACACCAATGGCTACAACAGTATTAAAAAATAATGGCGCTGATCTACCTGAGTCACAGATCCAAGGCATCCTCGCAGGATGGAAAGCCGCTCGCCAAAATCGCTCGACGGCATATCTCACATCTACTTTATCCGTAGAAAATATCGGCTTTAGCCCTAAGGACATGATGTATAACGAGGCATCTCAGTACTTAGCTACAGAGATCGCGCGCGCTATGAACGTACCGGCGTATTACATCTCTGCGGACATGAATAACAGTATGACCTATCAAAATATTATCGACGGTCGTAAAGAGTTTGTAGCTTATTCTTTGCAGCCTTACATCTCAGCTATTGAGGATCGTCTATCAATGAACGACATCACAAACGGATCTAATGAGGTCCGCTTTGCAGTAGATGACTCGTTTTTACGTGTAGATGCAAAAGATCGTTTAGATATTATTGAAAAGATGCTAAACCTAGAGTTAATCGACGTAAACCAAGCTCGACAAATGGAGCAACTAACACCGCTAGGAGATACAAGTGCTACTAACGTTTAGCCAAGAGATCCAAGCCGCAGATACAGAGCGGCGCATCGTATCCGGACTCGTTGCACCATATGGCGAGGTCGGTTACACCTCTGCCGGCCCGGTAGTTTTCGAGCGCGGATCTATTGTTATCCCTGATACAAATAAAATTAAATTACTTTCTCAGCATCAACAAGATAAGCCGGTAGGTCGCGCTATCTCGTTTAGTGACTCGACCGAGGGCGTGTACGGATCGTTTAAGCTTTCGAGTAGCACTCGGGGACAAGATGCACTCGTATTAGCTCAGGAAAACCTAGTATCCGGCTTATCCGTAGGGGTGGATGTAACCGCCTCTAAGCCTATGGGGGATTACCTGTTAGTTACGGCGGCGGTCCTCAAAGAGGTAAGCCTCGTAGAGAGCGCGGCCTTTTCTAGCGCCTCCGTTACTGATATTGCCGCTGCGCGAGCTGCGCTCGAAGCTGCGACAAGCACAAAAGAAAAAACAACAACGATTAATACGACAATCGTAGAGATCGAAACCGAAACAGAAACAGAAAGCGAGGCGGCCGTGACTACAGCCCCTGAAAATACACCGGAGGAGACTCCGGTAGATGCACCGGTCGAGGCTGAAAAGGTCGAGGCCGCTCGAAAGATTATCCGTCCATCAGTACTAGACTCTCAGCGAGTACGTACACCGATTACATCTATGGCGACATACACAGAGCACAAGATTAAAGCTGCTCTAGGCGATGACACATCAAAGCTATACGTAACCGCAGCGGATGATAGCTTTACTACAAACCCTGCATTTTCTCCTACACAATACCTAACCGAGTTTGTATCAAATACTAATTTTGGCCGTCCAACTATCGACGCGCTATCTCGTGGTACTTTGCCAAGCTCAGGTATGACTATCCAAATCCCATCACTCGTTACATCTGCGGGCGGTCAATCAGGTGTAGCACCTGTAGTAACCGTTGAGGCTGAGGCGGGCGCCGTACAAAATACGGGCATGGTAACGGAATATTTAAGCGGGACAGTATCCAAGTACTCAGGCATGAATACGCTCAGCGTTGAATTGTTAGAGCGCTCAGATCCAAACTTCTACGCAGAGCTAACTAATCAGCTACAACGCGCTTACCTACTAGCTACAGATGCTGCGGTTATCTCAGCTATTAACGCGGGTACAGATCAGGCAGATGCTCAGGATGCAGACTCCGATGGAATTATCGGCTTTGTATCTAAGGAAGCTGCAAATATCTACAAAAACTCTAGCTATTTTGCTAAGAACTTTGTAGCTGGTCCCGGCATGTGGAGTCTATTAATGGGCGCTACCGATACTACCGGACGTCCAATTTATAACGCTGTATCACAGACATACAACGCGGCAGGTCAGGCTAACCCTACAAGCATTAAGGGTAACGTCCTCGGCTTGGATCTATACGTAGATCATCAGCTACCTTCAACAGTAGTAGATAACTCTGCGTACATCATCGCACCGGAGGCTATGACCGTATACGAGTCACCTCAGGCATACATGAGCGTAAACGTCGTATCTAACCTACAGGTACAGATCGCGATTTACGGATTTATGGCGACAATTATCAAGATGCCTAACGGTATCTCTCGCTTTAACCTAACGTAAGAAACCTAGTAGTCGGTAGGGCTCTTAGCCCTTTGAGCCCTACCGGCCTTTTCTAATTTAAGGAGGACACCATGGCAGCGACATACGTAACCGAGGCCGAGCTACGCTCTAACCTTGGCATCGAAAATCTATATAGCTCTGCCGTGGTTGAGGAGGTTTGCCAAACGGCTCAAGATCTCCTAAATCAGTTTTTATGGTTTGACTCAGCGCCGGTAGTAGGTACGACTCTACAAAATAACGTAGCTACCGTAATGATCGCTAACCCTGCAATATTTAGTACCGGACAGAGCGTAACCTTGAGTGGGTGCGGCTCAACCTTTAACGGCACATACACAATTACGGGCACTATGCCGTGGAGCGCCGGTACTACTAATCTCATCCCGTCGATCGTTTGGAATAACTACGCGTGGAATTGGCCCGCAGGTTATAGCTTTATCCAATTTGCTCGCACTAATGCAGATATTAATTTTTCTCGTGTCCTACCTTATGGCCAAGCCGTAGGTACTGATACTAAAACTACCGCGTACGCATCTACGCCGGCCGTACGTGAGGCCGCGATGATCCTAGCCGTAGATATTTGGCAAGCTCGACAAGTCTCACAAACCGGCGGCGTATCGATCGACGGATTTAGCCCGAGCCCGTATCGCATGGGTAATAGCATGATCGGCAAAATCCGCGGGCTCATCGCCGGGTATATGTCACCTTTAACGATGATCGGGTAGCAAGATGACCGCGGCCATTACAACACTACGCGCCTCACTAGCTCAGGCGTTAGCTAATACAAACGTTTGGAATACCTACGCGTATCCGCCTCCAACTATTACGGCTAACTCCGTAATCGTATCTCCGGCAGATCCTTACATCACTCCAAGCAATAACGAGTATGTATCAATCTCGCCTATGGCTAATTTTCGCATTATTTGTAACGTGCCTATGTACGATAACCAAGGCAACCTACAAGGCATCGAGACGATGGTAGTAGCGGTCATTAATAAGCTAGCGGCCTCATCGATCGTAATGAATATTGGCAGCGTTAGCGCTCCAAGTGTTTTAACCGTACAGAGCGGCGACCTTTTAACCGTAGATGTAAATATCTCAATACTAACGAGCTGGGAGTAACTAATGGCATATACAGAGGATGACCTAAAGTTTTTGCGAAAGATCGGGCAGCTCACAGATGAGCCGGCTCCGGTTAAAGTAGCAAAAGTAAAAATCGAAACAACACCAACAACAACCGAAAGCGAGGAATAGGCCCATGGCCATTTTTCTAAGTAATGGAGTGGTCGTAACCCTTAACTCGGTCGATCTCTCAGATCATGTAACAAGCGCAACTATTAACCGCGTATTTGAGGAGCTTGAGGTAACGGCCATGGGTGATGCCGCTAGACGTTTCACAAAAGGCCTAGAGACTTCGACGATTACGTTGGACTTCCTGAACGATACCGCTACTGGTGAAGTCCTACAGACTTTGCAAGCTGCTTGGGGTACAACAGTACCTATCACTCTAAAGCAGACAAGCGCTACTATCTCAGCTACTAACCCTGAATATCAGACAACAGTATTAGTAAATAACACTACTGATATTAACGGCGCGGTAGGAGATATCTCTACTCAGAGCATTACCTTCACCTGCAACTCACCTATCACAGTAGACACAACCGTCTAAACAAAAAGAAAAGGGGCACACAATGGCACGACTCAAAATAACAAGGGCTACCGGGGATGTAACTGAGCATCAGATTACTCCACGTATTGAGTATGCCTTTGAGCTCTACGCTAAGAAAGGTTTTCATAAGGCCTTTCGTGATGATGAAAAGCAAACCGATTTATTTTGGTTAGCTTGGGAGTGTATTAGGACAAGCGGCGAAACCGTAAAAAGTTTTGGCCCTGAGTTTTTAGATACATTAACTCGAGTCGAGGTATTAGACGACGAGCCTTTAAGCTAGGGCGGGACTCTCTAACCTATTTGGTAGCGCAACTATCGATACGGTTAGGGATCCCGCCTCAAGCGGTACTAGATCTCGAGCCCGAGATGTTTAAGATGTTAGTAAGAGTATTAAACGAGCAAGCTGAGGAGTCTAAAAATGTCCGTACAACTAAACGGGTATAAAGAGACTCTACGCGCGATCCGTAAAATAGATCCCGAGTTATTAAAAGAGATGAATAAAGAGATTAAGGGAATTATGATCCCGATACGCGACAAGGCCCGGGGCTATGCTCCGACCGCTGCGCCGGGTGGGCTTTATAACTGGGACGAGGGCACCGTAGGTAAAAAGATTACGGCCCGTAACTCTGCATTTAGGACTTTTAATACCGAGGGACGTTTACGCCGTTTTCCCTTTTATGATGCTGAGGCAGCTCGCAAAGGGATCTACTACTCAGCTGCTCCAAGTGAGCGTAACAAAAACGGCTTTAGAGCTATGTACTACATCGCTAATAAATCTGCCTCAGGCGCAATTTATGAAACCGCCGGCCGTACTAACCCGGGCGGATCTCCTAAGAGTAAATCTAATAACCCTAACGCCGGCGCTAATTTTGTTAGCCGCATGGGTCCTCTATATGGCGATAGTAGAGAAAACCGTGGCCGCATGATCTTTAGAGCATGGGCAGAGGATCAAGGCAAGGTACAAGGATCGGTAATTAAAGCTATAGAAAATACCGTAAAGGCCTTTAATCAAGGTCGTTACGCTAAGGCGGCATAATGAGAAACCTACCCAGCCTCGTCGTAAGTGCCGTATCTACATGGGACGGTAAAGCCTTAGCTAAGGGCCAAAAGCAATTAGGCGGCTTTGAGAAAGGCATTAAAAGCGTAGCTAAAACTCTAGGCGTTACGTTTGGCGCTGCGGCTATGCTCGCTTACGGTAAAAATGCCGTTAAGGCTTTTGCAGAAAATGAGAAGTCAGCCAAGCGGCTCGAGACAGTATTAAAAAATCTCGGTTTAGCTTTCGATACAGATATTATCGAAAAGAGACTCGGCGACATATCGGCCAAGTTTGGTTACGAGGGTGAAGTATTACGCGAGGCTTTTCAGAAACTCATAACCGTAACCGGTGATACCTCTAAAGCTCAGGATCTACTTAACCTATCTCTAGATGTAGCGGCAGGATCGGGCCAAGATTTATTAACCGTAAATCAGGATCTCGCAGCTCTATACGTGGGCAACACTAAAGGCCTAAGAAAATATAACCTTGGCCTAACACAAACAGAGTTAAAGACTCTAGATGTTAATGATGCCGTCCAATTATTGACAAAGACTTTTGCCGGAGCAGGTACGGCCGAGCTTGATACGTACGCGGGTAAAATGCGCGTACTTAAGGAGGCAGCCGGTAACGCTCAGGAGATCATAGGTAAAGGTCTAGTAGATGCTTTATCCGGTCTAGGCGAGGATGACTCGGTAGCTAAATTAGCCTCCAATATGGAAAAAGCCGCCGAAAGTACGGCGGATGTTATTCGCGGTATTGGAATATTGGCAGAAAAATTAAAGAGTATTCCCGGCTTTGATACTAAAGATTGGGAGTATGTTTACAATATCTCCTATCTAAAGTTTATTAAAGATTTAGGTAAAGCCGATAGAATTAAACCTAGACCTTTTACTACACCTATGACAATATCGGGTGCTACCGATGCTCAAGTAAAGGCGGACAAAGCTAGAGCGGCCGCAGCCGCCGCAGCCGCTAAGCGTGAAAAAGAGCGCCTAGCGCTATTAAAAAAATCTGCCTTAGTAGAAAAAAATAAACTTTCGTTATCAAAGGCAGCGGCAGCGTTTGACACTAACCGTATCTCCATCGCCGCAGCTCTACGCTCTACCTACGATAAAGAGACGATCCTACGCCTCGAGGCTTTACAGGCTATCGAGGAGGATAACGGCGACCTAGCTCTAAAGAAAATCGGCGAGCTCGCAGCGTTTCAGAAAAACGCCGATTTAGAAAAGCTAGCCGGTATTAAACAAATCGGCGAGGCGACTCTTAACGAGCTTAATACTCGACTCCTAAAAGAGCTCGACGTTATTAATAAATCAAAGATGGCCGAGGGCGATAAGGAGCTAGCACGTGAGGAGGCGTTTAAGAAGTATAACGCCGCTATCGAGGCAGCTGGTCAGCTAGCGGCTAAAGAGCAATACTCAGAGCGTACACAGATCCAACTAACCGAGATCGCGCGCCTTGCATCTCAGAGCAATACTACTAATGCTCTAAAGACACAGGTATTACTACGCGAGCAAGCCGAGCTATCTATGATCGATCGCGTGGCCGCAGCTCAGAAAAAGGCGGACGATGCGCGCCTATCTGCTCTACAGACTTATATTAATTTACTTAACAAAGCCGGTACAGGTCCAAGCGCTAACACCGCGACAATAGAGAAAATGTCACCGGCTCAAGCTGAGGCGGCACTAGCTAAAGAGCCTACAAGCGTACCTACTGCTCTTACACCTGCTCAGATCTCCGGGCTACGTTATGCAGCTCAAGGGCAAGATGCTTATGAGAAGTCACTAGCTAAGATTTCGCTAACCGATCAAGTAGCTCAGGGCTCATTTACTCAAGGCCGCGAGGCCGGGCTATCGGTCGCAGCTGCGGCAAGTGGAGCTCGTTATGCAGCTCAGGCAGCGGCTACCTATAATCTTAATTTTAATGCCGGGGTAATTGCCCAACAAGATGAGTTTGTAGTCCTCGTACAAGATACGATCCAACGCCTCAACCGCGGAGGAGATCCACTTACTACGGCGGGCGTACTATGACCGTCCCTGTAATTAACGCTATTATCAATTTTTCCACGGGCCCGGCTTTTGCTCAAGCGATGATCCTAGATACGGGGATCCTTGGTACTAACGTGCTCGCAGACTCAGAGGCTTTAATCGTCGATGTATCGGATCAAGTAGACGGTATTACAACTATGCGCGGGCGTAACGCTCAGGCGGACGTATTCCAAACAGGTACCCTAACTCTGCGGATCGTCGATCAAAATGGCGACTTTAATCCTCAAAACCCGGCGGGACCTTATTACGGCCTACTTACACCTCTACGTAAGGTACAGATTACGGCTACCTATGCAGGTACCGAGTATCCGATCTTTAGCGGCTTTATTACTAGCTATACAACTACTACGCCTAAGATGGCTACAGATGTAGTTTATACAACTATTACCGCCGTCGATGCTTTTAGACTTTTCCAAAATAGTCAGATCTCTACCGTTACTTTAGCTGAGGCCGGCGACCTACCCGGCGAGCGCGTAAACGCTATCCTCGACGAGATCGCTTGGCCTCCATCTATGCGAGAGATCCAATACGGAGACACGATCTTTCAGGCGGACCCGGGCACACCTCGTACCGCTCTAGCTGCATTACAGACGGCTACTATCTCCGAGTACGGAGCTTTGTATATCAATGCTCGAGGATCTGTAGAGCTGCACGATCGAGCTTTTTGCATAGACTCGCAGGCTTTCCCGCCTGTAGTGTTTAACGATGACGGTAGCGAGATTACGTACTTTAATGCCATTTGGCGTTTAGATGATACTCAGGTTTATAACTCTGCCTCTATTACCAAAATAGGCGGTACGCCTCAACTAGCCGAGGATCAAGCCTCTATCGATGAGTATTTTGTACACTCATATAACCAAACTAATTTAGTGATGGAGACAGATCAAGCGGCCCTCGATTACGCACGGGCTTACGTAGCTAGTCGTAAGAGCACTCGTACCCGTTGCGATGCTATCGAGTTAGACCTTTACACGCCGGACTATAACGCCGGCATTATTGCCGCGCTTGATTTAGATTTTTTTGATCCGGTCGAGATTACGACTAATCAGCCTGGTAATTCAACTCTACAACAGACACTACAAGTATTTGGCGTAGTCCACCGCGTTACGCCTAACTCATGGAAAACGACATTTACAACACTAGAGCCGATTATCGACGGCTTTATATTAGACTCAACACTATACGGAGTGCTCGATACCTCCGTATTAGCATACTAAGGAGCAAGTGATGGCAGCTGGTCAAGGTTTTAAGACCTTTACAACAGGCGAGGTATTAACCGCCGGCGATGTAAACGGCTACCTAATGCAGGGCATTAACGTATTTACAAACGCGACGGCTCGAGATGCAGCTATCACCGCACCGGCCGAGGGACAATTCGCTTTTACAAAAGATAATAACTCGCTCTGGTATTACGACGGTGCAGCGTGGGTAGCCTCAGGGGCAACCGGTGATATCGAGGGCGTTACCGTGACGAGTCCTATTACCGGCGGCGGTACATCCGGCACCGTTACTATTGGCTTAGATGCAACGGCAGCAACTACCCTAGGCATCAATGCTCAAACCGGCACGACATACACGTTAGTTATCGGTGATGCCTCTAATGATCTAGTGCAACTAAATAACGCGAGCGCTATTACCGTTACGGTCCCTCCATCTGTGTTTAGTGTTGGGCAACAAATAAATGTTTATCAGCGTGGAGCAGGTGCCGTAGCTTTTACTCAAGGCGCAGGGGTAACTATTCGCTCAACAGGTGCGGTATCAACCGCTCCTAATCTACGAGCTCAATACTCCGCGGCTACCGTTATCTGTATTGGCGTAAACGAGTTTTTAATTGTGGGCGACCTTTCATAATGGCCCCTATTTTAGGTATTTTGGCCTCGGGCAGACCGAGAGTTAAAACGTCGTATGAGTCGATAGCCTCAACTACTTTAGGTAGTGCTAGCTCGGTTATTACTTTTAGCTCTATTCCATCTACCTACAAACACTTACAATTAAGAATATGGGGTTATAATAACTCAGGCTCAGACCGTAGCTTAGAGATGCGCCTCAATAATGACTCTGGGGCTAATTACGTAGATCACTTTTTACTCTCAAATAATACGAGCGCACCTTTTGCCGGAGGCGTTACAGGTCGTACCGCTGCCTATACCTTTGATACTAATACGGTACAGAGAGGCTTTAACGGCGACCCTGCTAAAGCGAGTGCTTTTATAATTGACATACACGATTATCAGAGCACAACAAAAAATAAAACTATTAAAGCTTTTGGCGGATGGGATGGCAACGGGTCGGGCTGGGTTGGTTTGGCCTCTAATCTATGGCTCTCAACGGCCGCCGTAAATCGTATCGATTTATCGGTGCCTTTTAGTACGCTGTTGCAACCGGGTACGATTATGTCACTTTATGGGATCAAGGGGTAAACGATGCCAATTACTTACGAGCCTATAGCCACTACAACACTAGGTAGTAACGCAACCTCTATAACTATTAGCTCTATTCCATCTACTTACACGGATCTAAAGCTGATCTACGTAGGTAAAAACGTAGATACTCCGTGGATGGAATTACAGTTTAATAACAATACCTCGAGCGTTTACTCAGATACTGAGACGTACGCTAATGGATCCACTACGACGAGTGCTAGACAAAGCGGCGCGGTATCGATGCGTATCGCTTACCCGTTAAATAGTGCTACTTATCCGTCTATGGTAGAGCTTGATATTTTCTTATATACAGGGACTACTTATAATAAAACCGTACTATCTCGCGGGTCTAATGACCTTAACGGATCGGGTAACGTTTGGCTAAGCGCCGGCTTATTCTCAAATACCTCAGCTATAAACTCTGTAAAACTTATAGCACCGGGCGGTAATAATTTTTATGCAGGTGCAACGGCAACCCTCTACGGAATTAAGTGCGCATAATGGCAAACACTTACGATTTAATCGCGACTAATATTTTATCTACGACGGCTACGAGTGTTACTTTTGCATCAATCCCAAGCACTTATACCGATTTAATATTAAAAACTAGTGCAAGGATGTCTAACGGTGGTGCAACCGATGCCGTATTGGACATAGAATTAAATGGCTCAACGGCAGCCAATTACTCAAATACCAATTTTAGAGGTGACGGGTCTGCCGTTGCATCTAACCGATACACAACAGGGACCGGCTTATCCTATTGGCGCTTTACTTATTCTATGAACGGCAGCGCAACGACGGCCAATACTTTTAATAACACCGATATATATATCCCACGGTATACGACCTCAGATTATAAAATCGCTAGCAATTTTAGCGTGTTAGAAAACAACGCAACCGGGGCAGGTATTAGCGCAGGCGCTGCTCTATGGCAACTAACCTCGGCTATCACTCAAATTAAAATAAGCTGCACTAGCGACACTTTTGCCTCGACCTCATCATTTTATTTATACGGTATTAAAAACTCATAGGGGGAAAAATGACACGACCAATTAAACTCGTACACGATTGCGCTACAGGTATCTCCGAGGAGATCGAGCTAACGGATGAGGAGATCGAAGCTAATGAAGCAGCGGCAGCGGTATACCTCGAGCAAAAGGCCGAGGATGAGCGGGCGGCAAATGAAAAGGCTGCTTTACGAGATGCTGTTTATGCAAAGCTAGGCCTTACCGCAGATGAAGTAGCTGCATTACTAGGATGAGCCTTACAAGCTACAACGGTTATCCTGCATCAAAAGATCCGGCAGAGATCAAAATAAAGTCCTACCCTGTACGGGGTACGGATCGTAAGCTAAGGTGCGCCGAGAGTGTTGGGCCTCTCTTGGCCGCCTTTGCTGCGGAGTTTCACGAGCTAATTGAGCCGATCGACGAGGGCACTTTTGACGATTGGGCTTACGCTTTTCGTATGGTCCGCGGTACGACCGATAAGCTCTCGTGCCACTCAAGCGGTACGGCTATCGATCTTAATGCGACTAAGCATCCATTAGGTAAGCGCGGCACGTTTCCCGCTGAAAAGGTACCTATGATCCAAGCGCTCTCACGTAAGTACGGCCTCAAATGGGGCGGCGACTTTAAGAGCCGAGCCGATGAGATGCATTGGGAAGTAGCCGTAACACCGGCCAAGGCTAAAGCCTTAATCGCTAGCTTAGGTTTATAGTACGACAAATCCTAAAGGGCATTTAGGAGTAAGACAATGAAAGAGCAAGCATTAGCGGCAGCAAAATCATACGGGCGAGCAGCGGTAGCATCCGTCGCAGCTTTGTATATGTCAGGTATTACAGATCCTAAGGTATTAGCTAACGCGTTTATCGCTGGGCTAATCGGTCCACTACTAAAGGCCTTGCAACCGTCGGAGAAGCAATTAGGCGTAGGCGCTAAGTAATGGAAAGAGCTCAGCTCATAGTCGGTATAGCTTTGGGGAGCTTTACCATTTTGGGGCTAGGGGCTGGGCTCATCCGACACGTGGTAAAGGCCTACCTCAACGAGCTTAAGCCTGATAACAATGGCGGCCATAACCTAGCGGGGCGCGTTGAGCGTATTGAGCAGCGGGTAGACCGCATTTACGAGATTTTGTTAGAGGATCGCTTAGCCAAGTAGCGACACGCCAAAAGGCTATACGCTTTCATTTGTGACAAAAAGCCCTCATACTGATACTACAAACGCTGAGAGGGCTACTCGGTTAGTAGCTTAATCGGCCTTAACAAAGGGCTAAGTAAATGAATAGTTTAGATATATTAATAGCACTAGCGGCCGCAGGTATGGGCTTTATGTTTATGGTGCTGGGATACTCCATTGGTTACAAGCAAGGACACGGCGAGGGTTTTCTACGCGGCCGCGCTATCGCTCAAGCTCTACGCGATAAGGAGCTAAGCGCATGAGTTTTCTAGATAATTATGAGGATGTAAACGCACGTATTAAGCGCTTTCGATCAGAGCATCCGAGCGGTAGATTAATTGCTTTTATCGATAGCTTTGATATTGAAAAAGGCACGATCCTAGTAAGAGCTGAGGCATACCGTAAGTATGAGGATCAGGTACCGAGCGCGGTCGATTACGCTTTTGGTAACGTAAATACATACCCGCAGAATATGCGTAAATGGATGGTAGAGGACACGGTTACGAGCGCTTTTGGCCGCGTTATCGGTTTGTTATCACCGAGTGAGGGCGGACGACCAACACGGCAGGATATGGAAAAGGTCGAGACACTACCGGCAAGCGCGGATCCGTGGAGTACTAAAGCCTCGATCGAGGATATGGCCACTATGGCAAGTGCGGTACTAGAGATAGGTAAAGAGCTAGGCGGTGAGTTAGTAGCTGAGGCCCCTCGATGCGCTCACGGTACGATGATTTGGGCCGAGGGTACGGCTAAGGCTACGGGCAAGCCGTGGGCCGCGTACAAATGCACCGAAAAGGTACGCTCTAATCAATGTAATCCATATTGGCACGTACTTAACTCATCCGGCAAATGGGTACCTCAGGTATAACCATGGGCGAGCTAACCTTTATTAAAGACGGACTAGCTACAACTATCCACGATAACGGCGATATGACGGTAGTAGCTGCGAAACAATGCGACGAGTGCTTTACATGGCAGACCGATCTAGGCGGCTTTAACGTACGCGATGTATCCGGTGAGGTTGTGTTATGGCTATGTGCACTATGTCGCGCTTAGCTAAAGTAGTACTCGATAGATCGCAGGAGATTACCGCTCATCGGGTAGGGCTAGAGCGCACGATCGTACGTAATGCTAATCCAAGCGATGCTAGTAATTATGGGCAGGTCTATAAAAACTGGCACGAGCTTGTATGGCAAGAGGCCGAGAGTGCCGCAGCTGAGATAGCCGTAGCTAACTATTTTGGCGATTATGGCTTTACGCCGGCTATCGATAACGCTCACGATACGGCAGATGTGGGCGATAATATCGAGGTCAAATGGACCAAACACTCTAACGGCCATTTAATACTACAAAATAGGGGACCGGGTAGGCCTAACGATGTAGCTATATTAGTTACAGGCTTTAGCCCGGTCTACGTGTTATTGGGATGGATGCCTGTACATATGGCCAAGCAACCTAGATACAAGCATCCGCACCAAAATAATTTCTGGGTACCTCGATCGAGCTTATTCGAGATGCAATATCTAAAGAGGTCTAATTATGGCGACGTATAAAACTAAGTGCCGCTTATGCGCTCGCATTACTGAGCATATTGAGCGTGTAGTAACCGATAATCTGCCACCGTACGTTAAAACGCTCCAATGCGTTAAATGCGGCGTAATGGGGGTCGTAATGATGGAGGACGTTAAAGATGCCAACGTATGAGTATGTGTGCATAGTGTGTAACGTGCGATATGAGACTATCGAAAAGATGGCAGAGCACGTAACGCCTTATTGTTGCTCGATGATGATGAGGCAGATATATAGCGCTCCCGGTATTAGCTTTAAGGGTACGGGCTGGGGCCACCAATGACTTATCCACATAAGTTATACACAGGTGTTAATAGCCTGTGGGACACGCTCAAGATTACGCTCAAGATTGACACGTATTTGACTAAGGGTTTACGCTCCATGCTAGCTAGCGAGCCGCTGAGGCGGATAGCTCGCGGGCTAAGCTTGGTGCTATTGGCCGGGCTATTTGTATTTGGCAATACAACAAATGCAATAGCCGTAAGCACTCAAAGAGATAAAGAAAACTACAAACTCTACGCACATATAAAGCTATTAAATGCTAAAGAGTATCGATGCCTTGAGTTGCTATGGACACGTGAGAGTAGATGGGATCCAAGAGCAGATAATCCTAAGAGCTCTGCATTTGGTATACCTCAATTACTTAAGATGAAAGAGTTAGATCCATTTAAGCAAATAGATCTAGGACTTAAGTACATCGCACACAAACACCGCACACCGTGCAAGGCTTGGCAATTCCACAAACTAAGGGGCTGGTATTAATGGTAAGAGGTAGACAAGATCCAAGGGTAGGACGTGATTACAAACGCGTTAGGTTAGTCGTATTAGCTAGAGATGGCTACGTTTGTGCCTATTGTGGGCAGGATGCAAATACAGTAGATCACGTAGTAAGTATCAAAGCCGGAGGAGATCCGATCTCATTAGAGAATATGGTCGCCTGTTGTAAGCGCTGCAATAGCTCAAAGGGATCACGCTCAAAAGGCGTTTTTTTAGCATCTAATTCTAC
>Ga0208719_1000255_pt1 | contig 16281 bp, 15 predicted proteins | sample LakMenEpi30Jul09_FD_150747 | JGI IMG/M metagenome (GOLD analysis project Ga0208719, IMG submission 150747) | Freshwater microbial communities from Lake Mendota, WI - 30JUL2009 deep hole epilimnion (SPAdes) | ecosystem: Environmental > Aquatic > Freshwater > Lake > Epilimnion/Euphotic zone ... | reverse complement strand
TGCAGCACCGTTCCCCAGTCGGACCGGTCGAGACTGGACTACCCCGTGACCTGCCTCGATGTCGCAAGGATGGGAACGCTTGCCGGCCTTCCCTGGTGGAGGAGGCCGGGACGTCGCGAGCGGGAGATCTCCCTCGAGGCACTCGGGATGGTCGGGATGCGCGAGCTCGCCGACTCTTCCTTCGGCGAGCTTTCGGGTGGGCAGCGACAGCGCATTTCGATTGCGCGCGCACTGGCCACGAATGCCGAGTTCCTGGTGTGCGATGAGCCCACCTCGGCGCTGGATGTGAGCGTGCAGGCACAGATCGTGAACCTGCTGCAGGATCTTCAGGACGAGCTGGGGCTCACGTATCTTTTCATCGCGCACGATCTCGCGGTGGTGGAGCACATCAGCGATCATGTGCTCGTGATGTATCGCGGCAAAATCGTGGAGAGCGCGTCCGCGGAGCAAATCTACGAATCCCCACAGCACGACTACACGAAGAAGCTGCTCGCAGCAGTGCCGAAGTTTGCGTGAGGCAATGTTGAGAGGCGAGTGTTGAGGGTTGAGTGTTGTCAGGCTCCTCGCCGCCCCGATCTTCCTCTCAACCCTCAATTTTCAACTCTCAATTTTCCCCAATGACTCCTCTGCTGAGAAAACTTCTCGGGATGAACTGGCTGCTCTTCGCGGCGGTCGTGGCGATCTCGCTGGCAGGAGTGCTCTTCATCCACGGCGCGTCGTATCCGCACCCGACTGCGCGCTACTGGCAGAGCCAGGCGATGTTCATCGGTGTCGGCATCGTCGTATTTCTCGTGGTGACGCTGATTGATTTTCGCTGGGCGAAATGGCTGGCCGTGCCGCTGTATGTCGGGAGCGTCGCGCTCGTCGCGCTCACGTACACGAAGCTCGGCGTCGAGGTGCAACACGCAAAGTGCTGGCTCAAGCTGCCGGGCCTGCCGGCATTCCAGCCAGGCCAGCTCGCGATGGCGGGCGGCATCCTCACCATCGCGCTTTTTCTCAGCTACGCGCGAAACTGGCACGCATCGCTGCGCATCCTCTGCACCGGAATCATCGCCGCGCCCGCGATGGCGCTCATTTTGAAGCAACCGGATCTCGGCATGACGATCGCGTGGGCACCGGTGATCCTCACGATGCTCTACCTCGCAGGGCTGCCGCTGCGCTGGCTCGCGGTCGTGCTGCTCACCGGGCTGACGATCATGCCGCTCGTGATGAATTTCGGGCTGAAGCCTTACCAGCGAGACCGCGTGGTGACGTTCCTCGACCCGGACGTGGACCCTCGCGGGACGAGCTACGGCGTGAACCAGTCGCTCATCGCGATCGGCTCCGCGGGCATCCGAGGCAAGGGATTCAAGGCGCCGGACACGCAGCTCGAACTCGGCCTCATCCCGATGGCGGAAGCGCACACGGACTACATTTTTTCGACCATCGGCGAGCAGTGGGGATTCCTCGGCGGCGCGGCGCTCATCGCGTCTTTCGGCGTGCTCATCTTCGCGTGCATGATCACGGCGGTGCGCGCGACGGACCGGTTCGGCGTGCTCATCGTGGGCGGCATCACCGCACAGGTCTTCTTCCATGTGTTCCAGAATATCGGCATGACGATCGCGCTGATGCCGATCACCGGGCTGCCGCTGCCGCTCGTGAGCTACGGCGGCACCTTTGCGCTCGTGCTGATGTTCAGCTTCGGCCTCGTGAACAGCGTGTGGGTCCACGCGCAGGGAGAGGTGGAGGAGGAAGGTAACTGAGACGGTCTGCTTGCTTGGGTTCTGTGACTGGTGACTGGTGAATAGTGACTGGTTCCAATCACGACGCGCGAACGCTGACCACCAGTCACTCTTCACCGGGCACCAGTCACATTCTCAAATCGCAGGAAAACTGTGCGGTCAGCACCGTCCGCCGCCCGTCCCCTATGCCCTCGCCTGCTTCTGCAGCCGCTTGAGCTTGCCGGCGAGGCTCGTGCGCACGGCGGAGTTCATCCGGTCAATGAAGAGGATGCCATTGAGGTGATCCACCTCGTGCTGCACGGCGCGGGAGAGAAGGCCGCGGGCCTCGAATTCGAGCGGCGAGCCGTCGAGCTTCTTCGCCTTCACCTTCACCGATGCGGCGCGGACGATGTCGCCATTCAGCTCGGGGAAACTCAGGCAACCCTCGACGCCCTCTTCGGTTTCCTTGCCGAGTTCGATCACGGGGTTCACCAGAATCATCGGCATGAATGCGCCGATGCTCACGCTCTTGCCGTCCACGAGCATTTCGCTCGGGCGATCCTCGACGCCGCTCACGTCAATCACCGCCAACTGGATCGGCACTCCGATCTGCTGCGCGGCAAGCCCGACGCCATTCGCGGCGCGCATCGTCTCCAGCATGTCGTCCGCGAGCTTGCGCGCGCGTTCGTCGCCGTCGCTGATCTCCAGACCTTTCGCGCGGAGCACCGGATTGCCGTATTTGACGATTTCGAGGACCATTTGTGGTGGATGTTAAATCCGATTCATGAATCGGAGCGCCAGAGGATAATTTGGCGATCTCTTCATTTTCATCCGCGCCCGCTCGTGACGGGTTGCCAACGCAGCGCGATCGGCTTTGCTTTGCCCCCATGAAAATCCCCCCTTCCCTGCTCCCCGTGCTCCTGCTGAGTCTCGTGCTGAATTTTGCACCGCGGGCCATCGCCGAGGATGCGAAGAAGCCCGCGGGACTGAAGGCGACGACGACGGTGAACGTTACGCCGGACGTGGCCGCGCAGATGATGAAGGAGAAGGCCCCCGCGCTCGTGCTCGATGTGCGGACGCCGGATGAATTTGCGGAAGGCCACATCCCCGGCGCGATGAACGTGGATTTTCTCGGCGACGATTTTGAAAAGAAGCTGGCCGCGCTGCCCGCGGACAGGCCGCTGATCGTGCATTGCGCCGCTGGAAACCGCAGCGCGAAAGCCGTCGCGAAGCTCGCCGCACTGCAAAAATTCGCGCAAATCTTCCACCTCAAGTCGGGCTTCAACGGCTGGAAGGCCGCGGGCAAACCGGTCGAGACGAAGCCTGCCGCGAAGTAGTTTTTTCACGGCACTTGTTTCGCGTCCGCAACGCGCCAGCCATTTCCGCCCCGCTCATCTTCCCATGAAAAAAATCCTGCGCACGCTCGCATCGTTCGCCGGCTCCGCACTCGCCGCGGATCAAGTTTTCGTGGAGGCAGAGTCGTTCAAGGATCACGGTGGCTGGTCGCCCGACACGCAGTTCATCGAAAGCATGGGTTCGCCCTACCTGCTCGCGCACGGCATGGGCGAGCCGGTGAAGGACGCGGCTTTCACCCCGCCGAACTCGAATGACACGAACGACCCGTGGCGCAGGACGGCGCTCGGCTTTCCGGAAAATCCCGAAGGAGCAGCACCAGAAGGGTGCAGCTCGCGATTGACGTCGTGCAGCTCCTCGCCGTGGAGTAAGAGAGCCGTGATGAAAACATCCAACATCCAACATCCAACATCCAACATCCACCGCAGGCGGACAGCGTCCACCGGCGCGCAGTGTCTCCATTGGATGTTGAATCTTCCCGTGCGGCTCGCACTCCTCCTCGCCCTTTCTTCCACAGTGCTCGCCGAACCGGCGATCCGCATCATCAACCGCGAGTTCCCCGACGGTTCGCGAAGCTCGCGCTACATAGACTCCTCGAAGCGCGAGTCCACCGAGACCTTCTTGGATTCGAGCCTGCGGTTGACGCACAAGGTCGTTTACAAACTCGACGATCGCCTCGCGCCCGTCTCCGCGATCATGTACAATTCAAAAGGCGTCATCTATCAGAAGAGCGCCTACAAGACGGACGGCGAGGATCGCGTGATTCAGGAAGTCATCTACGGCCCGAAGGACAATCTCCTCGGCACAAAGAACTACATCTACAGCCAGCGCGGTGGCGGCGGCATCGCCGTGAGCGTGGACACCTACGACGCAAACGGAAACCTGATCCAGACACCGCGGCTCTCGAAGTCGGGGAAAAGACCCCGCTGAACGGCTTCGGCACTTCTGCACGGAAAAAACCTCCGCTTCCCGCTTGACGGATGGCGCGTCTTGCAAAACAACTCCCGCCCCTTAAACTCCAACTATGAAAAACGCACCATTTCTCCTATCCTCCGCCCTCGCGTTGCTCGCTGTGGTTCTCAGCTTCGTGAGCTTCGGCGCGTCGCAGACGAACAACACGCTCGAAAGAAAATTCCTCGATGACCAGATCGAGTTTCAAGAACTTAAGGACAACTTCGCACTCCAAAATCAAGAATACCAGCGTCAGGCCGAAACCATCAACACCGGTGCCAATCTCGGCCAGAAGTTGATCAGCCCCATTCTCGTCGAAATGGGCTACATCGCGGCAAAGAAGAATAATCAGAAGTTCCGCGAGATGCTGAACGATTACAAGTTTGAGAAGGCCATCCCGGACAAGGACGCCATCGAAAAGATGGACAAGGCGATTCAGGAAGCCAAGGCCAAGCAAGGCGGAGCCGCTCCGGCCCCCGCACCAAAGGCATCCACCCCCGTAGCCCCGCAGCCCTAATCACAATCAAACCCTCAAATTTTACCAACCATGGAAAACCAGGAACAAAAAAACTCATTCGCCTCGATTCACACGCCGATCGCCCTCGTGGGACTGGCGCTGTCCGTTCTGTTCTTTAGCCAAATTCTGACGTTCGGGAATAAAAAAAAGATGACTGAGTTGCAGAGTTCGAAGGTGGGAGCCCAGATTAACGCCTACAAGGACGCAAAGGAAAAGCTCGCGAAGGCCATCGAGCAGCGCGGGCCGGCGGTCAAGGAATCGTCCGACCTCCAGCTCCGCTTCGGCAAGCTGATCAAGAAAGTGAACGAACTCTCGAAGGGCGATGAGAAGGACGAGGCGGTCAAGGACGCGAAGAACATCATCAACATCCTCGTCAGCTCCGGCATCAACAGCATCAACGTTCCTGACGATCCGGCCGATCAGAAGAAGTAGTCACGCAGGGCGGACAGCATCCGTCTTCAAATTTCAAAACGGGCTTCCCTTCGCGGGGAAGCCCGTTTTGCTTTTCCACGCGCGGAGCAGCGGAGCGCAGGTTTCAAACCCGTGCGCCTCACGAGCATCCGCCATTCGCCCCATCTGCCTATGGAAACCGGATGAGCTGCGCGGTACGCCGGCTTGCACGTTCGAGCAGCGGAGCCGCTTCGGCCATCGCCTCCGCGACCGTGAGCGGGCGGTCGGCGATGGGGATGAGCGCGTCAAATACCCCCGAGTCCTCCGCTACCGCCGTGATCGCTCCGCCAAATGCGATCACGAGCCTGCCCGCACTGCGCGCGAGCGCGGCGACTCCCGCGGGGCCTTTGCCGTCGAGCGTCTGATCGTCAATGCGTCCCTCGCCCGTGATCACGAGATCGGCGGCGGCGATGCGCTTGCCGAGGTGCAGCGTCTCCGAGATCATCTCGAAACCGGGGCGGATCTTTGCATTGCAGAAAGTCAGCAGCCCGAAGCCGAGGCCGCCCGCCGCACCGGAGCCGGGCACATCGCGATGATCGCAGCCGAGATCCGCCGCGCACACATCGGCGAGCCGCGTGAGCGCGCGGTCGAGCAGCGCGACAGCCGCGGCATCCGCGCCTTTCTGCGGGCCGTACACGCGTGCCGCACCACGTTCGCCAAGCAGCGGATTCTGCACGTCGCACGCGGCGAAAATTTCGGGCAGCACCCGATCGGCCGGGCGCACGATTTGCGCGACCGATTGCAGCGCGCCGGGCGCAGCGGGAAAATCACGGCCTTCGCCATCGAGGAAGCGGAATCCCAGCGCGCGCGCCATTCCCGCACCGCCGTCTGTCGTCGCGCTTCCTCCTAGGCCGACGTGGATGCGCCGCGCACCGCGCGCAATCGCGTGCGCGATGAGGATGCCCGTGCCGAAAGTGTCCGCCCGGAGCGGATCGCGCTCATGGGGCGCGATCCTGTGCAGTCCGCTGGCCTCGCTAATTTCCAAAATCGCAAGCCGCTCGCCATCCAGCCACGCGTACCTCGCGGCGATGGCCCGCCCGAGCGCGTCCTCGCTCGCGACATTCACCCACTCCGCGCCGAGCGCGACTTTCAGCGCCTCCGTGAATCCCTCGCCACCGTCCGCAATTGGCGCGAGGTCGAGCTGCGCATCCGGCCACACGCTGCGCAGCCCGCGCGCGATGGCCTCCGCCGCCGCGGGTGCGGAGAGCGATCCTTTGAATTTGTCGGGAGCGATGAGGATGCGCACGGGAATGCGGTGAACATCCAACATCGGACATTCAACATTCAACATCCAACGGCGGAGCTTCGCGGTGCGGGCGGACTGGGGCAGGCTGCGGATCGCGCGCGGAGCGAGGGGAAAAATCGGCCCGCCTCGTTCCCCCGGCGGCTACAGTTTTTCGCTGGTCTCGGCTTTCAGGATGTCCTCGATGGTCTCGCGGCGGCTGATGATTTCCACCGTGCCATCCAGCTCGGCCCAGACCTGCGGGGCCTTACCGATGGAGTTATAGTTGCTGCTCATCGCGTAGCCGTACGCACCCGCATCGCGCAGCGCAAGGAGGTCGCCGGGCACCGGGCGCGGGAGCAGGCGCGGGACGAGTTCCTCGTCGGCACCGCCGCGCGTGAAGACGTCGCCGCTCTCGCAGAGCGGGCCGGCGACGACGATGGGTTCGCGCTGCTGGTTCGGATCGTCGTGCTCTTTTCCAAGCACCTCGATCTGGTGGTAGCTGCCGTACATCGCGGGGCGCACGAGATCCACAAAGCCCGCATCCACCATCGCGAAAGTCGCACCGCTGCCCTTCGCATTGCTCTGCGTGCGCTTGATGTCATGCACCTGCGCGATGAGCGTGCAGCTTGGCGCGACGTAATAGCGGCCGGGCTCGATTTCGAGGCGGATGTCGCGACGCGCCGCGACATTGATGCGCTGGTGGCAGGAGGTAAAAAGTTCGCGCAGCGGCTCGATGGGAACCTGCGCGTCGCGGTCGCGGTAATTGTGCGGGATGCCGCCGCCGAGGCTCACAGCGGTGAGCTGCGGGAAATGCGGGATCAGTTCGCGGAACTCGAGCGCAAGCCGCGTGAGATTTTCGTGCAGCTCCTCAAATTTCGGCCCGCTGCCGATGTGCGCGTGCAGCATCGTGACGCTCATCCCCGCGGCGAGTGCGGCGTCCTTCACCGCGATCAGGTCACCATGCCAGATGCCGTGCTTCGAGGAAGGCCCGCCGGTGTCGCAGGTGTTCACATGGCCGTGACCGAAGCCGGGATTCACGCGGATGCTCACGGGGCCGCGATAGCCCGCTGCGGCGAGCTGACGGATCATGCCGGGCGATCCGATGTTCGGCAGCAGGTTGTTTTGAAGGACTACATCGAGCGCGTTGTCGCGGAATACGTCGGCGGTGAAGCACACCACGGGCGGATTGTTCCCCGGCGCATGACCCGCACGCAATGCACGCAGCGCCTCGTTGCCGCTCACGGCATCAATCCAAATATTTGCCGCGGCCATCTCGCGCAGCACCTTCGTGGCCGGGCATGCCTTCATCGCGAAGCGCGCCTGAACGCCCGGCGCGCTGGTCATGAATTTGATGTCGGCGATCCGCTGGCGGAGCACCGCGGCGTCGTAAAACCAGAACGGCGTGCCGACCTTGGCGGCGATCTTGCGAATGAGTGTTGCGTCGAGCTTCATCGGGCCGCGGAGAATGGCGGACGCGGGAAAGGCGTCAAGCCGCGGAGGTAGAGCTGACGACGTTTCCGGAAAATATCCTCGCTCGCTTCATATCCGGGCACAATTTTCCCGGATGGCCAAAACCACCCCGGCAAAGAAAAGCAAAAGCGACGCAAAGCCCGCAAAGAACGCCAATCCCAAAGGCGCGAAAATCACGCCAAAGAGCGTGAGAGCGACGAAACACAAGGCGCCGGAGCGCCGGAACGAAAACAAGGTCCGCGGCAGGTAATCGCCTGTCCCATCCCCTCTGACGGCCTGCTAAAAAACGCGCCGAAAAAACGCGCCGGAAACGCGGCGTAATGCGGACAATCCTGTCCGCATCCCCGCTACGCGGGCAGGATTGCCCGCGTTACATCGCGCCAAATTGGTTTTCCAACGGTCTGCTAAACGGACACCGCAGCGTAAATTTTAAGCCCGCCGTTCCTTGATCGCCGCAAGGATGTCCGCAATCACTTCCCCGCGTGGCTTCGCGCCGAGGTGGCCTTTGCCGTGGACTCGCACGCTCACGTTGCCGGCTTCGAGGTCGCGCGGGCCGATGACGAGCATGTGGTGGACTTTCATCTGCTCGGCGTTCGCGACCTTCGCCTTGATGGGGTCGGATGTGATGTCGAGCGCAGCGCGCACGCCCTCGGCGCGGAGTTCGGCGACCAGCGCCTTGGCGGCGACGACGAGCGGTTCTTCCGCGCCGAAGGTGAGCACGCGCACCTGCTCGGGCGCTAGCCAGAGCGGGAAATTGCCGGCGTAGTGCTCGATCAGAAAGCCGATGAAGCGCTCGTGCGTGCCGAGCGGCGCGCGGTGGATGCAGAGCGGCGTCTTGTCCGTGTTGTCGCGGTCGCGGTAGGTGAGGCCGAAGCGCGCGGGCACGGCGAAATCCACTTGGTTCGTGGCGAGCGTGAATTCCTTGCCGATGACATTCCAAATCTGGATGTCGATCTTCGGCCCGTAGAATGCGCCCTCATTCGGCACCTCGACGAAAGGTGCGCCGGACGCGACGAGGACGTCGCGCACCATCTTCTCGGTCTTCAGCCAGAGCTCGGGCTGGTCCACGAATTTCTTCCCGAGTTCCTTCGGGTCGTGCGTGCTGAAGCGGAACTGATAGCGCTCGATTCCGAAGATGCTGAAATACTTCAGATACATCTCATTCACGGCCTGGAATTCCGCCGCGAACTGCTCCTCGGTGCAGTAGATGTGCGCGTCATTCATCTGCATCGCGCGCACGCGCATGAGGCCGAAAAGTTCGCCGCTCTGCTCGTAGCGGTAGCAGGTGCCGTATTCGGCGAGGCGCAGCGGAAGGTCGCGGTAACTGCGCGGCACCGCTCCGAAGAGCTTGTGATGGTGCGGGCAGTTCATGGCCTTGAGGTAGTACTTCTTCGGCGCTGGAACGAACGCGAGCTGTGTGTCGGCCTTCTGCAAATTCTTGAATGCCTCCTTCACCTCGGCTGTCGCGGTGTCGCCGTCGATCGCGGCTTTGATGCGCGTGAGGATCTCCGGATCCTCGGGAGAAATGTTGCGCGTGTCTTCAAGCCGATCGCGCACGAAGGTGGCGAGCACTTCAAGCGCTTCGGCGCGCGCCTTCACGATGGGCTCGCGCTGTCCGCGCTCCTCGTCGAGTTCCATCGGCGGGAACATCGAGTCCTCGTAATACGGCAGATGTCCGCTCGTGAGGTACATGTTTTCGCGTGCGAGGTGCGGCGTGCGCACGCGGTCGTAACCGCCGGCGAATTCCGTCTCCTTCGCGAGCTTCTCCAGTTCCTCGATGAGCACCGTGCCGCGCGGCAGCCAGAGCGGCAGGCCGGGGCCCACGTCGTCGTCGAAGGTGAAAAGCTCCAGCTCCTTGCCGAGCTTGCGATGGTCGCGCTTCTTCGCCTCCTCGAGCATCGTGAAATACTCGTCCATCTGCGTCTTGTTCTTGAACGCGGTGCCGTAGATGCGCTGGAGCTGCGGGTTTTTCTCGTCGCCCTTGTAGTAGGCGCTCGCCACGTGCGTGAGCCGGAACGCGCCGATGTTCCCCGTGCGCATGACGTGCGGCCCGGCGCACAGGTCGAGGAAGTCGCCGTTGCGGAAGAGCGAGATTTCCTCGCCCTCCGGGATGTCCGCGAGGTTGCCGATTTTGAATTTGCTCGGATTCCCCGGCCGCTCGCCGAGACCGCCGAGGCGTCCGCTTTCCGCCAGCACCACCGCCTCCGCGCGCGACACCGCCGTGCGCTCGAAAGTGTTGTTCGCCTTGATCTCCTTTTTCATCTCCTCCTCGATGCGCGCGAAATCCTCCGGCGAGATGCGGTGCTTCAAATCCACGTCGTAGTAAAAGCCATTCTCCACCGGCGGCCCCGCCGCAAATTGCGCCTCCGGCCAGATGCGGAGAATGGCCGTGGCGAGCACATGCGCCGCGCTGTGGCGCAGCCGCTCAATGTCGGTCATCTGGTGTCGCTGCTCGATGGTCTTGCGTTCGTCGGACATAATAAAAGGGCGGCGAAGCTAGGGGCGCGCGCGCGTCTCCGCAAGAACGCGGATGATGGGATTGGCCGCAATTTTAACCACAGAGCACACGGAGAGCGCGGCGCGGCAAAGTCGAGCGCGGTGCAGCTACCGTCCTCATTCGGTGTTTGGCGTTTGGTGTTTGGTGTTTGGCGTTCGGTGTTTGGCCCGCCGCAGGCGCCTCCGGTGTCAGGGAACCCGCTCATAAGGCGCAAGGCCGTTGCGCGAGGCCAACCGCCCAACTCGAAACTTCCAACAACAAACACCAAAAGAGGATGCCGCCGCGGCTACGTTGCTGCTTGCCGGGATCGGGCTGGCTGCTAGACCAGCAGGAGATGCAACATTTGATCGAAGTCTGGTTTCACTGGGTTCATGGCTGGGGCTACATCGGCGTGATCGTCCTCATGGCGATGGAAAGTTCCATTTTTCCCGTGCCGAGCGAGATCGTGATCCCGCCTGCAGCGATCCTCGCGGCGTACGGCGGGCAGGATGCGCACATGACGCTGACCGGCGTGGTGATTGCGGGGACGTTCGGATCGTGGCTCGGGTCGGCGATCACGTATCTCGTCGCGCGGGTCGTCGGGCGGCGGATCATCGGGCGCTACGGGAACTACATTTTCCTCCCGCCAAAGAAGGTAGCACGCGCCGAGCGCTTCATGCACCGCTACGAGACCGGCGGGATTTTCTTCGCGCGGCTGCTGCCGGTGATCCGGCATCTCATCTCGATTCCCGCGGGGATCATCCGGATGAATTTTGCACGCTTCAGCGCGCTGACGATTTTTGGATCGGCGATCTGGTGCGGCGTGCTCGCGTGGCTCGGCGGACGCGTGGGCGCGAAGCTGAATGCGGTGGAACTCGGTGCGCTGCAAAAAGGAGTCGGCGTGGATCTCGGCGGGCTGATCCGCGCGGTGAAGCACGAGGCGATCTGGATCATCATCGCGATTGTGGCGGTGTGCGTGCTCTACTTCGTCGCGATGCGGATGACGGCGCATCGGCACGAGGACGAGGCGAAGGGCTGAGCCCTGCTCGTTGAATGTTAAACGTTTGGCCCCGCGCAGCGGCGCAGCGAATTCTGAATGCCATCCAAAATTCGGAACGCGCCTGCGGCGGGCTCAACGTTTAACGCTTAACGTCCAACATCGAACGTCCAAACAAGACGCCGCTACAACTCCACACGAACTCCCGGCGCGGGCGTGAGGACTTCGGTACCGGGGAGGTCTTCGCGCGCGGCGTCGGCGAGCCACTTGGACGATTCGGGATCGCCGTGGACGAAGATGAGCTTGCGCGGCTTTGCGCGCTTCACGTAGGCGCGGATGGTCTCGCGCGAGGCGTGTGCGCTGAAATTGAACGGCTCGATCCCGCAGCGCACGGTCTCCTCGGGATGATCGGGGCCGAGTGAGATCTTTCCGCCCGTGCCCGCGGCGCGCAGCCTGCCGGCGGGCGACTCGGGATCCGCATAGCCGACGAAGAAGATCGAATTTTCCGGGGTGCTGAGGAACTGCCGCGCGAAGACGTTTGAGAGCGTCTTTTCCGTCATCATACCGCTGCTGAGCGCGAAGATGCGGCGCGGGCGCACGCGCAGGTCGGCGAGATTCTGGGCGCCCACGACGAAGGGTGCCACGTCGTTCAGCAGATCGAGGTTTGACTGGAGGCGTGGGGTCTTGCGCGCGAGTTTGTCATACGTTTCGGTGAGCTTCGCGCCGAGGCCGCCGATGTAGATCGGGCAGTCGCGGCGGAGGCGTCCGCGTGCGCGCAGTCCGTGGAAGATCGAGAGAAATTCCTGCGTTTTTCCCAGTGCAAAAAGCGGCATGAGCACGCAGCCGCCACGCGCGAAGACGGCCTCGATTGCCGTCGCAAGCCGCTCCGTCTCGCCTGCGCGCGTGAAGCCCTCGGGCCTCGCGCGGCTGCCGTAGGTGCTCTCCATGATCATCACGTCGCACGGCTCCTTCGCGAAGTCCGGAAAGTCCGCGCCGGGCGAGATGTTCTGGTCGTCGAACTGCACGTCGCCCGCGTAGAAAAGCGTGCGCCCGCCGCTGCGCAGGAGCGTGCCGGCGGAGCCGAGAATATGGCCGGCGTCGGAGAATTCGACGGTGACTTCCGCGGCATCCCCCGGGCCGACGCGCTCGCCGGTGAGATCAAATTTCTGCCGCAGCGGACGCGCGAGCCAGCGGCGCTCGCCGGAGTCCACTTCGCGGTGGGAAAAAAGCGGCGCGTGCCCGGATCCCGAGGCCTGCTCGGCGAGCATGACGTTCACGGAATTGTGCAGCATGATGCCGCCGAGCAGCCGCGTCGGCTCGGTCATCAGGACAGGCGCGCGCGGATGCCGCCGCATCGCGACGGGCAGCGATCCGATGTGATCTTGGTGCGCGTGCGACATGATGATCGCATCCACGGAATCGTCCGGCACAAGCCCGAGCTGTGGCAACCCCGCGGTGCCGGCTTTTTTCGGGTGGGATCCCGTGTCGAGGAGGATGCGATGCCCGCCGGTCTCGATGGAGTAGCAGTTTGCGCCGATCTCGGCGCCGCCGGTGAGGTTGGTGAAGTGAAATGTGGACATTGAAATTTATCGAACCCCGAGGCGCGGCGGGCATCCCGCAACCGACACCGGCAACCGCGCACATCCGTCCGCATAGCGCGCCGGTTTCAAAACGCGATGATTTTCTCGATGCGCCGCGCGACGAGGCGCAGCAGCAGCACCCACACGGCGAGGCCGAGCGGCAGGAGCGCAGGAAGCAGGATCTGCCGTGACTGAAAAATCCACCACGCGCCGCTGGCGCAGGCGGTGAGGATGAGCAGCGTGATGAGAATGGTGAGCATCGGGCGCCATTTCCGGATCCACAGCGCGAGGAAGGACGCGATGCCGACGAGCGTCCAGTCGAACCACACTCCGATGCGCTTCGGAAATGCGCCGATCTCCACGGTGGCGAATGCGGCGGCGACGAATTCGCCGGGTGAAACGGTGCGTCCGCCGGGCAGCGTGACGGTGCGCGCATCGGAGTCGGTGCGCGCGAGCAGGACGATGCGGCCGGTGAAAAGCTCGGGCTGCTTCACGGGCTTCTCTCGGCGGTCGAGTTGCTCGCGGCTGAGGAGCAGATCGTCGTACGTGACGCGCTGGAATTCCGCGCCGATGTTCAGCAACATGCGGCCGGACTCATCAATGGGCAGCGTGCGCGATTTGCCGATCGCGATGTGCGAACCGAGGACGACTTCGACCTCGTCGAGCGTGACTTTTTCCAAGTGCATCGCGAGCTGGAGCACCATCGTGGGAACGGGCTGGCCGCGGTAGCGCAGGACGAGCGGGCACCAGCCGCGCGGATCGCGTTCGGCGCGGTCGGGGATGTTCGTCCAGCCCGGCTGCGTGGTGAGGCGCAGCGTCTCCTCGGCCCACGTTTCGACTGCGGCAAAATCCGGCACGCGCGTGATGTCGCCGCGCACTTTGCGGAGCACGGGCATGGGCTGGAGATCCTGCACGGCGTCGGGCTCGGGCGAGACGCCGAGCCGCCCGCCGAGCACGAGCTTCGGGCTGCGGAGGACGTGGTCGTGCAGCATTTTTTCAAAGACGGGATCGGCCTCGGCGGCGGAGTCGCGCCCGGAATTCAGCGGCGGCTCCACGGCGAGCACGGCGGCATTGAACGGCAGCACGGCATGAAAAAAGAGCGCGAAGTCGTCCGCCTTCCACGGCCACGCGTGCTTGGAAAGAGTGTCGCCGGTGATCTCGACGAGCGTGAGCTTCGAGGCCGCGGCCTTCGGCGTGCCGTGCCGCGCGAGGAAGGCCCACCACGTCTCGTCGAAGCGCGGCAGCCTGCCGACCGCCGCCTCGCGCATGAGCGAAGCGCCGGCGAGAAAGACCAGCAGTGCGTAAATCAAAGAGCCTCGGCGAAGCATGGCCGGGGAAAGTGCGCCAACTCGCGGCGCGAGGGGAAGCGGAAACGGCGGTCAACGTCCAACATCCAACATCCAACATCCAACGTCCAACGCTCAACGTCCAAAGCCGGAGCAGCAGCACACCGCGCCTCCCATTTCTCCCTCCCGCATAAAAAAAGTTCCGTCAGGGAACCACGACAAGGAAGGGCAGGCTGCCGTTGCTGCCTTCCGGCTCTGGCGGGGTTCGCCAGCCTTCCATCCATGGTCCCTGACGGAGCGCGGAGAGAAGCACACGGGCCGCGCGCTGGTAAAATGAAATCTTAGGAATTTTTTTGCAAAAGCCCTTGCCAATAAAATTCTCACGCGCATACAACCGCTGTCGCGCACAGTTTTGACGTTGCACCCCGGCGTCACGATTGTCACATCTCCGGCTTACCCACCCATTACCCGCACTGATCCTATGGCAGCAAAAATCTTCTCCGGCCTCACCATTCTCATTGCGCTGGCCGCAATCTTCTTCGGCTTCAAAACGAAGGAGCTCGTCGAGAAGCTCCAGGCGACGGCGAAGATGGATCACGAGGAGTTGCTGGAAAAACGGGCAACGCTGAAAAGGACCCAACAGAAGCTCAAGGAAACGGAGGAGGTTCTCGCGACGACGCAGGCCGACTTGGCGACGGCCAAGGACAAGCTGGCGATGACGGAGGCGGAACTCGCCAAGACGAAGACCGAACTCGCGGACACGCTCCAGAAAAAGGCGGACGTCGAAGCGCAGTATGCGGCCATCAAGGAGAGCTTCGAAAAATTCAAAGCCGCGCTCGGCGAAAAGACTCCCGAAGAGCTCCTGAAAGATCTCAACGACTTGGTGCAGGGCAAAAAGGATCTCACCGCGAAGGTGGCCGCTCTGGAAAACGATGTCGCCTCGCAGAAGATCGTCATCGAAGACCTTTCCAAGCAGCAGAAGAAGGCCGAGGGAAAGATCGCCGATCAGACGACGCATCTGAACCGCTACATTCAGAATATCATGATCAAAGGCACCCGCGGCCAGGTGCTCGCGGTCAACGCAGGATGGGGCTTCTGCGTCGTGAGCCTCGGCGACAAGAGGGGTGCCGCCGCCAACAAGATTCTCATCGTCACCCGCGGGGGCCAGGCCATCGGCAAGGTGCGCATCATCAATGTCGAAGCCTCGCAGTCCGTCGCGGACATCATCCCGTCGAGCTTCGCGAGGGGCATGTATGTCCAGCCCGGCGATGAAGTCATCTACACGGGCGACGACAGGGTGCGCGAAGAGCCCGCACCCGCAGACTCGAACGCGCCTCGGAACTCCGCTCCCAACGCACCGTCGGCACCGCCAGCGGGCGTTCCCGGATTGGGCGATCTGCCCGCGCGATAAGACCACATTCCATGACTCCCTTCATTCGCATCCTCCTCCTCATCCTCGCCGCCGGCATCGCTGGTTGCGCCGGCAACGACAAGCGCACGGACGACGAGCGCGTCTCCAGCATCCCGTGGGCAAGGCCCGAAGGCTGGCAGGGCCAGGGCGGCTTCGGCGGCATGATGCAGGGCCAGGGCGGCCGCTGACGAAGGCGCGCAACGCCGCGCGTCTCAAGGCGCCCCCTTTCCGCTGCGTCTGTTCACAAGTACGGCACACGCCGGACACCCAATCTTCATTTGATCCGCCCACGGGATTGGTATGCTGCATGGACGCATCCCGCATGAGCCTCACCGCACAGACCCTGCAACCCGCAGCACCTCCGGACACCGGTGCTGCGCCACGAATTGCCCGCTTGTCCGAGTCGCAGATCCCCGTCACGCGGGTGAACTACCGCACCCGCCTGGCCACGACGGAGGCCGACATTCTCGCCGCGCAGCGCCTCCGCTTCGAGGTGTTCAACGTCGAGCTCCGGGAAGGCCTCAGCGAAAGCTGGCACACACAGCTCGACTCGGATCGCTTCGACGCCACCTGCGACCACCTCATCATCGAGCACATCGCCACGGGGAAAATCGTCGGCACCTACCGCCTCCAGACCGGCGCGATGGCCGCCGCAGGGCACGGCTACTACAGCGCGCAGGAGTTTGACTTCACACCCTTCGAGCCTTTCCGCAGCAAAATCGTCGAACTCGGCCGCGCGTGCGTCCACCAGGATCACCGCCGCGGTACTGTGCTCGACATGCTCTGGCGCGGCATCGCCACGTACGCGCGAGAACGCGGCGCGCGCTACCTCCTCGGCTGCAGCTCGCTCACGACACAGGATGCC
>Ga0208719_1000254_pt1 | contig 16294 bp, 11 predicted proteins | sample LakMenEpi30Jul09_FD_150747 | JGI IMG/M metagenome (GOLD analysis project Ga0208719, IMG submission 150747) | Freshwater microbial communities from Lake Mendota, WI - 30JUL2009 deep hole epilimnion (SPAdes) | ecosystem: Environmental > Aquatic > Freshwater > Lake > Epilimnion/Euphotic zone ... | reverse complement strand
ATTGCCCCGCGCCGGTGGTCGCGACGCTCGTCGAACAATTGATCGCGCACGGGGAACTCGCCTCGGCCCGTACCTGGGCCAACAGGCTCCGTGAAAGCGCTCCAGACGCCCCGATGACGGTGCGACTCGACGCCAAGCTCGCCATCGCCGCCGATGATCGGGAGGCGGCCGCCGAGGCGGCTAGAAAGCTGATTCCCCAGGGACCACTCACCGTCGAGCGGGCAGGGTCGATCGGCATGGTGGCCCAACTGGTGGAGGAACTCGGCTTCCCGAAGGCTGCCGACAAGCTGTTCACCGAATACGCGGAACTGTCCCCCGAGGGAATCCTGGCAAGGGCATCATTTCTCGGCCGGCAACAACGCACCGAGGAGGCGATGACCCTGCTCGATACCGCCTGGGAGAAGGTACCGACCCTCGACCTCCTCGGCACGGGTGTCGGCATCCTCGAAGCGAACGGGGAGAACCCATCGGAAGCAGCCGATCAGAAACTCATCGACATGTGCCAACGGGCACTCAAGCTCGATCCGGATTCCAAGATGATCACCCTCTTGCAGGGCGTGGTTCTGGAAATGATCGGCCGGCAGGAGCAAGCGATCGCCCTGTACCGCGACATGCTCTCGAGACCCGACCTCGACCCCGTCGTCGCGGCACGCGTCTCGAACAATCTCGCCGCCATCCTGGTCAGCGGTCCGGATATCGCGGAAGCCCGGGAACTGATCGACTCCGCCGTCACCGAATTGGGCCCCCATCCGGCGATTCTCGACACGAGGGGGCTCGTCTGGCTCGCGCGGGGCGATGCGACGCGTGCCCTGGAAGACTTCAAACAGGCGGTCCTGACTCCCTCGGCCTCGGTGTACCTCCACATGGCCGTGGCCGCCTATGACTCGCGGCTTACGTCGGAATGCCGGGCAGCCCTGATCAATGCCGAGAAGAAGGGCCTACGGACACAACGACTTTCCATCGCCGACCGCGATCGACTCGCGAAGTTGGAGAAGGCGCTCGCCGAGCAGGTCGATCGCTGATTCGGTGGATGGCCCGGCACTCCGCCGGGCCGCCGCGATCCATCGCTGCGATCAGCGCCCCTGCAGGCTTCGAGACCGCGCGAGTGCATCCTCGGCTTCGGCGATCCTTCCGCCCCGCATGCAGGCCACGCTCAGCGCGGTGTAGCTGAAGGGATCCTGGGGCTCGAGTTCACAGACACGGCGTGCGTGCTTCACCGCGTCGTCGTGCCGCTCCAGACGGGTGCACCAGGCCGCCAACGCAGAATGGGCCAGGGCGAAATCGGGGTGGTCGATCACCACTGCCTCCAGTTCCCTCACCGCTTCCTCCAGACGCCCCGCATCCTTCGTGGCGTGAGCGGCATCGTATCGGTCATCGCGGGTCCCCATCGTCCGGTCCTCCTCTGTTCGCCCGAACCTCGCGGGCCACCCAAACACCCAGCCGGGGATGGGCTCCGCGCCGTCGGTCGGATCATACCCGTTCCCAAGCCCCGGGAAAGCGGAGCCCCGGTCATCACGCTTGGATGTCCCGCCGCGCGACCGGGCACCCGCGCGGTCCATGCCTTTCCAGACTGCAAACGGAGTCGCGAACCGCCCGTTCCCCGGTCGGTCAGGCGAACCGGGGGTTTGCCGTCGGGAGGGGCGCCGGGGCAACCTGGACGACATGGGAAGCCGTGCATCCTCGGGCGGAAATGCCATTGAATCCTCCGAGCCGGGAAGACGATAACCCTCCGGTTCCTGTCCGGCTCCCGTCTCTGCCCGAGCGAAATCCCCCGGGCGGCCGAGTGTCCGAACACCAACGGGATCGAGCGCTTCGTCAGGCCGATCCCGACTTACCGTCCCGAGCTGCTCTCGATCTGGAAGGCACGCCGTGAGCATTCATCCGCTGGCAGCCGTGAGTCCCGAGGCCCGTCTGGGCACGGGTGTGAAGATCGGTGCCTTCGCCTCCGTGGAGGCCGGGGTGGATCTCGGCGACTACTGTGTGGTGGCGTCGGGCGCCGTGATCAAGTCCGGCGTGACGGCCGGCTGCCACAACGAATTCTGTGAGCACGCCGTCGTCGGTGGTGCTCCTCAACACGTGGCGCGTCCCACCGACATCGGTCGCGTGATCCTCGGCGATCAAAACGTGTTCCGCGAGCACGTCACCATCCACCGTGGTCTCAAGCCGGGGTGCGACACGATCGTGGGAAGCGGCAACTACGTCATGGCGGGGACGCATTTCGGCCATGACAGCATCGTTGGCAACAGCTGCATCTTCGCCAACGGTAGCATGCTCGGCGGCCACGTCCACATCGAAGACAAAGCGTTCGTGTCCGGCGCGGTGGCGGTTCACCAATTCTGCCGGGTCGGGCGGCTGGCCATGGTCGGAGGTCATGCACGAGTCACTCAGGATGTCCCGCCGTACATGCTCGTCGACGGTCAGAGTGGCTGCATCGTAGGACTGAACGTCGTCGGTCTGCGGCGGAGCGGATACACCGGCGAGGATATCGCCGACCTGAAGAACGCCTATCGGATGATCTACCGCCGCGGCTTGTCTTGGCAGGAGGTCCTCGAGGGACTGCGGACCGAGTTCCGAGCGGGCCCCGTGCTCCATCTCCGGGACTTCCTCGGTTCCGGAAAACGTGGCTTCACCCAGGAGCGTCGTGCCCCGCCGAACGCAACGCTCCGCCTCCGCGTCGCCGACGAGCCCGCGGTCGCCACCCCGACGCTCCGCTCGAAGGCTGGCTGACGCCCCTCGACACGCCGGTGGCCCTCGGCTGGCGAAGCGTTTCGGCACTTCCGGCCTGACCGCTCCGGGGCGGCCACTTCGCGGCACTGGAATGGTGGCGGGGATGGGGAATGCCCGATTGCCGGGAAAGCCGGCGATCGGAACCTGCTTTTTCGGGCAGGAAACGGCGTTTCCTTGGAATTCCGCCCCCTCTGGTCGCGGAGCTGGAAAAGATGGGCAAAGATTGACGGAGGCGGTTCCGCGCCGTTGCCAGCCCCGCATGCGCCCACGGTCACCATGTCCCGACGGCAAATCGTTCCAGCGAAAGCCCCGCTCGGTGCATACGCACCCTCGTCGGGCGCCGGCAGTTGGCCGTGGATTCTCGCCGCTGCGATCCTCGCGGCGCTCGGCGGGTGGCTCCTCAGCCGATGGCTCGGTGAACGTGCGCCGATCGTCGTCGGAATCCTCCATTCGAGGTCGGGCCCCACGGCACCGCAGGAACGGCCGCTTGTCGATGCCGAGGTCCTCGCCATCGAGGAGATCAATCGCAACGGCGGGCTGTTGGGTCGGCAACTGCGGTGGGTGATCGTCGACGGCGGCACGGACGGCACGACGTTCGCACGTCATGCCGAACGGCTCATCCGTGATGAACGAGCCGACGTGATCGTCGGATGCTGGTCGATGGCGAGCCGGCGGGCAGTGGTGCCGGTCGTCGAAGCCAACAACCACCTCCTCGTCCACCCCGGCCGTCACGAGGGCTTCGAGGAGTCGGCGAACGTCGTCTCGATCGGCCCCCTTCCCAATCAGCAGATCGCTCCGGCCGTGGCCTGGTGCCGCGAGGCGATGTCCGCCCGGCGGTTTTTCCTCGTTGGAACCGACGACGCCTGGTCGCGAGCCGCGGGGGCTTTCCTCGGCGACCAACTCTCCGCGATCGGTGCGACGCTCGTCGGCGAGGAGTATCTGCCTTCCGGGACACTCGACGTGGCTCCGGGCATCGAGGGGATCACCGCCGCGAACCCGGACGTCGTGTTCAGCCTGCTCGGCGGCGAGGCGAGCGCGGCGTTGCTCCGTCAACTGCGTGAGTCCGGCGTCCGGCCCGCCGACGTGCCCGTGATGATGTTCGGCATCGGCGAGGACGAACTGCGAGCCATCCCCCGAGAGGATGTCTCGGGAAACTACGTCGTCTCCGGACATTTCCCGGGGGGGGACAGGGCATCGTCCCAGTCGTTCTTTGCCGCCTTCCGCGCCCGCTATGGCAACGACCGGCCGACGTCGGAGCAGGCGATGGCGGCCTACGAGGCCGTTCGACTGTGGGCGGACGCCGTCAGGGAAGCGGGCACGGCCAATGTCGGCACGGTCCGTTCGACCATCGACCATCAGACGCTGCCCAGTGCGGAAGGGGTGATCGCCATCGATCCGGAGAGCCGCCACGCCTGGCGCAATCTCGCCGTGGGCCGGGTCCGCGGCGACGGGCAGGTGGAGACGTTGTGGTCGACCCGTGGACCGACGCGCCCCACGCCTTTCCCGTCGACGCGTTCCCACGGCGAGTGGACGAAGTTCCTCGCCCTCGTGCAACGTGAGAAGGCCGCCCGGCGTGCCGTCACCGCCCCCGAGCCCCGGCCGGGAGCCACGCCATGAGTCTCGGACAGAACCCCACTCCGCCGATCACCGCGCGGCGGTCGATCGTCGGCAGGTTGCTTTTCTGGTTTCTGATCATCGCGCTGGTGCCGTGTGCGATCCTCACGGTCACGACGGCTCGGATGGCGACCAGAACGATGGAGAGCTCCGTCGGGGTCAATCTCGCCCGGATCGCCACGACGAAGGCCGCGGAACTCGAACGCGATGCCGCCGTGAGGATCCGCTCCGTTGCCGCGCTGTGCCTTTCCACGGAGCTCGTGCAGGCTCTGCGGGCGAGGGACGATCGGCCCACCGCGGCCCCCCCGGGTGACGACTCCCTCGACAGGCTCGCCTCGTCTCTGGGGTTTTCGCACGCCGTCCTCATCGATGCCGACGGACGCATCGTTCGGTCCGGCGACGACACGCTGCCGGTCGGGGCATCGCTCCTCACGGGGGGCTTGGCGACGTCGGAACTCGCCTCCGGCTACAGCCGGGCCCGATCTCTTCTGCAAGCCGATCTGACCGGCTTTCAAGCCTACGGATCATCGCAGCGCACGTTCGCTTTCGCCGTCGGCCCGATCCTCGACGAAGGGCGGCTCGTGGGCGTGCTCGCCCTCGCGTTCGGCACCGAGAAGATCTTCTCGGCGCTCGATGCCTACGCCGGACTCGGTACCACCGGCGAGATCGTCGTCGGCCTGCGTACCGGTGACGACATCCTCGTCACCGCCCCGATGCGACACGTTCCCGACGCTGCCTTCCGGATGCGGATTCCCGCCACCACCCAACGGGGCACGGCCCTCCCCGCCGCCACCTCGGGGGAACGGGGCGAGGGGGTGATCACCGACTACCGTGGCCACAAGGTCGTGGCCGCCTGGTGCCATCTCCCCAGCTACCGCTGGGGCCTGACCGTCAAGCAGGATGTCAGCGAGGCGTACGCGTTGGTCGACTTCCAGAAGTCGCTGGTGATCGGGCTCTCGCTGGCCACCATCGCCGGCGTGACGCTCGCGGCATTCGTGGTCGCCAGGACGATCTCCAACCCGATCCGCACCGCCGTGGACATCGCCAGGCAGGTCGCCGCAGGGGATCTGCGCGGCAACGTCGTCGGCCACTCCGACGACGAGACCGGCGCGCTGTTGTCGGCGATCCAGACGATGACCAACGACCTCCGCGGACTCATCGGCCGGATCCAGAAGTCGTCGGTTGCCCTGATCTCCACCGCGACGGCGATGCAGGCCACGAGCGCCGAGCAGCAGCAGGTGATCGCCGATTACGGCGCCTCGACGAGTCAGGCCGTGGCGGCGGTCAAGCAGATCACCGTGACCAGCCAGGAGTTGGTACGGACGATGACGGAAGTCAACGACATGGCGGCGCACACCGGCGACATGGCCACCGGAGGACGGGTGAGTCTCGGCAGCATGGACGGGACGATGCGGCAACTCGCCGACAGCACGACATCCTTCAGCGCCAAGCTCGCCGTGATCAGCGAGCGCGCCGCCAACATCAATCTGGCGGTGACCACGATCGCCAAGGTGGCCGATCAGACGAACCTGTTGTCGATCAACGCCGCCATCGAGGCCGAGAAGGCGGGCGAATACGGACTGGGCTTCCTCGTGGTCGCCCGTGAGATCCGCCGCCTCGCGGACCAGACGGCCGTCGCCTCCCTCGACATCGAGCGGATGGTCAAGGAGATGCAAAACGCCGTGTCGGCTGGCGTCATGGAGATGGACAAGTTCGCCGATCAGGTGCGCGGTGGTGTCAGCGAGATCGGCGAGATCTCGGCGCGGCTGGGGGACATCATCTCCGCGGTCCAGGGAATCTCGGGACGGTTCGGCCAGGTCACGGAGGGGATGCGGGCGCAGTCGCAGGGCGCGGAGCAGATCCGTGAGGCGATGGTCCGGCTCGCCGAGGGGGCGGCGCGGACGGCCGAATCGCTCAACGATTTCAACGGTGCCACGATCCACCTCCGCGAGGCGGTAGGCGACCTCAAAGAAGAGGTGTCCCGGTTCACGATCTGATCCTCCGATCTTCATCCGCGATCACCGGCCACGTTCCATGCAACTCCTCACCTTCACCGCCGGTGGTCAGACCTACGCCATCGAGGCCCGGTCGGTCGTGGAAGTCCTTCCGGCCGTGCCGGTCCGCTCCGTCCCGAGGTTGCCGCACTACGTCCTCGGGGTCGTCGATTACCGGGGGAAACTGATCCCGGTCATCGATCTCGCCAAGCGACTCGTGGACGAGTTCTCGACGCCGAGGCTGAGCACGAGGCTGCTGATCGTCGACGTCGCCTGGAGAGCCTCCCCCGAAGCCTCCCGCTCGACGCCGCCGCCGCGGCTGGGGATCGTCGCCGAGAACATGGTGTCGACCCTCCGCTCGGACGACGTCGACACCGTGTTTCCCGCCATGCACCTGGAAAACTCCGCCTATTTGGGGAGAATCCTCCGGCTCAACGGACAGACGGTCCACATGCTCATCGTGGAGAATCTCCTTCCGGCGGAGCTCGCCAGCGGCTTGTTCTCGGGTGCCCCGGAGCCGTCATCGCCATGAATGACTCTCCTGCGCTCCGTTCCAGAGCTGCCGAGGAGGTCCTGCGACGCTGGATCGGCCTCGACCCGCACAGCATCGGGGAAGCGGCCATCCGCCGCGCCGTCCGACTCCGGATGCTCGCGCTGGGAATCGACGATGTCCCGTCGTTCGTTCTCCTCGTCGAAGCGGACCGCACCGAACTCGACCGGCTCGTGGAGGAGGTCGTCGTCGCGGAGAGTTGGTTCTTCCGCGACCAACAGGTCTATGACCACCTCCGTCGGTTCGTTTCGGCACGGCTCGCCGCCCGCCCCGGCGATCCGGTGAGGATTCTCAGCGCCCCGTGCGCGGCCGGCGAGGAACCCTACTCGATCGCGATGACCCTCCTCGATGCGGGTCTGGCACCGGAGCAGTTCCGCGTCGATGCCATCGACATCAGCCACGTCGCCCTCTCCAAGGCCCAGGCCGCCCGCTATTCACCGAACGCCTTCCGCAACGCGGACAACGGCTTCCGCGATCGGTGGTTCCGCATGGACGGGAGCACGGCCGTGCTCGCACCGACGGTGTCTCGCTGCATCCGCTTCGCCTGGGCGAACATCCTCGAGGATTCCTTCGTGACCGGATCGCTCGATTCCGGCCGGGCGCCCTACGACGTCGTCTTCTGCCGGAATCTCCTCATCTATCTCACCCCCGATGCCCGCGCCGCCGTGGAGCGATCGATCGACCGTCTCCTCAAGCCCGACGGGGTGGTGGTTCTCGGGGCCGCCGAGCCGGCGATCCTTCAGGGACATTGGGTGGCGGATTCCACCGGATCGACCTTCACTCTCAGACGAGGCACCTCCCGGGACAGCGCCCGATGGCCGGCGATCTCGAGCCGATCCCCTGCCACGCCGGGGCGCCGCCCCGCGCCGACCGCGTCCACGTCCGTCCGGCCGCGGCCTTTGGAGACGACCGTCCGTTCGCCCTTCCCCAGGCCACCGGTCGACCCGGAAACGTCGGCCGAAGTGCCCGTGCCGACGCCATCGACACGAGCCCCTGTCCCTGCCCCCACGACAAACGCGGAGATCCCCCGCCGAACCATTCCCCGGACGCTCGCCGAGGTCAATGCCCTCGCCAACGCGATGCGTTTCGCCGAGGCGATCGCCCTGTGCGAGGAGGCCCAACGGGAACTGGGGCCGTCGGCGGAGCTCTACTTCCTCGCGGGGATCATGCATCAGTCGTCCGGCAACGCGGCGCTCGCCGAGGACTGCTTCCACAAAACGCTCTATCTCGACGGGAGCCACGAGGATGCCCTCCTCGCGCTGTCGATTCTGTCGGACCAGCGAGGTGAGCGAGACCAAGCCGATCAATACCGTCGCTCGGCGTTGCGTGCCATTGCCAGGAAGGAGTCGCCGTGACCGACGCTGCTTCCGACCACCCGCTCCATCCCCAGCTCCCTTCCCGCCCCGGCGAGCCGACGTCGGCGTCCCCGGATCGGACGCCGCCCCAGCACCGTCCGGAGCCCTCGCCGGGCGAGCGGGGCGACTGCTGGAGGACGATCGGCGTCACCGGTGACCGCAGTTGTCCGGAACTGAAGACCTACATTCACTGCCGGAACTGCCCGGTGATGGCCGAGGCGGCCCGCGCGTTCTTCGATCGCCTTGCACCGATCGGCTATCTCGAATCGTGGTCCGGGATCCTCGAGGAGCGGGGAGGCGGCACCGACCTCGATGTCCTCAGCGTCCTCGTGTTCAGGCTTGCCGACGAGTGGCTCGCCCTCCCCGCCAGCGCGCTCGTGGAGGTCACGAAGGAACGCCGTTGCCATCGCGTTCCCCACCGCACCGGCGGCGTCCTCGAAGGCCTCGTCAACATCCGGGGCCAGTTGCAGGTGTGCGTCTCCGCCCAGCGCTTGTTGGGAATCGAGGCCACCCCGTCCTCCCCCGCTTCCCCGGCGACCGATTCCATCCGCATCGACTCCCCGGAACTCCGCCGTCTGCTCGTCATCGAGCGTCAAGGACGCCTCGGTCCAGACCGGTGGGTTTTTCCCGTCGATCAGGTCGCGGGGGTGATCCGTGTCGGTCGGGCGATGCTCCGTGCGGTTCCCGCGACCGTCAGCCAGTCGGGAGCGCGGTATTGCCTGGCGCTGTTCGACTGGCAGGGGGTGATCGTGGGGATCCTCGACGAGACGAGGTTCATCGACGCCCTCAACAACCAGATCCGCACGAGTTGACGATGACCACTCCCGGGCCCCGACCGAGCGCGACGGAAAGGAGCATGCCGTGGCAGAGGATCTGAGCGGTTTTTCGATGCTCGAGTTGTTCCGGCTCGAGGCCGACACGCAGACGGCCGTGTTGTCGTCCGGCATTCTTGCCGTCGAACGCCTCGAACAGTCTCCCCAGACGATCGAAGCGATGATGCGTGCGGCACACTCGCTCAAAGGTGCCGCGCGGATCGTCGGCGTCGAGCCTGCCGTGGAGGTCGCCCACGCGCTCGAGGATTGTTTCGTCGCTGCCGGACGCGGCGAGATCCAGGTGCGCCCCATCCATGCCGATCTGCTGCTCGAGTGCGTCGATTTTCTCGCGTCGATCGGCCGCGCAGACGACGCCCTCCTGCCAGACGGGCCATGGGCCGGGCGGGCGATGGCGCTCGTGGCGGCCCTCGGCAGGATGCACTCCCTCCCCGACGACCTCGCACTCGCCCCTCCGGCCCCCGCCACATCGAGCGGGCCGTCTGCAGGCTTTCATGACGACATCGGGATTGCCGTCGACGCGCAATCGCCCACACAGATGCCCGCAGTCCCCGAGTCACTCCCTCCGACGCCGGCGCCGGAGCCACGGGCGCCGGCCGCTCACGGAGCCCCTGCGGCCGCCCATGAGGCCGACGCAGGGCCTCGAACGCCGGACGACCCTTCGGCCCCTTCCGCAGCGGATGCGGCGATCGAGTCCACCGACCGCGTTGTCCGGGTGTCGGCCGACAGCCTGACCCGGCTCGTCGGCCTCGCCGGGGAAGCGCTCGTGGAGACCAGGCAACTCCGCCCTTTCATCGAAGGTCTGCTCGGTCTTCGCGCTTCCCAGATCGAACTCTGCGACGCCCTGGCGGCCCTGGAGGACCGCGTCGCGGGTGACGGGATCGCCCTCCCCGCATCGGTGTCGATGGCCTTCGAGCGGGCCAGGGCACGGGCCGACTCGACGCTCGCGACGCTCATGAAGCACGTCGACGACTTCGAGCATTTCGCCCGCCGCAACGAGGACCTCTCGGGAAGGCTCCACCACGAGGTCATCGTCAGCCGGATGCGCCCGCTGGCCGACGGGATCAGGGCCTTCCCCAGGCTCGTCCGCGATCTGGCCCGTTCGCTCGACCGGCAGGTGCGTTTCGAGGTCCGTGGCGAGCAGACCGGCGTCGACCGCGACATCCTCGACAAGCTCGAGGCTCCGCTTTCCCATCTGATCCGCAATGCCATCGACCACGGCATCGAGCCACCCGACGAACGGATCGCCGCCGGCAAGCCACCGTTCGGGACGATCGTCCTCGAGGCCCGACACCGGGCCGGCATGCTGCAGATCCTGATCAGCGATGACGGCAGCGGGATCGACGTGGAAAGGCTCCGTGCCCGTGCCATCGAACGCGATCTGGTCCCCCGCCACGTCGGTGAACGACTGACGGATTCGGAGGTACTGGAGTTCATGTTCCTGCCCGGCTTCTCCACACGCGAACGGGTGACGGAGATCTCCGGACGCGGCGTCGGACTCGACGTCGTCCAGAGCATGGTGAAAGCGGTGGGGGGTGGCGTTCGCGTTTCCAGTCAGCCCGGTCGCCAGACGGTGTTCACGCTCCAACTGCCGATCACGATGTCGGTCGTCCGTGCTTTGCTCGTGGAGGTGGCCGGTGAGCCGTACGCCTTCCCGCTGACCCGTATCGATCACATCCAGTTCGTCGATCACTCCGACGTGCGTACCGTCGAGGGGCGGCAGTTCTTCCGCCGTGACGAGGAGTCGATCGGGCTGGTGATGGCGGAGCAGATCCTCGGCACCGGCAGCGGTGGTTCGCCGCCGGCCCCGATGCCCGTGGTCGTCGTCAGCGACCGTGGGCAGCAGTTCGGCGTGATCGTCGACGCCTTCCTGGGGGAGCGTGATCTGGAGGTTCGCCCCCTGGATCGGCGGCTCGGGAAGGTGGCCGACATCAACAGCGCCTCGCTTCTCGAGAACGGCGACCCGGTGCTGATCATCGACGTCGAGGATCTCGTCCTGTCGATCGACAACATGCTCATGGGCAGGCGGCTGTCGCGTGTCGACTTCGAGCACCTCGTCCGCCGGGCGCGGCGGACGAAGCGGGTCCTCGTCGTCGATGACTCGGTCACCGTCCGGGAACTGGAGCGTCAACTGCTCCATTCGCGGGGATTCGAGGTGGACGTTGCCGTGGATGGCATGGACGGCTGGAATGCAATCCGTGGTGGCGACTACGATCTGGTGGTGAGCGATGTCGACATGCCACGACTCGACGGGATCGGACTGGTGTCCCTGATCAAGGGGGATCCACTCCGTAAGGATCTGCCGGTGGTGATCGTGTCCTACAAGGACCGCGAGAGCGACCGGATCCGCGGTCTCGATGCCGGCGCCAACCGTTACCTGACGAAGACCAGTTTCCACGACCAGACTTTCATTTCCACGATCATCGACCTGATCGGCGAGCCGAACGCGTGATACGCGGGCGGGACGCCGTGGCGAGGGGGCAGAGTGCGAATCGGAATCGTCAATGACGTGCGGGCGGCGAGCGAGGCCCTCCGGCGGATCGTCACCGGACTGACGGACCATGAGATCGCCTGGACGGCGGGCGACGGCGTGGAGGCGGTGGCGGCCGCCAAGCGGGACCGGCCCGACCTGATCCTCATGGATCTGCTCATGCCGCACATGGACGGCGTGCAAGCCACCCGCCAGATCATGCTCTCGTCCCCCTGTGCGATCCTCGTCGTCACGGCGACGGTGAGTGGCAACATCTCGCTGGTCTACGAAGCGATGGGACACGGCGCGCTCGATGCCGTCGACACGCCGGTTCTCGGGCCCGCGGGCGAGGTGCAGGGGGCGCAGGCGCTCGTCGACAAGATCGCCACGATCGGGAAGTTGGTCGGTGCGTCTCCCGACTCCCGCCGTTCCGGCCGCGTCGCCGCGGCATCGGGCCCGCCGAAGTTGCTGGTCATCGGCGCGTCCACGGGCGGGCCGAAGGCGATATCCGAAATCCTCCAACCGTTGCCCGTCGACTGGAACGTCGCCGTGGTGGTCGTGCAGCATGTCGACATGGCGTTCGCGCCGGGGCTGGCGAAGTGGCTCGGCGACCGGACAGGCCGTCCGGTACGGGTGGCCGAGGAGGGGCAGCACCCCCTTGCCGGCGAGGTGCTCGTGGCCGGCACGAACGATCACCTCGTGTTCACCAAGGAGCGGACCCTCTCCTACAGGGAAGAGCCGAAGCACCTGTTCTTCCGGCCGAGTGTCGATGTGTTCTTCTGGAGCGTCGCCGAATACTGGTCGCAGGCCGGCACGGCGATCCTTCTGACGGGCATGGGCACCGACGGCGCCAAAGGACTTCTGGCCCTCCGTGCCCGCGGTTGGCACACGATCGCACAGGATCAATCCAGCAGCGTCGTTTGGAGCATGCCGAAGGCGGCCATCGAACTCAACGCCGCGTGCGAAGTGCTTCCGATCGGCAAAATGTCGGAGGCGATCAGCCAGCGGTTGGGGAAGTGACCCGCTCCGGTTCGGCCGCGGCGATGGCCCGCATCGTCTCGAGCACGATCCCCTCCGCCGTGCCCGGGCGTCGATCGAGCGCGATCACCTGGACGCCGACCGGCAGGCCGGCACTGCCGCGATCCCCCTCGAGGGCGGCGATCTCCACCGGATCGGATGACCGGGGCCGTCCCGATTCCTCGTCGGCACGCACCGTGGCGACGGGCACCGTGCCCGCGGCGAGATCGAGGAGATTGGCTGCCAGGCAGGGAGACGCCGCCAGCAACAGCCGCGCGGCCGTGCCGTGGCGGAGTGCGGGGATCGCGGAAACAGGACAGACGATGCAGTCGTAGGCCCCGGCCCACCGCCCGACGGCCGCGTCGATCGCTTCTCGCCGCGACAGCAGCGTCCCGAGCGCGGCCCCGCGACGCGGGCCGGTGCGCCGCAGGGCCTTCGCCTCGAGCCTGCGGCCCCCCCAGACGCACGCCCCGGCGACGAGGCCGCGGGCCCATGGGGGGATCCTCGCCAAGGAGAGCAATCGTCGCACCTGCGCGGTCGGTCGCGAACCGGCGAACAGCCGGCGGATATCGGCCCCCCCGTCGGCGGAGATCAGGCCGAGATGGACCCATGCGGCCTCGGCGGCCACCTCCCCATCGAGTCGCTCGACGGCCGCGCCGGCAGCAGCGAGTCGCTCAACCGCCACGGCCACGGCCCGGCGGATGGCCGGCGAGGGACGCAAAGGGCCCGCGTCATCCCACCACGCCACGCGGAGTCGATCGATGGCCTGCGCGGCAACGGCCGGAGCCCCGCACAGGCCGTGCAATCCTGACGCGGCGTCGGCGACGGTCCGCGCGAGCAACCCGACCCGCGAGCGCTGGCCAACGAGCCCCGGCATCGTCTCGAATCCACCGCCGCTGCCGAGCGTCTCGGCACGGGGCAGGATGCCGACGATGCCGCAGGCATGGGCCGGTTGGCGGATGCTTCCGGCGAGATCACTTCCCACCGCGAGCGGCACGCACCCGGCAGCGACCAGGGCGGCGTCGCCCCCACTGCTCCCCCCCGGTCCCCGGTCGACATGCGTGGGATGGAACGTCCGCCCCCAGACCGGATTGTCGGTCTCGTGAAGGTACATCGCCTGAGGGACGTTTCCCTTCCCGACGATGACGGCTCCGGCAGCACGGAGGCGTGTCACGATTCCGGAGTCATGCCGGTCGAGTGCCGAAGCCCTCGCGGGAATGCCGAGCGTGGTTCGCATCCCACGGACGGCAAAACACTCCTTGACACTCACCGGCACGCCGGCGAGGGGCCCGGATGGAGCACGGCCGACCGCGGAGGCTTCGGCGATCGCCTCGGCAGCGCGCTGCTGCACGAGGGCATTGAGGCTCGAGTGGGAAGCATGGCAACGGTCGAGCGATTCCGTCGTCACATCCACCGGATCGACGCGGCCCCCGGTGACATCGGCGATGATCCCGTCGACGCCGGCCCGGCCAGACGACGCATCCATACGTTCTCCTCCCTCGTCGTGCCGCAACGGAGCCTGTCAGAACTGACCGGCATCGCCGCCATCCCGCACCGTCTCCTCCGCTGCGGGCAGCGGTCCGACGTCGACGGCCCAGATCGTGCCCGAGTCTCCCAGCACGCCGACGACGATCACCCGCTGGCCAGGCTCGGCCCGCGGTTCGCTGCGGGCCAGGAACGAGAGCGTCCGCGGGGTGTCACCCGCGACGGCGAGCCGGCCGCCCCACCAGGGCCCGACGGGGTGAGCGGCCTCGAGCGTGGCGACGAGCATCGCCCCGTCCGAGGGGCGCTTCTCGCTTGCCAACCACATCGCGCCGAGGAGCTCGAGGTCGTCGAGCCGCTGGCCCGACAGCCTCCGCGAGAGCTCGGCGAACTTCTCGACCACCTCGGAAGCCGGTCGAGCGGCTTCGATCGCACTGCGTTCCGCCTTGGCCGACTCGTCGGCCACGACACTCAACCGCCGATACCATCCCACGAGCGCCTGGTCTTGGGCCGAGGGATCACCGTCGGCGTGCACCGCGAGATTCTCCGTGGCGGAGATCGCCGCGGCGACCGCACCGTCGACGTGCGAGTAGTCGATCCCCGCCGCCCGGACCGGATCGGCGATCGTGCCGGCATGCTCCAGCGGCACCGGTTCGACGACGATCTGAACGTCCTCGAGCGGGTCGGCGACGGTGAGTCCGGACGTTCCTTCCGCTGCCCCGTCGGACGGCTCGACCACCCTGACCTCCGGCTCGGTTGGACCGGCAATCAAGGGAGCGACGTCGGCTGCAACGCCCTCTTCCCCTCCTGACTCGACCGGCTCGTCGGCGGGCAGCCGGGAAGCGGGGAGTTGGTCGAGTGTCGATGGCATGGCAACGGCGGGAGAAGAGGCCACTCGACGATCGATGTCGACGGCACGGAAGCGCGATGGAAGGAGAAATCGCAGGCCATCGGGCACACGGGAAGCGATCTGGAATGGATCGCGTTGGAATCCGTACAGGAGGATCGCGAGCGTGACAGGGATCGCCAACAGCCCCCCGAGCACGACGCCGAGCAGTTGACCGAGCCCGCCTTTCCTGCCCCCCCCCGGGCGGGCAGACGTCACGATCGTGCCGGCGGCGCTCGAGGGAGCGGCTGCCATTCCGAGGGAACCGAGGTCGAGCGGTTCGCCGTGGGACTCATCGATTCCCTGCGAGTCGCCATGATAGGAATCTGCGATCGCGGGATCGTTCGCCTCCGCACCACCGACGAATCCTCCGAATCCGACCGACTCCGACGGCACCTCGTCCCGTACGCTGGCGATGATGTCACGCCATTCGTCGGCTGTCTTGCCGCCGTCGGCGACAGGCCCGGCATCGGCTGCCGGCGGGCCTTCGGCCGATCCGGCGACGATGGCGTCGGCGTGCTGCGAATCGCCGATCACGGCGCGAACCGAGCGTGCTTCGGCGGAAGACACTGCCGAGATCACGTCACTCGGCGAGACGATCCCCGAGTGCCCCGTGCCGATCTGCACGCGCGACGCATGCGACACCCCGGAGGCCTCCGGATCGTCGTCGGGGCTGGTCACGGTCTGGGCATCAGGAGCGACAGCCGCCACCGACTCGACGCCGGTCGGCTCCTCGAGCCAGCCATCAGGCATGCCTTCGACGCGCGATTGCTCCTCGTCCCGGTGATCCTCGTCGGCACGGACCGGCTCGATCCAACCGAGTTCGAATCGCTCGCCTTCAGCCGGGGCGATCTCCTCCCACCCGTCCACCGGTTCCCGGTCGGAGGAGGGGTCGCCGCTCCTACGCCCAGACGCTTTTTCACGCTCATCGTCCGGCGACGCCCGCTCGTCTTCGTCAGCCATCGTCCCCTCCCGCCGCTCATGATCGACCCTTCAACCACGCGAGGGAATTGTATCACCGCGGCGTATGCCACACCTGCCGGCGACGGTTCGGCCCCGGGGTCACGGAGGACGCCCGCCAAGGCCGTGGGCAGGACCGTACCGACCCCAAAGACTCTCGATCAGCCACCGCTCAGAGACGGGCATGCCGGTGGCAGCCAGCAGGAGAGGGCCCGGGTCGAGAAGTCGCCCGTGGAGGTGGACGCGCTCCCGCAACCACCCGAGGAGCGATTCGAACCTTCCCGCTGCCACCTCCGCGGAAAGGTCGGGTTGATCACGCGTGATCGCGGCCATCAACTGCGACGCGTAGACGTTGCCGAGCGTGTAGGTGGGGAAGTACCCGATCAGACCGGCGCTCCAGTGAATGTCC
>Ga0208719_1000253_pt1 | contig 16320 bp, 14 predicted proteins | sample LakMenEpi30Jul09_FD_150747 | JGI IMG/M metagenome (GOLD analysis project Ga0208719, IMG submission 150747) | Freshwater microbial communities from Lake Mendota, WI - 30JUL2009 deep hole epilimnion (SPAdes) | ecosystem: Environmental > Aquatic > Freshwater > Lake > Epilimnion/Euphotic zone ... | reverse complement strand
CCTGCTCCCATCCACTCACAGCGGAATTCGCGAACCACAAACACTTTACGACGTGAGGCCCATCCGCTCTCCGACTATCAACCTGGCACTCTGTTCTCGCTCATTCGTGCCGCCGCCGAGTCCATTCAGCCGGGCGAATATCGCACCTTGGAATCGCCGTAGCGCACGCTGGACGGCGGGACTCGCGCTGCTTAGCCTGCGTGCAGGAACTGCAGCCATGACCGACGCCCCACCCGAATTCGCCGAAGACATCCGCAACTGCGCCGGAGATTCGGGCCGCCGGGAGGCAGGCGGGAAGGAAGGTTGCAAAACGAAACGGCACAGACTGAGCCTTCGTTCGGGCTTTTCCAAAGCCAGACTGAAGTCGAAAGACTCAAAGGCCGCCACCGATAATCAGGCCGTCCCTCGTCTCTATGTCCCTCATTTCCCTCTCATTCCTCGTTCACAGGTGCGTTGCATATGAATTTCCTTAAGAAGCTCTTTTTTTCGCAGACTAGAAAGGACGGGATGTTGTGGTCTGCGGTAATTGCGGGGAATGCTGACGACGCCAGAACGGCACACGGGCTTGGCGCGGACGTGGCGTTTAAAAGGGTGGACGGAAAGACGCCCCTACATTTGGCCGCCGAGAGTGGTTCGTTTGCACTGGTTCGGCTCCTGCTGGGATTTCATGCAAACCCGAATCTCACTACAGACAGCGGCGACACGCCGCTTCATTTGGGTATCAAGAGCGGTTCGCTCGAAGTAGTCCGTGAGTTGACGGAGTGTGGGGCAGATCTGTCTGCGCCAAATCGAAATGGAGACTCCGCTCTGCACCTAGCTGTTTCAGAGGCCTTTGATTCCGCCGCAAATTGCCTTTTGGGACGAAATGCCGACCCTAATTCACGAAACCGGGGGGGCAAGGTGCCCCTGCATTTGGCCGCCGAGAGTGGTTCGCTTGCACTGGTTCGGCTCCTGCTGGGATTTCATGCAAACCCGAATCTCACTACAGACAGCGGCGACACGCCGCTTCACCTGGGTATCAAGAGCGGATCGCTCGAAGTAGTCCGTGAGTTGACGGAGTGTGGGGCAGATCTGTCTGCGCCAAATCGAAATGGAGACTCCGCTCTGCACCTAGCTGTTTCAAAGGCCTTCGATTCCGCCGCAAATTGCCTCTTGGAACGAAGTGCCGACCCTAATTCACGAAACCGGGCCGGAAAGACGCCCCTACATTTGGCCGCCGAGAGTGGTTCGTTTGCACTGGTTCGGCTCCTGCTGGGATTTCACTCAAATCCGAATCTCACTACAGACAGCGGCGACACGGCGCTTCACCTGGGTATCAAGAGCGGATCGCTCGAAGTAGTCCGTGAGCTGGCGGAGTATGGGGCGGATTTATCTGCTGCAAATCGCAATGGAGACTCCGCTCTGCATCTAGCTGTTTCAAAGGCGTTTGAGTCCGCCGCAAATTGCTTTTTGAGAAGAAACGTCGACCCTAATTCACAAAACCGGGATGGCAAGACGCCCCTGCATTTGGCCGCCGAGGGTGGTTCACTTGCACTGGTTCGGCTCCTGCTGAAATTTCGCGCAAATCCGAATCTCACTACAGACTGCGGCGACACGCCGCTTCACCTGGGTGTCAAGAGCGGCTCGCTAGAAGTAGTCCGAGCTTTCGCGGGAATCACAGATTCGCGCTACAAAGAATGCTGCCGAGCGTGTCTGCACTCCGAATCTGTTCTCAGCTGCGAAGAGATAGCATCTAGTCTGGAAGCATTTGTCAGAGGTTACAGATCCGATGGGCCGTTCTCCTGGTATGTCGGGATCGTGGCAGAGCTCGATCGAATGTTCGCCGTCCACCGAATTGAGCGCGACAGGGGCGAACACGTTTATTCTCTCGCTCTCAATTTGGAGGAGGCGGAAAGAGTTTTGGAGAAGTTTGAGAATATGGGTTACGATACAAAGTTCCGGCACCGCGATCGTTGGCGACGGGTTGATTCTGATTATGTCGCGCTAAAGGTAGAACCATCGCAAAGCGGAATCCCTTTCGAGCCGCTTTACGTGTACGCGTTCCGAAAGACCGAATACACTGTTCCTGATTTGGGGTGGGGATTAAAGACCTCTACGAATTTCTCCAATCGGGGATAATTTCCATTTCCGATTTCCGAAATCGGGAACGAGGGACAGAGGCAGAGTGCCAGGCTGATAGTCGGGAAGCGGATGGGGCTCCGATCACGGGGTTCGTGCCGGAGGAGGTCGCCGCGCTTGTCACCCTCGCGCAGAAATGCGCCACCGCGATCGACTGGCACCGCAATTCACCGCTGCTCCAGCATGTGAGCTTCGACGAAGTCATCTTCATGGAAGATCCCGTCAGACGCGATACCCTTCAGGGTTCGGATGGACCGCTGGGCAGCCCTCAGAACGCGCTCACGGATATTTCGAGGTATAGGAAGTCCGTGTTGTCGCGCTTTCCGGTATTTCGCGTGAAATTACCGGGCGTAAAGTGCGCGTAGCCCACGATGGTTTCGATTTTTGACGAAAGTGCGTACCGGGCACGAATGTCGAACTCGTGGCCGATGAAGTTGCCGCTGTTGCCTTTCTTGTCCCGGAGATTGGCATTTGACCAGCGATCCTTATCGCTCGCGAACCAGTAGAAACTGTAGCCGGCGTCCACTCGAAGGTTTTTGGACGGCTGCACCTCCAGCCGAGCCTTGGGCGTGCTGATGTTTGACCAGTCAATGTAGTCGTTTGCCGACCACGGCCTGCCGAACCCAAAGTATCGCTCGAACCGTTGATCCTTCCGGTCGGCCGGATCGCGATCGCCGCTCGCATAGCCGTAAAAGGCACTCAGGCGCGGCTTCCACGCGTGATTGAAGGTGTAGCCGATTTCGCCCGTAAAGCCAAAGGCACGATGCTGCTCCGGTCCATTTCTCCCGAACTGATAGACCGCGTCGAAGTCGTAGTCGAAGCCGGTGCCGCCGAACAGACCGTAACCCCGAAGCGCGAGGGAATGAACGGACCGGCCTGGCACACCCGACCGGCTGTCCTGCTGAAGGCTGAGGAAATACGGCTCAAGGGTGATGACGTCCGACCATGCGCGCCAGTGTCCGATTGCAGCATAGAACCATTGCCCGTCCCTCGGTTCGTCGATCTCGTATTTGAGACGCTCCAACGGTTGTACGGCGAGGAGATCCAACTGCCAATCGTTGGCCTCTTGTCCGAGTGTGAGACGGAAGCCCTGGAAATTGTTGGTCGTGTTGCGCCACTGGTTATTTGCGATCAGCCTGCGATCCACAAACTCGAAGGCCATCCGGCCCGCACGGATGCTCAACGGGCGCTCATTCCCGAGCGGATCAAAACCCAAGGCGTCCCGGAAATACAGTTCCGCATAGGCCTGGATGAATTCGAACTCGTTCACATCGCGGTCATCCCGCGGGTAGTTGCTGCCATATCGCCTCGCATCCTCGTACTCCAAGGCAAAACGGAATGGGTCGAGCTTCTCCCGGACTTTGATGAATGCCCGGGTTCTGAGCAGTTGCAGTTCATCAAGCCCGGGACGCGGGCGGCGGGCGTCGTCGTCCCGGTACTCGTACCGGAATCGGAAATCGAGCCCGACATCCAGCCAGTCGTATTGCTCAAGCCGTTCGATTCCCGTGTCGGAGAGTCTGCGGACGTATCGTGGTGGGTCGGTGTCGCGCTTGGTTCCATAGCTGCGCGCTTCGCGGTAGTGAGTCGGCTTCTCGGCCTTCTTGCCCTGACGAATGGCAGGCCGGTGACTGGACGATTTCGGTTCTGGCTCCTCGGCAGCAACGGAGAGGGCAGCAACGATGGACAGCAGGACGATGCTGCCGTTGAGGATGTGTTTCGTGATCATGGTGTTTGGATGCAGTTTTGCTTCCGCACACCTCCGGAGGTCCGGTCGGCGAGTGGTGATGTTTTTTGGAGATGATCCCCGGCGTGTGCCGGTGGAAAAGTGGTGCGCCCTTTACAGGTCGCCGCCGTAGGAGATGAAGCGGCGGTAGTGCGTGAGGATCTCCACGAGCGCGAGGACGAAGGCGCCGCGCTGGAGGTGCATGGGTGCCTGGGTGGGCGTCTCAAGGATGACCTCGAACGGATGCGGACGCGCACCGGGAGGCGCGCTGAGGATGCCGTCGTAAGCGGTGTGGATGATGCCTTCCTGCGCGTGGAAGCCGTCAATCTCGCTGCGGCGATCGAGCGGCAGCGCGGCCTCGACGGTGGCGAGTGCGGGACGGAGCAGGTGCTCGGTGAGCGTGTGCCCGCGTGCAAATGCGTAGAAGCCCTCGCTGGTGTCGTCCGAGTGCAGCGAGATGTAGCCGTGGTATTTTTCGCGGAGGATTTCCTTTTCGAGCAGGGCGACTTCGGGCTCGTTCGAGCCGCGCCAGAATTCACGGTTGAGGTCCTTTCCGCTGCGGGAATGGCGAGTGCCGTCCTCGTAGCCGGTCGGGTTCACGAGCGGATAGACGTGCAGTTCATAGCCGCGCCCGCGGACGGCGGAGTCGTCGAGTGCGCGCACGAAATCGCAGAGCGCGAACACGCCTGCGGGCTCGTCGCCATGGACGCCGGCGAAGATGCCGACCTTGAAATCGGGAGTCTCGCCGGGGCGCTTGAAGACGAGGCGCGGCATCCAATGGCGCGTGCCGTCCGCATCCCAATGGCCGACGGATTCCGCGCGCCACGCGTAGGAGGATTCTGCGACGCGGCGAAAGAGCGGGAGCAGGAGCTTGCGCAGCGACTGGCGCGGTTTCTCCGGCGAAAATGCGGGCGCGGTCGCGGGCAGCGCGTGATCGAGAAGGTCGAGCGCGGTCATTGTGCGTTCTCCTTTCGTGCATCGTGGGAGTTGTTGGTGCGCGAATCCCGCGCGTCGTCCTGCCCGGCCTGAAGGCGCACCTTTTCCGTGGCCTCGACCTGCGTGACGCGGCCGTCGTGGATCGTGAGTTGCACGCTGCCGAAGCGCATCGTGCCAACTCTGCTGCGAATGATTTCGACCCAGGGTTCTGATGTGTTCGGTTTGGTTGCAGTCATGGTGTGCGTGGTTACGAATTGTTGAGGCCCCAGCGGCGGTGGAGGAACCGCTCCCATGGGCTGAAGATGATTTTGTCGGCGAGGAAACCGATAACGATGATGACGAACATGAGGCCGACGACCTGGTCCATCGCGTGCAGTTCGCGCCCGTAGTGCAGCAGGTGGCCGATGCCCATGCCGCTCAGGATGGTGATGTAAATTTCCGCCGCCATGAGCGAGCGCCACGCGAAGGCCCAGCCCTGCTTCGCGCCGCTGACGATGTGAGGGAGCGACGCGGGTGCGAGCACACGCAGCCAGAGGTGGAGGCCCTTCGAGCCCATCGTGCTCGCGGCTTCGCGGTAGATGGGCGGGATTTGGCGGATGCCGTGATCGGTCGCGAGGATGACGGCCCACACGGTGCCCATCACGACGATGAAGAGCATCGCTGTCTCCGTCTGCCCAAACCACAGCAGCGCGAGCGGCACCCAGCACACGCTCGGCAGCGTCTGAAGGCCGAGCGCGATCGTGCCCACGGTGTTGTGGAGAAATTTGAAGCGCGCGGTCAACATCCCGAGCGGGATGCCGATGCCGATGCCGGCAAGATAGCCGAGGAAGAGCCGCTTCATCGTGACGAGCGTCGCCTCGGAAAGCGTGCCGTCCTTTGCGGCGCCGACGAGATATTGCCAGACGGCGGTGGGTGCGGGCAGGAGCAGTGAGGAAGCACCGCTGTGGCGTGCGGTGTATTCCCATGCGCCGAGGAGTGCGGCGAAGAATGTGAGCGATGCGAGAAATTGTTTCATGATCCGTGAAAGTGCTTGGGCAAGTCGGTGCTTCGCCGCGTTCAGCGTGGCCGGATGGTCGAAGTCGAGCCGCCGATCCCGGGTGCGAGGATCGTCTTGAGTTCGCCGGTGATCTCCGCGGCGCGGGAGGCCATGGCCACGTCGTTGAATTCACGCGGGCGCGGCAGCTCGACTTTGAACTCCTTGCGGATACGCCCGGGTCGCGGCGAGAAAAGCAGCACGCGATCGCCGAGGCAGACGGCTTCGCGGACGTTGTGCGTCACGAAGAGGATCGTCTTTTTGCGTGCAGCGTGGATTTTCTGGAGATCGCCGTAGAGCTGCTCGCGAGTCATGGCGTCGAGCGAGGCAAATGGCTCGTCCATGAGCAGCACGCGAGGGTTCGGCGCGAGCGCGCGGGCGAGGGCGACGCGCTGCTTCATGCCGCCGCTCAGTTCGTGGATATTCGCGTGCTCGAAGCCGTCGAGGCCGACGAGCTTCAGGTAGTAGCGCGCGACTTCGATGCGATCGTTGTTGCTGAGATCCGGCTTCAGCTTCAGGCCGAAGAGGACGTTGCCCAGCACGTCGAGCCACGGGAAAAGCGCGTGCTCCTGGAACATGACCGTGCGGTCGCGTCCGGGCTCGGTGATCATCTTTCCATTCACCTCTGCCATGCCGGTGAAGTTCCGCTCAAGCGCCGCGACGATGCGCAGCAGCGTGCTTTTTCCGCAGCCGCTCGGGCCGACGAAGCAGACGAATTCGCCGTCGCCGATTTCAAGGTTGATGTCGTCGAGCGCCTGGACGGTGCCGCGCTTGGTCGTGAATTTTTTGCTCACGCCGACGAGCCGGATTTTGGACGGCGGCGGGACGGCGAGTTCGGATGCGAGGCTCATGGAAAGTTCGAAGGATGAAGAGCGAAGGATGAAGTCAGGGCTTCACAAAAAGTTTCCCTAGGTCGGCTTCCTCAGGGAGCAGGCCGACGGACTTTGCGTCTTTCTGCATCGCGGTGAAGTCCGCGGGCAGCGCGCTGGTGGTGAAAGTGAGGCGCGGCCATGCGTGGTCGAGCAGCGTGGCGGGGATCGCCTTGCTCGTTGCCTTTTGCAGTGCGGCAGAAACCGCGGGTTTTGCCCAGTCCGGTTCGGCGGCGACCTTGTTCGTGAGCTCTTCGTGCGCTGCGACGAATTTTTTCAGCAGTTCGGCCTTGCTGGTGAGCGCCTTGTTGCTCGTGGCGACGACCGTCGTGAGGACGTCCTTTTGCTCCACAAGCAACTGACCCTCGGCCTCCAGTTCGAGGCGCGAGACCCACGGCTCGACGGTCCACACGGCGTCGAGGTTGCCGCGCTTGAAAAGGTCGAGCTGATCGGGATTCGCGGTCGGGATCACATTTGCATCGCCACCGCGCTGCGTGATCGAAAGACCGCCCGCGGTGAGCCACGCGCGCGCCGCGACATCCTGCGTGCCGCCGAGCTGAGGCGACGCGATTTTTTTGCCGCGAAAATCCGCGGGCGTCTTGAGCGGCGAGCCCTTGTGAATGAGGAGCGCCGCACCGCCGCGCGCCGCGCCGGAGAGCACGCGAATGTCCGCGCCTTTCGTGCGCGTGTAGCCGTTGATGACCGGGTTCGGGCCGACGTAGGTCACGTCAATCGAGCCGGTGAGCAGCGCCTCGATCGCGCTCGGGCCGGCGTTGAACGGGAACCATTCGATCTTCGCACCCGTGCGCGACTCGAACCATCCCTGCGCCGCTTTCGTCTGCGTCTCGTGATAGCCGACGAGCGCGGGCGCGTGGGTGATGTTCGGGAAGAAGCCGACGCGAAGCACGGGCTGGCCTGCGTTGTCGGCGGATTTCTTGTCGCAACCCGTGAGCGCAGCCGAAGCGGCGAGTGCAGTGGTGAGGATGAAGTGACGGCGGAGAATATTCATTGGTTTTTATGTTTGGTGCGCCCGCGAGTGCCGTGTGGCCGCCATCGCGGAGGCGCGCTTTTTCAGATGCAAAACTCCGGCTCCATGGGCGGCGGTGGCGTTTTCGCGGCGACTTTGGCACGCGTGGAAAGGTCGAGGTGGCGGACGAGTTCGACGACCTTCGGCACGAGGCCGTCGCGGCGCAGGTGCTGGAGCGTGACTTCCGCGAGTTGCGCGAGGGTGTAGCGGTCGAGGACGTTCGAGATGGCGTTGCGCACGTCCATCATGATGAGGCGCAGGCCGCAGTGCTGCTCGTCGGGGCACGAGCAGCGCTCGTAGGCCGTCACGCTCGCGCAACCGATGGGCGCGAGCGGGCCGTCAATTAGCCGGACGATTTCGCCGATGTGGATTTTTGAAGCCGGGCGGGCAAGCGAGTAACCGCCGTATTTCCCACGCGTGCTGGAGAGGAAGCCGGCGTGGCGGAGTTCGGCGAGGATTTGCTCCAGAAAAGTGGCGGGCATCTTCTGCGCCTCGGCGAGCGCGCTCAACGGCACGAGCGCACGATCCAGTGCCTGCGCCATCGTGAGATCGAGCAGCGCGCGGAGTGCGTATTCGCCTTTTTTGGAGAGCTTCATTTAAAGTTGACTGGATTACTTGGGATAAAACGAATCTGGAATCAAGTGAGATTTTTCGGCTGGTGATTTTTGCGAACGGCGAACGTTTGCGCGGATTGGTTCGTCCCTTGGTCGGGCGACGGTGCGAAAATGAAACACAGTGCGAAAACAGGCAGGCCCCGCGAGGCAGAGAGTCATCAAGTGAGGCCACAATTCTGTCGCCCCGCTCCACGCATCGCGCGTATGACGGACATACGATACGCCCCGATTGCCGTGACCGCGTGAATCCCACAACTTCCCCCTCAGCCTCCGTTGCAGCGCAGTTTCGCGAACAGACATTCGCGTGCGGTGGCGTGCGGCTGAACGTGGCCGTGGGGCCGCGCAACGGGCCACCGCTCGTGCTGCTGCATGGCGTCACACGCGGCTGGCGCGACTGGCTGCCGGTCATGCGGGGAATGTCTGATCACTGGCAGCTTTTCGCGCTCGATCAACGCGGGCACGGCGCCTCGGATCGCGTACCCGGCGCGTATCGCGTGGCGGACTTTGCAGGCGACGCGGCGGCATTCCTCCGGGAACATGTGGGCGAAAGTGCGGTGCTCTGGGGACACTCGCTGGGTGCGATGACCGCAGCCGCAGTCGCCGCGCGCGCGCCGGAAAATGTGCGCGCCCTCGTGCTCGAAGATCCGCCGGGGACGGCCCTCGTTGGCAGCCTCGCGGAGTCGCGCTACGCACTGCAATTCACCGGCGTGCACGGCCTGCTCGCAGAGACGCGCGACGTGGAGACGCTCACCGTCCGCCTCGCGACGCTCCCGGTGCAGCACCCGCGCGACGGCCGCATCGTGGAGTTCCGCGAATTACGCGATGAGGCAGCGCTGCGCTTCAGCGCCGAATGTCTCGCGTGTCTGGATGCGACGGTCCTCGACGTGCTGCTCGCGGGACGCTGGCTCGACGGTCTGGATTGGTTTGGCGACCTCGCCCGGATCGCATGCCCGACTCTGCTGCTGCGCGCGGATCCCGAATGCGGCGGGATGCTCTCGCTGCCAGACGCCGCGCGCATCACCGGCTCCATTTCTTCCGCACGGCGGATTGAGTTTCCCGGCATCGGCCACAGTCTTCACGCGACGGCTCCGGGCGGCACGCTCGCGCACGTCCTCGACTTTCTCCACGCCATCCCATCCGTCCACGTCCAGCCATGAAACTCGCCACGAAGACCGGTGCTGAAATCATGGGCCGTGCGGAGGAATTCGGCACTGTCGAGACAGGCAAGCTCGCAGACCTGCTCATCGTGGACGGCGACGTGCTTAAGGACATCACGCTGCTCGAAGACCGCAGCCGCTTCATCGCCGTCATCCAAGGCGGCGTGATCAAAGCCGGCCAGCTAACACGCACGCCGAACACATGGGACAATGTCACAAAGATGGGATAAGTGCCCCGCCTGCTCCATCGCCCTCCGATAACAACCAAACCCGCCTTCCGCCTTCCAATGACCATTCGCCTGTTCCTATTCGCCTGCCTGACTCTCGCCGCATCTGCGGCGGAAAATATCTTCGACAAGTCCAATCTCGCCGCCTGGTGCATCGTGCCTTACGACAAGGCCAAGCGCGGGCCGGAGGAGCGCGCCACGATGCTTGAGAAGATCGGCGTGAAGAAATTCGTCTATGACTATCGTGCAGAACACATCCCGCAGTGGGATGACGAATTGAACGCGCTGAAAAAGCATGGAATCGAACTCCTCGGTTGGTGGTTTCCGAACTCAATGAACGACGAAGCCAGGAAGACGCTGGAGCTTTTCAAGCGCCACGACGTGCATCCCCAGCTATGGATTAGCGGAGGCGGAGGCGGGATTGCTGTGAAGGATGAGGCGGATCAAAAATGGCGGATAGAAAAGGAGGCCAAGCGGTTCAAGCTCATCTGCGAAGCCGCCGCGCCGCTGGGCTGCAAGGTGGGAATCTATAACCACGGCGGGTGGGGTGGCGAACCGGAGAACATGATCGCTGTCAGCGAGGCGCTGAAGGCGCAGGGCATCACCAATATCGGCATCATCTATAACCTACATCATGGCCACGGTCACCTCGACCGGCTCGAAAAGGTGCTCCCGCGGATGCTGCCGCACCTCCTCTTCCTCAACCTGAACGGCATGGACATTGGCGGCGAAGCCAAGGGCCGGAAAATCCTCCCGCTCGGCGTCGGCACCGAGGACGTGAAGCTGCTGCGCCTCGTCCGCGCAAGCGCCTACCACGGGCCCATCGGCATCCTCAATCACACCGACGAAGACGCGGAAAGCCGGCTGCTCGACAATCTCGACGGACTCCAATGGCTCGTGCCGCAACTCGACGGCACAGCACCGGGAGCAAAGCCGAGCTATCGCACCTGGAACGAAGCTAAGGTCCCAAAGCAATCTGCCATAAACCCGCAAGGCAGTGGGCCGCACGGTGTGCCGTCGCTGAATGAACAATTCGGCAAGGCGCTCGAAGGCGGAATGCTGGCTGAGGACAAGGATGCCTACCATGCGTTGCCCATCAGCATCGAATGCCGCGTGAAGCTGGATGGCAAACAGCATTACAACATCTTAGTCGCCTGTGACCAGAAGGCGTCTCCCGCGCATTGGGAGCTCTATACCCATGCAGGTCGTGGAACGTTAGCCCTCTATGCGCCGGGTCGCGGCGGCGACTATGACTCCAAGGCCGACATTTGCGACGGCAAATGGCATGATGTGGTGGCGAGCATTGACGAAAAGACGGTGATGCTCTGGGTGGATGGCAAACAGGTGCTCGAACGGGGGTTGAACCCGCTTGCAGGCAGCCCCAAGCCGGGCGGGCTGGCATTCGGGAGGCTCGTGGAAGGAACGGTCGGTTGCGACGGAATCATAGATGACATTCGGCTGAGCAAAGGGGCCATCAAGCCGCAGGCTTCGGAAAAACCACGCACGCGAACGGAGAATACCATCGGCCTTTGGAGCTTTGATGATCTCAGTCCGACATCGCAAGTGCCGCCCACGATCAAGACCGCGGACTTTGCCCCGGAACGAAAGCCCCTGCACCCCGAGGACAACATCCACTGGCAGCATTTTGTAAATCGCGACCGGGTGTTTGATTACTATGGCAAGCAGGCGGAGTTTTTCATGAAGCAGCCGAAGATGCCGGAGTTGCTGCCGGAGTTTCCCGGTCTTGATGGCGGGAAGCAGGGACACTGGGGCAATCAGAATGATGCGGTGACCTGGAAGGATGGCCGCTGGGCCGCTGCGGATCACGGCACGGTTTTCAGCGCAGTGTTCAAAGGTGCGGGCCTCACGATTCCGAAGGGCATCTGCGTGCGCTACGACGACCGCGCAGCCTGCTTTGATCCGATGACCTGCAAGTTTCCGGTGAGCTGGACGGGCGGGTTTGTGAAACTCGGTGATTCGCGTCACGGCTTCATGGGCGGCGCGACGATAGATGGAACCGCGATAGCTAATGCCACCCCACACAAGCAGGATGAGGCGCCCGTTTATCACGGCTTCTACCGCCACGGGAAAGAGGTAATCTTTTCGTATTCGGTCAATGGCAAGCAGCGGCTCACCACCGCGCGCGAGGATGGCAAGGATCTGTCGCAATTGCTCAAAGGCGGCCCTGCCCAATGGCCTCAGTGGCTGGAAACGAAAGGCACGCTCGCCGAACAGACGCCTTTCGCGACCGACACGATCACGGTGCCCTTTGAGAATCCCTTCGGCACGCTGTTCTTTATCAGCGGACATGATTTTTTCAGCGACGGGTCGGCGGCGGTCTGCACGATGACGGGCGAGGTCTGGCTCGTGCGTGGCATTGATGAAAAGCTCAGCAAGCTTCGCTGGAAACGTTTCGCGACCGGCCTGCATCAGCCGCTCGGACTGAAGATCATCAAGGACAAGCTGTATGTCCTCGGTCGCGATCAGGTCACCTGCCTGCACGATCTGAATGGCGACGATGAGGCGGACTTTTACGAGTGTGCGACCAATGCGATGATTACTTCGCCGGGCGGCCATTCGTTCATTACCGGCCTCGATGCGGACAGTCAGGGCCGGTTCTATTTTGCCTCGGCGAATCAGGGTCTGTGCCGCGCAACGGCTTCGTCCGTGGAAGTGCTCGCGACCGGCTTCCGCAATCCAAACGGCATCGGCATTTCGCCCGATGGGCGCTTCGTCACGTCGAGCGTGCAGGAGGGTGACTGGACGCCCGCGTCCGCCCTCTGCCAGGTCGAGATGGGCAAGAATCAGGGCGCGCATTTCGGCGCGGGCGGGCCGCGAAACGGCCAGCCGCCGGAACCGCCGTTGCTCTATCTTCCGCGCGGCGAAGACAACTCCGCGGGCGGCCAGTGCTTCCTAAGTGCCCAGGCGTGGCCGGCATTGAAGGGCGACGGCAATCTCATCCATCTCTCAAGCGGAACCGGCAGCGCGTGGCTCGTGATGCGGCAGCAGGTGAACGAGCGATGGCAGGCAGCCGCAGTGAGGATCACCGGCAACTTTGATTCCGGCGTGCAAGGCGGCAGATTCAGCGCGCGCGACGGACATTTCTACGTGAGCGGTATGCAGGGCTGGGGTTCTTATACGCCGCTGGACGGCTGCTTTCATCGTGTGCGTTTCACCGGCGGCACGCCGCTGCCGATCGGCTTTGAAATACGGGACAATGGTGTGCTGCTGCGCTTCGACACGCCGCTCGCTGCCGGCATCGCAGCCGCGCCAGCCAGCCATTTTGCGCAGTGCTGGAACTATCGCTACAGCGCGGCGTACGGCTCGCCGGAATTTTCCGTGCTGCATCCCGGCAGCATCGGCCACGATCCGCTGGAAATTCGCAGCGCGCATGTGCTCGATGGCGGGAAGACGCTCTTTGTGGAAATCCCGCAGATCCTTCCCGCAAATCAGATCCATCTGCGCATCGCGGTGACGAAAGAGCGGGCGCACGATGTCTTCCTCACGGCTCACGCGCTTGCTGCGCCGTTCACGGCATTCCCCGGCTACACGGCCATCGCGAAAACCGCGCGCGTCGTGCAGACGCTGCCCACGAACGTGATTTTTCTCCCAGTGAAATGGGAGCAGGGCGATGCCGGACGCGAGTTGCATCTCCAGACCGCAAACGGATTGCAGTTTGCGCAAAAGGAATTGCACGCCAAAGCCGGCGAACGCCTCTCGCTGATTTTCGAGAACACGGATTTGCTGCCGCACAACTGGGTGCTCATCACGCCCGACGCAATCGAGCGCGTCGGGGCGCTCGCAAACAACCTGATCGCCGCGCCCGATGCGCTGGCGCGGCATTACGTGCCCGAGAGCGCGGACATCCTCTGCCACACGCGGGTGCTCGATCCGCAGAAGAAGACGGCCATCCATTTCACCGCTCCCGCGAAAGCCGGCCGCTACCCGTACGTCTGCAGCTTCCCCGGCCACTGGGCCGTGATGCGCGGAGTGCTGATCGTGGAGTGACGGGAACCGGCCGATTGACGGAAATCTCGGCAGTCCGCATCCAAATCGCAGTTCCGGCGCGACGCGCGCGACCGGTTCATCTCCGCGCCCGCACTGCCCGCTCGATGAAGAGCATCTTCGGCGCAGTGTTGCCTCCCGCTTCGAGGTCGAAATTCAATGCGCCGCCATCGAGGTCGAGCGTGGCGGTTTGCGCGGTGCCGTAGGTGATGCCGGTGCCGTTCCATTGCTTGCGTTTGGGGTTCGCGGCGGTGGCGTCCTGCCAGCCGAGACTGATGCTCGCGATGGCACCGGGCTTCGCCTCACACGAGGCGGCTACGCGGTTTTTTCCGGCCACGAGATACGGCAGCACCCCGCGGTTGTGCTCCACCAAAGCCTCCACGCGGATTTTCTCCATCGTGCCGGTGAACTCGGCCTTGAAGCACACGTCGTATTTTTGCCTTACGATCGGCGCGGCATCGCACGGCTTCCACGTCCTGCCGCCCTCGGTGGAGAACGAGAGTTTTCCCTCGCCCGCAAATGACGCCTGCACATTCGCACTCACGTACGCGTACGGCATCGGCAGGCGGAATATCGCCGTGGCATTGCCGCTGGCGATGAGCGGGAGGAGATGGCGGCGCATGTTGTCGGGATAACCCGCGAGCCGCGCGTGTGCATGGCGCAAATGCCGGGTCATGAAGCCGCACCTCGCCGCCACCGATCCGCGGAATGCGACGCGCTCCGCGACGGGAATTTCATCCGCCGACTGGCCGCTTCGGAAAAAACGTCTCGCCACGGCGAAGCGTGCCGCCATTCATAGGGCCGATTTTTTTACCCATGGCAAAAGACACTCCCACGCCGACGCCCGAATCCTCCCCCGAGGCGCAAGGCTCCACTGCTTCACCGAATCCCGAGCCGGTGAATCTCGCCCTCACCGACACGCCGCCCGCCCTCGCCATTGGCGACAGCGCTCCGGCTGAACAGCCGTCCGGCGATCCGAAGGCCGACCTCGCGACCCTCGCCCAGAACGGCAACACAAACCGCCTCTCACCCGCCGACGAGGACAAGGCCACGCGCCTCATGCGCGACTGCCTGCTCGAAGGCGGCGACGGCACTGCCGCCGCGCTCGCCGCGATGCCGCTCCTGCCGTGGATCCTCGGCGTGCGCGCCATCGAGGCCGCGTGGCAGCAGATCACGCCCGAGGCCCGCGCCGCAGTGCTCGACGGCCTCGCAAAGATGGACACCGACAACGGCTACCGCCTGCGCCTGAGCATGGCGCGTTCGCTCGCCCGCGCGGAACTCAGCGAGGGCGCAAAGGTCGCCGCCGCCGCGTGCCGCAGCATGTGGGATGCACAGGCCGGCTCGCTGAAGGCCGAGTATTCGAAGCTCATCGGCAACGTCTTCATCGGACGCGGCAAGCCGTGGGTGCTCCAGCTCAATCTCGCGGAAATGCCCGCGGAAGACGCCACCGCGATTCTTTCCGCCGTCGTCTTCTCGACGTTCAATGTGAACAATGCGCCCATCACGCAGCTCAGCGTGCTGCGCTACGGCGGCTCGCGGCTCGCGTCGCTGCATGAAAATCTGATCGGCATGATCGCGCGCGCCGTCGGCCGCTGGAACGGCAAGTGGCAGTCCGCGCTGCGCAAGGAAGTCACCGAATTGCCAGAGGCGATCCTCGCCACCATGAAGCCCGATCGCGGGCCCGATCCGAAGGGACGCTCTGCCGACGAAACTCCCGCTGCCGCCGCCGAGACGCCCGAGGCGCCCGTTCCCGATGAGCTTCAGGAAAAATTGCGCGTCGCAGCCGAGAGCGAAGATCCCGCGGCCGTCGAAGCCGTGAATCAGGAAATCGCCGCATGGCGTGAGGCCGAAAAAATCGCACGTCTCGAAGCGCTCGACGCCGATGACGAAGACGAAGACGAGGACGAAGCGGATGAGGACGAAGACGAAGACGAACCCGCCGAAGTCTCCGACGCCGGCGGCGGACGCCGCAGACGCGGACGAAACGATCGCAAGGAACGCCCAGCGTATGTCCCCCGCGACCAAGAGCGCGGACAGGAACGCGGCCATTCGTCCGGCTTCAATTTTTCCGCCACGCTCAAACAGCTCGAAGGCTACGTGTCCGGCCTGCGCAACGATCTCGCCACCGCGCAAAACCGCCTGCGCCGCGCCGAGAGCGAAGGGCCCAAATCACGCCCGGAGCGACCTGTCCTCTCGCACGAGGAGGCCAATCTGAGCCCCGACGAACTCAAGCGCCTCGTCATCCAGCTCGAGGGCCGCATCGCGGAACTGAACGGGCGCGTCGAGGAACTCACCACTGACAGCGAGGCCCGCGCGCTCGCGATGGCCGCCGGCTCCGGCGACGCCGCACCCGACGCCACCACGCAGCTCCGCACCCTGCTCGCATTGAAATTGCAGGAGGACTACGCGGACTTTCTCGCCCTCCAAAAGGAGTCGCCCGACGCAATCGTGCAGCAGCACTACCGCGGACTGATCAACCACGTCTTCGACGTCCTCCGTGGCGAGCAGATCCCGCTCACCGTCCCGCACGAGCCCGTCGTCGAGCCGCCGCTCCCGCCCGCTTTCGCGCCGTAGCGGTGTCTGTAGCCGGGCCTTTCCAGTCCCGGCACTC
>Ga0208719_1000252_pt1 | contig 16333 bp, 13 predicted proteins | sample LakMenEpi30Jul09_FD_150747 | JGI IMG/M metagenome (GOLD analysis project Ga0208719, IMG submission 150747) | Freshwater microbial communities from Lake Mendota, WI - 30JUL2009 deep hole epilimnion (SPAdes) | ecosystem: Environmental > Aquatic > Freshwater > Lake > Epilimnion/Euphotic zone ... | reverse complement strand
AGCTCGCCGTAGTACTCCTTGAGGCTGAGCACCCCGAACGCCACGTGACGGGCCTCGTCGCTCATGACGTAGCGGAGCAGCTGCTTGAGCAGGGGCTCCTCGGTCATCATGTGCATGAACCCGAAGGCGGCGAGGGCAAGGCCCTCCACCATGATCTGCATGCCGAGGTAGGTCATGTCCCAGCGGCTGTCCTCGATGATGTCGTCGAGGAGCATGCCGAGGTGGGCGTTGATCGGGTAGTAGCCGGTGAGCTTGGTGTCGAGGTACTTGGCGAACACCTCGACGTGCCGGGCCTCGTCCACCACCTGCGTGGCGGCGTAGTACTTGGCGTCGATCCACGGCACCGTCTCGACGATCTTGGCCGTGCACAGCAACGCACCCTGCTCGCCGTGCATGAACTGACTCAGGCGCCAGTTGATCGACTCGACGCCGAGCTGCTCCCACTCCTTGTCACCGAAGTGCTCGAACGGTGACCCCGGGGCGGTGGCCATCGCAGCCAGCGGCCCCGCAGCGGCGTTCCCTTCCTGCATGGCCGACATGATCTTGGTGGGGTCCACCTCGATCGACCAGTCCAGATCCGTCTCGCCATTCCACTGCGCCGTCTTGGCCTTCTCGTAGAGCTTGTTCAGCGCCGGGCGGGCACCCTTCTCGTAGTCCCACGTGAAGATGGCATCGGCGTTGTCACGCACCGCCCTGATCTCTTCGTGGACGTCCACATTGGAGACCATCATGATGGCTTCGAGGTCGTTGACGTCTTCCCTGCCTAGGATTTCTCCGGTGGTTCGAAACTCGTTCTGTGACATGGCGGCTACCCTCCTGAATAATGACCATTATGGCACACGAATGGTGCCCGTGTGCCACGAATTAATATGTGACCGATGTCACCCCCTCAGGGGGTGCCGGGTACGAGCCCGTAGGGAATCTGGTTGGGGAGCAACCTCACCGGCTCACCGGAAACCTTCAGCGTCCACGTCATGCGGTCCGTGGGGAGAGACGATATGTTTTTGTTTACACCGAAATTCATTTTCCACCAGTTGTTTGAGTCGGTGGCGTCGACCTCCGGGACAGTAAAACTCATCCTCAGCGTACGGGCACTGAGACCCCACAAATCATCCTCTCCGCTGTTGTAGGGCGTGTTCGACGCACTGTTGAACCACGTCAAACAACTTGTTGGCCCCGCCACACAGGCGACATCACTCGGCAGCGGCGCAGGCCCCCTAAACGTTAGGAAAGCGTTCGTCTCACTCATGTTGTTATAGGAGATGAAGCGTCCGGCGTCGAGAGAACTTGGCTTGTTTTCCTGAACCGGTGTTGTCAGACTGCCGGAAGTTCTCTGATTGTACGGTTCACACACTTCGTTGACCGCAAGTTTTCCGGTGCGGCAAAGAATTCTTGGGGTGAATTGCTGAAGGCGCTGCGCCGACGGCGCCCCCTCGTTCACAATGTTGATTGACGAAACGAACGGGTCGGGGTCGAAAACTTCGATGGATGCCGTGCGATTAATGTACTCGTCGGGAAGCTGGGCGAGGAAGAAACTCCGTTCGCTTGGCGCACCGGGGGAAAGGTCGAACGAGGTTAATGTGGGAAGGTTCTCCACCCCGTAAATTTCTGGGCAGTACTCGTTGTAAGGAATGACGTCCCCCACAAGAGACGAACACGCAGAGAACTCCACGGAAGAAGCATTGCGAACACGAAGCGAGAACACGTTCACTCCGCGACCCGACACCACCGAAGGAGTTGCTCCACCAGCAGTGAGCTCCTCGTACGGCTTTGGCTGCACCTGCAGCCAGTAGGTTTTCGTTTGTCCTGCTTCGGCTGTCAACGTGAGACCGTTGAACGAGTACCAGCCGGAGAAGTTACCGCAGTTCGAAGGTTTCACCTCGACGTTTGATGAGGTGATCGGCGTAACGCGAGGATCGAATGCGTTATTGTCGTACAACCTCCAATTGATCGTGAAAGCGGCGTCCTCCGCCACTGTGCCACTAGTTTCGATGGCCTTAAACTCGGGGGTGGTGGATTCGAGGATGTCGGGGCCGTTCACGCACAGCGACCCGTTGTTGGGGTCGCGGGATCCCTGTCCCATGCTGAAGCCCTCTAGGACGTAGCTTCTCGCTGCGGATGGCGGGGCTTTCACGGTGATGCCGTAGTAGTAGCCGTCCGAATTGTACTCAGGGTTCTCGGCGAAGTACGCTGATCTACCCGAGAACGTCTGTCGCGAAGTTGTCTGGCAGGCGCCACGGGTCGTGGTCCCCGGACCGCCGGTGACGTTCTGTGCGGTGCCGTCAATGTAAGAGGCGAAACGGTCCGCTGACTCTCGTGGAGTACACGCATAGTTTACCGCCAGCCACCAGTTCTCTCTGCTAGGCGCAGAGCAAGTAGTGGTGCCAGTGGAGAAAGGGCCGTTTGTCACGGTACCAGCAGCTTGCGCGTTGGTGCCTGATGCCCCGTTATAACAGAAGCCGGTACCGAGGAAGTTTCTCGGGCTACCCATTTTCGGTGCGGGCAGGTACTCGGCTTGTGATGTTCTCGTCAACGCAAGATCGTTGTTGGAGAACACCTGTGAGAAGTAGCGGGGGAACTTGTCAAGCGTGATGCTCACGGAAATAGTTTTTGGGTCACTCGGTGGAACTTGGACGTTGATGGTGACCGCCGGGGGGTTCTCGGCGAAACCGTTGATGGCTGCGACCTCTTTGGCGCGCTCTTCGGCCCGGTTGACGTCCGGCAGGAACGCTGCCCCGGCGAGCGCTGCGGCGTCCGCAGCCTGCTGGAGCTCGGCGGCTTTCGCGTACCACGCACCGAGGTCCACCGAGAAGCTCGTGAACCCGAGGATCGGGAGCAGGAGGATGGCGACGAACGCGATCACGTACCCTTTATCTCGTGCTGTACGTTTTTTATGAGATTTTATTACCATGGCGTTCCCCTAGATCTGACAAAGGTTGTATGTCGCGCTTTCGCTTGTGACGACGGTGCAAGGCTCCATCTGGTAGACGGCGTTGGCGGTGAGCTGGCGGGACCCGATCCCGCCCGTGAGAGAAGTGTAGGTGGCCTGCACGTACACGCCGACAAGTGGGGTGTCGATGTTCGGGTTGGACGTAAACCAGCCCCGATCCTCACCGCACCAGCCATCATATTTGGTTGTGCATTCCGATCGCTTGTACAGCTGACTACTGTCATAGTTGTTAATCGCAGAAAACATTTTACTTGGTTGCGCGGAGTCGGCTCGGTAGATGTTGCAGATCCCGTCAATTTTGTCTGAATTGGTTGTGAGGCATTCGGGTGGCGGGGTCGACGTGTCGGTTGCGTTGTAGACGACAACTCGGTCGGTGGTCCCGGGGGCGAAAGCGAGCCGGTCGCTGGAGTTCACGGTGGCGACGACGGTGGTGAGGGCTTGGCGGTCGGCGTTCGGGTTCGTGCCCAGCTGGGAGATGGTCCGTGCCGTCTGGCTCGTCATCCGGGTCAGTAGCGCCGACTCTCGCCACGCCGACCCGAATTCGAGCATGCCGAGTAAAAGTCCTGCCACGAGGGGGATGACGATCGCCAGCTCCACGAACGCCGCACCCCGGTCTTTTCTCCTGATGGCCGCGGGTTTCATTGGACCACCGACTGCGATTCGGAACGCCGAACTTCCATGCGTTTCACGGAGTACGCCGAGATGGTCATACCGCCGCTGAAAAACCCGGTGGCGAAATTGTGGCGCACTTGGATGTAGACCCCCACGTAGTCGATGTCGGAGCTCCCAAGTTCATCTTTTCGCGTGAACGACGGGTACCCGCACGCCCGCACGTTCGAAGAGAAGATTGGTTCTTGCGTGGTGGGGTTCTCTTCGCAGACGAAGTACGTCATTTCTCCGGCTTGCACGGCGGCGACCGCTTCTTTGCCGTACACGTTGCATCTGATGGTGGAGGTCCGGATGGCGATGTCGCTGTCGATGCATTCCTGCGGCGGTGCGCTCTTCGTGTCGGTGTTGGCTTGCCACACGACGATCTTCTCGATGTTCTCTGACGGGAACACGCCGGTGGCGTTCCTGATGGTGGCGGCAACGACGGCGTCGCCGGTGATACTTCCGTTGGAGTCGAACCGGGAGCCGTAGGACGCTGCTTCCCCTGCGGCAACGTCAGCGGCGTCTTTGACCGAAAGGTAGTCTCGGAACAGCACGCTGAATTCGAAGATGCCGAGGAGGGTGATGATGAGGACGATGCTGGCGAGCGCGGACTCAACGAGGCTTGCCCCTCGGTCGCCTTTGCGCCAAAACGGCATTGCGGGTCGGGGGAGGCTCATGACTCCTCCGGGGAGATCTGGAGGTAGGTGAGCGTGTAGGTGAAGATGACGACGCCGCCGCCGCCCCGCCCGGGGTTCGCCGCACCCGTTCCGCCGCTGCCCCCCGCGCCGCCGCCTCCCCTGCCGTCTTGGCCGTTGACGCGTCGACCGGTCACCGTTGACCCGCCGACGCACCCGTCCACACCAGCGGACGTGCAGTTCCCTCCGAGTCCCGGGTTCCCGAGGTTCGTTTTGCCGCCGCCGCCCCCAGCGCCGTAACGCAGGTTTGTGGCGCCGTCATCAATGTTGTCTGCGGTTCCGTCGCCACCGGTGCCGCCCGGCCCACCCAGAAGCCCGTCTGTCCCGGGTGCGTTGTGTCCACCACCACCGCCGCCGGTACCTAAACCTGAGCAGTCGAAGCCGTTGCTGGTGCACCCCCACCCGCCGCTTCTCCCCTCACCGGTTTTTCCGTTCCCTCCGGCACGCCGGTACCCCGTGATTGTGTTTGCACCCCCGCCTCCGGAACCGATGTAGGGGGTGACGAGCGATGGCCACGCCCCCGCCGTGCTGTCCCAGCCGCCGCGGGATGAGAACGTGATCGTCGGGCAGCTCTTTGCCGCCGAGTCACAAGGCGGTGTCGCCGACGCCCCGTCGCGGGCAGCGCCACCGCCACCACCGTAGGTGACGTAGCCGCCGAACAGGGAGAGGTCCCCTTGCCCGCCGCGCGTTGAGCTGGTGCCCGCCGCGCCACCCGCACCAGCGATAACCCAGTAAGGTGAGTCGTCGGCGGTAGCGGTCGCTCCGCTCGCCCGTATGACCCCGCCACCACCGCCGCCGCCGCCGCCGTTCCCACCGCCGCCGCCGCCAGCGGCCACAACGAACAGGTTGACGCTCGTCGTCTTCTCAAATTCGGCGAAACCAACGAGCGTGGATGAGCTAGCAGACAGCTTGTGGCGCCCAACGAGGACGTTACCCGGCGACCGCAGGTACGTGGAGAAGTTCTCGGGGCAGTAGGTGCCGTCAGCGCACCTCAGAAGAGCGCGGGCGGTGCTGACCCGCCAAACCGCGCTCCGTTTCCCCTCCACCCCGTTCGCGGTCACCGCCCGGATGGCGACGTCATAGTCGGTGGCGCCTGCGAGGGGAGCGTTGAACGTGTCCGACTCGATATCAATGCGTAGCGGACTCTGAGTTGTCCCTGTCGCCCTGTTCTTCCATGTCACCCCGCCATCGGTCGAGTACTGGTAGTTGACCACCGGCACGGTCGTGCTGTTCACCGGCGGGCTGAACACGACGTCAAGGTAGTGCCGCCCGGTTGCGTCGTAGGTGGGGCGGGTGACCAGACTCTGCGGCGCTGTCGGTCGGGACGGGGCGAGAGTGGTTGGCGGAGACGTCGTCGGGGTAGTTGTCGGCGGCGGGATCGTGGACGTCGTTGACATCACCGGGATTTCACAGCCGCTACCGTCGGCGGCGAGAGAAGGCGGCGGAATCTGCGAGATGCACGCCTCCTGTTGGGCTGACTCCTCCCGCCCGGTCTCCCACAGGGCACCACGAATACCGATGGCGGCCAACGCCATGATGGCGAGAATGATCGCGTACTCAGGCAGGGTGGCGCCTCTACTCGCCAATCTTTTCATAAATTTGGTTCCCATCGCACGACTCCGGACACAAGTATCCAATTACTAGTATATACCCCAAAAATGGGTGCTTGCAGCGCCTACTGTCCGCCGGGTGGCGCTGGCAGCTGCGGCTCCTCAAACCACCCGAACGACGAGAAAAATCGGTTGGTGTCCGCCCCGCTGCTGGCGGCCACCACATACAACGTGGATTCGCTGAGCGTGAAAACGGCGGTGATGGGTGGACCACCCTCAGCCGTGAGAGTTGTTTTGCGGGCGGGTACACCTCCGAGGGTGGTGGCTTCCAGCTCCCCGACCGTGTACCCGGTGAAAACCTCCCGCAGAAACTGGGTGGCGAGACCGGCCCGCTGCTCGGCGGTGGCGGAGTTCACAAAATTTGGGTCGACGAACTTTTGGGCGACTTGGTAGAGGTCTCGCTGCTTGGGTTCCCCGTCTCCGCCCTCACTCTCTCCGGCTCGGGCCGTTAAGATGACCCGGTCGGCAGAACTGAAGTAGCTGGGGGGCGCCGGGAACTCGATCACGTAGCCGCCCCGGGCGTCCGGCCACCGTGACCACTCTTCGATCTCGACGAGCTCAACGCCCGACCCACCCACCGGTTCACCGCTTTCGCTGCCACCACCACGAAATATTTGTGTGGCGATGAAAAGGAGGAGCACGCCGACGGCAATCCCGGCGCCCAACATGGCGTACTTTCTAATGTTTTCCTGTGGGATGGGGAGGCGGCGTGACGGACTTTCATCATCGAAATCTTCCATCATCTCTTCCCAGCTGGCGGGACGTTGCGACGCCGCCGGGCGGGTAGGCCGTTCAACTCTGCGGTCATCCAGAAAGTCGTCGTCGGTCACGCTTTCGCGGGGTCGGGGGCGACCCTCGTCGCGCGGTCGCTCTCTCGGTGGCGGGCTGTCTCGCAGCCACGGTGGGCGGGGACGCTCGCTGGAGCCGTCGCCGCGCCCCGACGACGGCAGCATGTCTGGCCTCCGGTCGTCGTCCCCTCGTAGCCACGGTGGGAGCGGGGCGCCGGGGCGGCCTGCTGGGTCCCCGGGGGGTCGCTCGTTGCTTTCCTGTCCGCCCGGTCGTTCCTGCAGCCACGGCGGGCGCGCAGGCCCACCAGTTGAACCCGGTTCGGGGGATCGCTCCATGATGGGTGGGCCGCTGCGCGGCGGGAGAGCACCACTGGGGCGGTTCGGCTCTCCGACAGGGGGGACCTGCCGTTCGTCCCGGTGCGTTTCCTCAAATAGTGAGCGCACGGGGCGGACGTCGGAGCGCCCCAGAGAATCGTCGCCGAAATCATCGTCGCCGAAATCATCGTCTTCGTCGAGCTCGTCTAGTTCACCCAAGTCGTCTTCGGCGACCGCCCACGGGGGAAGGGGGCGAGCGCGACCCGAAGGGGGCGTGTCGCCAAGTGATTTCGGTTGTGTCGAAGGTGGCGGCATTTCGTTCGCCCGGACGTTTTCGGTCCACGCAGCACCATCCCACCAACGCAGCTTGCTGGGGTTTTGTGGGTCGTCGTACCAACCGGCTTCAGCCACGGTCGCTCACCTCCTCTCCGTTCATCTTCTTCCCTTTTCTTGCCTTTTTCTTTCGTTCTCCGCGTGCCGCCGGTCAGGTGCCACGGCTGCGGTAGTGGTCACGTAAAACTTTCGCTTCCAGCAGGAAGTCCCGCCTCCCGGTGTCGATGGCGATGCTCATCGCCTCGTTGAACACGTTCTCGGGTGGACCCACCCGGTTCTGCACGATGCCGTCGGCGGCGTCTTCGATGACCCGGCTCAGCGCCGAGATCGGGTCCCGTACCTCGTGAGCCATGTCGTACACCTGCTGCCAGTACGTTTTCGTGGCGTGGGCGACGATCAGGTCGCGCCACCGCGCCAGCACCGAGAAGCCGAACGGGTTGACGTCCATCTCTGCCACGATTTGAGCGATGTGGGTGCTCTCAATTTTTATGAGCCTTTCCATGTACCCGGCGATCGTGTCCGAAAGCTCATCGAGGAGATCCCCGGCGCTGGAACTGCGTTCGGACTCCCCGGCGAGGGAGCGAACGGCGCTCGCCTGCGTGGGGGCGCGACCCTTCTTCCGGGGGGTTCCCGTTGAACGACCCCCCGGAGCGACTCCCCGTCCAGCCCAAGCGGGCGCGGGTCCATTTCCTTTTTGGCGTTCCGGCATACCGCTATTTCTGTCGGGTCAACGCCAAAACACCCCCCAAAAATCTTCTCTCCGGCTTGATTTTCAGGATTCGTTGCGGTACAGTGGCCGCATGTTTAAACAGCAGCTTCTGGATCACTTCGTGAGCGCCGGGCTCAATCCCGACAACATGGATAAGGGCAACATCGACGGGTACTTCACGGCGATCACCGACCCGGATGGGGCGTACCTGCCGGACGTCTCCGTTACCGCGCTGGAGCGGGCGGGGGACACCTTGAGCCGTCTCGCCGCCGACGACCCGGGTCGCTCCGTGGCCTTAACCCGGTTTGAGCAGCCCGACCGCACCTACCTAGCTGTCAGTTTCCTGTGGGAGAACCTCGTTCGCGTCGACCTGCTTTTCCCTTTCGCTCCGTCCTTCGACGGGACCGTGTGGGTGACAGCAGCGTCAGCCTCCGAGATTATCCGGGGGTTCCTGCACGGAACCGACCAGTCCGACACGGTGGCCGCTGTCGAAGCTGAGCGACCCGAGTGGGCCGACAGCGGATTCCTGCTCCTCATCGGGCTGCCCCCGTCAGGGGACGCTATCGCAGACAGCGAAAGTGTGTACGACCAGACAGCCGCAGCGCCCGGAGGTGTGCAGCGCGCCGCCGGGTCGGTGTTCGCGCACCACATGCTCAACCGTAACGCCCTGACCGATGACGAGCTGCGGGCGCTGCTCACGCTCCTCGGCGCAACCATCGAGGGTAAAACCGTCCCGGTCGTGACGCTGCTGGCGGTCGGAACCATGAACCCTTTCGCCTCCGGCGAGCAGGTCATTTTGCGCACCACGACAGCTGGGACGGTGCTGGTGGGCGCCAACGCCATCGTGGGGCCTTTCGTGAAGCTCGTCGACGCTGACTAGCCCCCTCGGGTGACGTCCCGGGGACCTGACGGCGCTGCCGCCAAGCAACGACTAGGCGTCAAACTGGCTCAGCCACGTCGGTCGCGGGTACCCTGCTTTCACAGCGATAATGTTTTCCACTGGGACCCGCAGGAAGACGCGCCCTTCCGCGTCCCGGATGTAGTGCGCCATGTCGGCGACAAGGTCGGTGGTGACGACAACGAAACCGGAAGGGTGGACGTACCTGACCAGACCTTCAGCCATCTCGATGTTTCCGTCTTCATGTTTCCAAAAGAACATTGCGATTTCGCCTTGCTCAATCATGGTGGTCATCCTTTACTGGTCACGAGAATGGGTTCTGGACGGGTGAGGTGATGTCGAGCCACATCGCACTCAAGCCGATCAGAAGGAAAAAAGCGATCACGGCGTATGAAGCCGGGATGAGCTTGGCGCTATCCACCCGGTACCCGGGGTTCCCGGTCACCATGCCACGCAGCTTCTCCCAGATTGCTACCACGATGTGGCCGCCATCGAACGGGAGGAGCGGCAGCAGGTTCACGATACCTAAGAAAACGTTGACGAGGATCCAGATGGACAGGAACGCGAACAGGCTAGCGTCGGCGGCCTGCGTACCGAGCCGCACAACCCCAACGATGGAGAGGATGCGGCTCTGGTCGGCGGGGGCCACCCCGGCGCTGTTGGGGGGCGGCAGGATTTCGGTGATGGTCGCACCCTCTTGGGGTGGTTCCCCACCCGACAAGACCGCAGAACCGAACGACGCTAGGCCGGACGGGGAGAAGAAAGCGCCGATGCTTTTAACCGACCCGACCACCATCTCCCCGGCGGTCACGAACGAGTTCTTGAACGCGTCCCCGACAGGAAGTCGGCTCTGAGCGAACATCGGGACAACCCCGAAGTAGCCGACGGTGTCGTCGATGGTGAAAGGTTCGGCTAGTGGCCCGACGGTGGTCGCGTACACCCCGCCCTGCCGGAAGAACTCGATGGACAGCTTTCTCCCTTCGGGGATGCTGTTCACCGCGGCCGTGAAGTCGTCGAATGACTCGGGGGGAACCCCGTTGAGGCTTAGGACGACGTCGTTTTCTGCTAGCGGGTAGAGCAGCTCCGCTCCACTTGGGCCGATGCGCCACCCCACGTCCGCCACCTGCTCCCGGACGGAGCCGTCGTCGGCCCGCAGCGTGAACGTCGCTTCCTGCGTCGGGTAGCTGCGCACCCCTTCCACAAACGACCGGTAGTCCGGGGTCTCTTTCCCGTTGATGGCCACCACCTGCTCGCCGGGCTGCATGTCAAGAGCTCGTGCGGTCGAGTACGGCTGCGTAGACTCGGCACCCCAGTCGGTTGTGTCTCGCTGCGTGGCGAACAGGTTCACGCCGATCAGTAGGACCATGGCGAGCATGAGGTTAGCGGCAGGGCCAGCGACAACGGTGGCGACCCGCCACCGGAACGGCTTGGACCGGTACGTCCGGTTCTCGTCGACGGGATCAACTTTTTCGAGGTTGGACATGCCGATGATCCGCACGTAAGCACCCGCAGGGATCACCTTCAGCCCGTACTCGGTTTCACCCCGTTTGAACGAGAAAATTTTTGGTCCGAAACCGATGAAGAACTCGGTGGCTTTCATCCCGGCGCGGCGCGCCACCCAGTAGTGCCCGGCCTCGTGCACGATGATCGACACCGCGAAAGCTCCGACCATGAGAAGCAGCGGCCACCCACCCAAAAAACCTGCGGCGACAACAAGGAGGAGCGTGCCGCCAAGCCGAAGTGTCCTCCCGAGGCGCGTCTCCGGAGCGGGAGAGCGACCCTCGCTTCCTTCCCCGTCATCAATTTGGCTGCCGTGCTCTACAAAAGTGTCGGACGCAGACATCAACAATCTCCCTGTGGATAACTTTCCGTTTCCTACACTTTATCCACAGGAAGGGTATTACTGACGGGGTTTACGGCAACAAAAATACTGTTTTAGTTTCCGGAAGAGATTTTCTTGTCTGCTTCTTCGGGGGAGAGCCCCTGCTGCTTCCAAAATAGCGCTGAGTCGAGCGAAAAAAATCCGTGGGACACCCAGTCGGCGATCTCGTTGACGGTGAGGTAGCTTCCCGTGTCGATGTCGTCGCGGATCTCCCGCACCTCCTCGACGTCCCACGTGTGCGGTTCCGGGACCCCTAGGTCGTACATGCGCTCGTAAACGGACCGCTCACCGCTTTCTGTTAGCTCGTTAACGCGTCCGACGATGTCACGGCTGGAACGGTCGGGTGGAACCCACATCATCTGCAGGAAGCCGGAGAGGAGGTACATTTCAAATGGGGTGTAACCGGACCCCTTCCATTTTTCAGAGATGGTCACCCGTTCGTCCCCGACGTGCGGGAACGTGAGCTCAATAGCCTTGGACCAGTCCACTGCCTCACCGGCAGAGAACCCTCGCTTCTTCCATGCCAGCATTTTACGTGGTGTCAGTGGACGGCCCGCCGCTTTGAACGTGGTGAGCCACGCGCGGGCCTCGGAGGCGTTCGTGACCCCTTCGCCACGGAACGAGTGCTTCACTGACTCGGAGAACCCGTTGACGCTCCAGTCGTAAGCCACCGCGCTGGCGATCTCGTCGACCGGTCGACGAGAGTCGGGGTCACCGGCAAGAAAGTTCTGGTAGTCCTCGAATGAGATGTCGGCGTTCACACACTCTAACACCCAGTCGTCGTACGGTACTTCAGCGGCGACCCACGAGACGATCCGCTGGTTCTGCGGGATAGTTATCCGGCTCGCCGGGGTGATGTCGGCGTTCGGGAACCACAGTGCGGCTTGGGTGACGGTGACGCCGTTCGCTTTCATCATCTTCGCTGTCGAGAACGGGACGTCGATCCGGTACCACGGCGCGGCGTCACCGGGCGTCGGGAACGAGTGGCATCGCCACACGGCGGCGTCCTGCGGAGTGAACCCTGCTCGCCGCCACTCCATGGCGTCACGTTCAGAGAACCCGCTGTCCGCCCACGCACCTCTGGCGGGGTCGAGAGCGAACACCACGTGGTCGGCGGTGCCGTTCGCTGCGGTTGTGTTCGTGGCGGGGGTTCGCATCAGCAGGTCTCTAGCTCACGGGAGATAAACGTCTTCTCCGGGGTTGCCACCGTGAGACCCCAGACGCTCTTCACCGACACCCAGTCGAACAGGTACTGGCAGCGGTACTCGCCGCGGGGCGGCATCCACTGGTCGGGCCGCTTGTCGCTTTTTGATCGATTCGAACTGGCTGACACAGCGATCAGCTGACGAGACTCCAGATCGTTCGCGAAACGTTCCCGCTTGGCGTCGTCCCACTGCCACGCCCCGGCCCGCCAGCCCTCACCGAGAGCGACGACGTGATCGACGTCAAGGTCACCCGGTTCGGTGAACGTCTTGCCGTCGTACTCACTGAACCAGTCTCCGGCGATCACCGTGCATCCGAACGGGTCGACTTGCGCCCGCCCCCCGATGGACTGCCGGATGAGGACGTCTTGGCGTGCGTCGCACCGGTTCCGATCCAGATCTGACCAGTGCTTGAACCGGTCCCGATTGTAGGCGGGCTGGCTGCCGAAATCGTCGTTGACGGCGAGCGCACCCAGCTGCTGCCGGGCTGTGGCCGCAGAGCCACCAGAGCCACCCTCAGGGGCCGCAGGGGGCGTCGGAGCCACCGTTGTGGGGGTTTGCTCACCTGCTGGCTCGGAGGGGCCCTGAGGGGCCTCTGAAGGCGGCTGAGGGGAGCCGAACGGGTCAACGGCACCCGGGGGGAGGGTCGTGGTCACGTTGTCGTCGACGGCGACCACGACGGTGTCGTCACCCTTCAGGGGGCCGCACGACACAGAGACAGACAGGAGGGCTACAACCCCCATACCAGTAAAAAACCATTTGGACATGCCTTCACCATACCAGAAAACACCGGGGGTTTGTCAACCCCTCTTTTTCCTACACTCTCCGACGTTACCCTCATACGCCTTTTCTGGTCCCGTAGGCCCCAAATGGCGCATCGTCACACCCTTTTTGTTTTCTCGTCGAGAGTTTTGGACGAGAAAACTTTTTTTAGGTTACTTCGGCTGCCGCCCCCGGGTGATGCCGGAACGGTACTTCATGAGGGTCTCCCGGACTTCCTCTGGGGTGCGTGCTGACTGCCCGACGGTGGGGCGGGTTGTGCGAACCGGGTTGCCGGTCGGCGGGGGTGCGTTCGGTGGGGGTGGCGCCGACCCGGTGGGCGCCACAGCGGCGTCTCGGCCCCGCTGCACGCCCGACTGGTAACTTGACAGCATCGACCGAACCTGCTCGGGGGTGCGTTCGGAGCGGTCCGGATTCGTGGGCGCAGCCACCTGTGGCGGGGGTGTGGTTTTCGGCTGGCGGCGCGGCAGGGCGGCTTGGTTAGCAACGGGGACGACCACCGGCTCGGGGATGGGCGGAGGGTCGTTGAGTGAGTGGAGCGGCACCGTCGGGGCGGGCATGGGAGGTGCAGGCGCAGGAGGTGGCGGCGGGGTAACGGGACGTTGCTGGAAATCAGCGGGAGGCGCCGCTGGTGTAGGCGCCGCTGGTGTAGGAGCGGGAGGTGTAGGGGCGGCAGGGGGGAGCGCCTGCTGTGGGGGCGCTGGCTGAACGGCGGGTGGCGCGAACGTGGGGGCAAGCGACCCGAGTACGGTGGACGGCAGGAAGATGGTGGCGATCACGCCACCTCCCGCGTTGGGAGAGAGGACGACACGGATACCGAACCGCGCCGCCAGACGCCCAACAACAATGAACCCGAGGGAACGTGAGATTTCCAGCCCGACGAACGGCGGGTTGGAGAGCAGGTCGTTCGCCGCGTTGATGGTGGCGTCGTCCATGCCGATGCCGCGGTCCATGACGCGCAGGTAGTAGACGCCGGACTGCTCGTGGTGCCCGTCCACCTCAACGAACGTGTCAGGTGGGGAGAACTGGGTGGCGTTCTCGATGATTTCGCCGAGCAGGTGGGCGAGGTCCGGGGCGACGTTCCCGGCGACACTGATCGGGTCCATCGCTCCGATTCGGACCCGCTGAAAATCTTCGACCTCTCCCATGCCGACCCGGATGACGTCGGAGATGGGGACGGGACGGGTCCGGCGACCCCGGTTCTGCTCCGCACCGGCGAGAACGAGCAGCGACTCGGCGTTGCGGCGCATCCGGGTGGCGAGGTGATCCAGCTTGAAGAAGTTGGCGAGCTGGTCGGGGTCCTCTTCGTTGGCCTCCATCTTCTCAATGAACTCGATCTGGCGGTCGAGAAGAACTTGGTTGCGGCGGGCAAGGTTCACGAAAATGTCGCCGATGCCTTTGCGGAGAAGTTCGTTCTGCTGCTCGGCGACGTCCACGGTGACGTCTTGGATGGAGCGGAACGCCTCGGCGAGCTGGCCGATCTCGTCGTTGGATTCGACGGCGATCGCGTCGAACTCGTCGTTCATTTCGGCCCGAGCGAAATCGTCGATGGTGGCGGGGGTCTGCTGTGGGTCCCTGAGGCGCTGCACGAGCTGCGGGATTTTCGTTTCGGCGAGTGACGTGGCCGCCAACGTGAGGCGGCGGAGCGGCTCAATGGTGGCCTTCGCAGCGATAGCGGCAGCGAGCGCGGCGATGGCGAGTGCGGCGAGTGCGGCGAGCGCGAACAGCCACACGGCACGGCGTGCATCCCCGGCGATGCCCTCCGCCCTGCCTTTCACCTCTCCGATGTTGGCCACCTGCAGTTCGTTCAGCGCAGCGAGTTCGCTGGTTGCGCTGCGGGTGACGCTGGCGTCCGCCATGGCGTCGGTGACAGGGGTGATGGCGTTGGAGCTGCGCGCGGCCGTGTAAATACTGCGAGCTTTTTCGCCGTACTGCTCGGTAGCGGTGGCGTCGCGCTGCTCCTGCTTCGCGTCGACGCTGGCGAGCTCCTCGAACACAGACTTCGAGCTTTCGATGCGGGCTCGAAGCTGCTGCGCGTCCGAGAACGACGAGCAGTCAGCGGAGAACACGCTCTCGCACCTCTGGTCGGATGACGTGAAGAAACCGCCCTTGATTTCAACTGCGGTCAGGATGGCCGCCTCACCGGCAGTTGCCGTCTGTAAGGACGACAGGTTGACGATGTTCGTGAGGTCGCCGACGAGCTCCGGGGAGCTGACGTTCTGCACCAGCGCGGCCGTCAGCTGGTCGCTGGCCGCCGCCGTGTTGAAGTACTGCTCGTTTGCAAGTTCGATGGGAAGCTGACGCTGATCCACTCCGGCGCGCGTTGTCGGGAGGTTGGCGAGACGGGCGTCGAACTCGTCCAGTTTCGCGTTAGCGCGAGGGTTCCCGTCCGTTGGATTCACCGTCTCCAACGTCCTACGGTATTCGCTGATGGACGCATCCGTTTCGGCGCGTGCTTCACGGAGCTCAGCGGCGAACGTCTCGTCGCCCTGAGAAGCCATGAACGCCGACGAGTAAATTGACTCGTTGCGGATGTTGTCCGCCACCTCGGAGTTCGCTGCCGCGAAGGTGACGAGGTCGACGACACGCCCGACCTCGTTCGCTTCCTCGCGACGATCAACAACCCCGATGACAGAAAGAATGAAAACGACGACGAGGGGCGGGAGCGCCACGAAAAACATTTTGTTCCGGATGCTCATGTTGCGCAGGAAGCCCAGCGAAGAGCCTTTCTGTCCGCCGCCTCTCTTCCCCTTGGGTGCCACAAGGCCGGTGTGGGCATAGGCGTCATGGGCGTGCTGCGGATGCTCGCTGATCGTTCCCGACGTCATCTCGAAAGGGGGTTGCGGTGTATAGGTCATCCTTGGTCCTGCCCTGTGACATTAATCCTCCGTTTCTATCGGTCCAAACGGAAACGGAGTCAGGACTCAAGGAGGGGGTGGGGTTACCGCCCTCAGATGTCAAAAAGTCGTTCAGCGACGGCTTTCACAACCAGATGGTCTCGCGAGTAACCAAAAATTCCGCTTTCCAGCTGATCAGGGGAAGGCTGGTTGACGATGATGTGTTTCCCGACGAACAGGCATTTTCCGTGCAGTTCGAAATCGCCGCCGATCTGGATATCGCCGTTGAGGTCGAGCTCCCCGGAGAGCCGCACCCGACCTTTTAGGTAGGTGTTCCCACGGACTGTGCAGGACCCCATGACCATGACCTCGTCGGTGATGTGGGCGCGGTTCAGGACGTAGGTTTGCCCGGCGATGAACGCGTTGCCGTCGACGACGGCGTTTCCGAACACCGCGCAGTTGTCGACGAGGTGGGCTTCGTCCATGACCCGGGCGGCGCCGTACACGTTGGCCTCGTCCTCGACGATGACCCGGCCGGACACCAGCGCGTTTTCGTATACGAGCGCCGACCCCCGGATGTGGGCGGCGCCGTCGACGTGCGCGTAGTCCCAGACGGTCGCGTTTTCGTACACCCACACGTTGGGACCCAAGGTGACGGTCGGGGCGACCACAGCGCTTTCTCC
>Ga0208719_1000251_pt1 | contig 16389 bp, 14 predicted proteins | sample LakMenEpi30Jul09_FD_150747 | JGI IMG/M metagenome (GOLD analysis project Ga0208719, IMG submission 150747) | Freshwater microbial communities from Lake Mendota, WI - 30JUL2009 deep hole epilimnion (SPAdes) | ecosystem: Environmental > Aquatic > Freshwater > Lake > Epilimnion/Euphotic zone ... | reverse complement strand
AAGAAGAAGCAGATGCCAACAAGCAGGCATTCACCCACCGGGTGAGTGCGAACCCATGCGCATCCCTTTGCGTCTCTGCGCCTTTGCGCGACATCCGCTCCTCCCATCGCCGGATTTAGGATAAGTAGAATGAGCACTGAGGACTTCCCCCAGCGCCGCGGCTAGTCGTTCAAGTCACACCCACCCCCCATGCGCCGCTCCCTCCTCCTGCTGGCCCTCCTCGCCCGGCGCGACGCTGAGATTCCCGGCGTAGCCCTCGATGAAAAGCGGCGGCCCGTCGTCGTCGTTCGCGCAAAATGAGAGCAGCAGCGTGCAGAGATCGCTGCCCGCACGCGCCCCTGAGCCTGCGGACAATCCTTCGACGCCCGCAAAGATCACGCTCGGTCGTCTGCTGTTCTTCGATCCGATCTTGTCCGCGACGCAGACGGTCGCGTGCGCGACGTGCCATCACCCGAAATTTGCCTGGGCCGACAGGCGCGCGACACCGCTCGACCCGCTGCTGAAAAAGCTCAACCTCGACGCCGAGGACGCGCAGCGGGGATTGAGCTGTCGGGATTGAGCTTGTCAGCGCGGCCCCGCGTGCCGTCTTTTCCCGCCCACAAAAACCCATGGCGTCCAACTACACCGAAGCCAGCATCAAGACCCTCAGCTCGCTCGAGCACATCCGGCTCCGGCCCGGCATGTATATCGGCCGGCTCGGCAACGGGAACCACGCGGAGGACGGCATCTATGTGCTGCTGAAGGAGACGATCGACAACTCCATCGATGAATTTATGATGGGGCAGGGAAAGAAGATCGAGGTGGAGATCACGGATCGCAGCGTGAAGGTGCGTGATTACGGGCGCGGCATCCCGCTGGGGAAACTCGTGGACTGCGTCTCAATCATCAACACGGGCGCGAAATACGACAGTGAGACTTTTCAAAAGGCGGTCGGACTCAATGGCGTCGGGCAGAAGGCGGTGAACGCGCTCTCGCTGAACTACCGCGCGCAAGCGGTGCGCGAGGGGGAGACGAAGGTCGTGGATTTTGAAAAGGGGAAGCTCAAGTCGCAGTCGCGCGTGACGAAGACGGACGAACGGAACGGCACGCTCATCGAGTTCACGCCGGACGAGGCGCTCTTCGGCAAGGACTTCAAGTTCCGCCTCGAGTTCATCGAGGACATGCTGTGGAACTACGCGTTCCTGAATCGCGGCCTCACGCTCACGCTGAATGGCAAGCCCTTCAAATCCGCGAACGGCCTGAAGGATCTGCTCACGAAGGAACTCAGCGGCGAGCCGCTCTATCCCATCATCCATCTCGAGGGCGACGACATCGAAATCGCCGTCACGCACGGCAACCACTACGGCGAGGAATACTGGTCCTTCGTGAACGGCCAGCACACCACGATGGGCGGCACGCATCTCGCGGCATTCCGCGAGGCGTTCGTCGCGACGCTGCGCAATCATTTCAAAAAGGAGTTCGACGCCGCGGATGTGCGGCAGTCCATAGATGCCGCGATCGTTGTGCGCGTGCAGGAGCCTGTCTTCGAGTCGCAGACCAAGACGAAGCTCGGCTCCACCGAGGTCGGGCCGAAGGGGCCGACCATCAAGGAATTCGTCGGCAAGTTCGTCCAGCAGGCGCTCGACACCTACCTACACAAAAATCGCGAGACCGCCGAGATCATCCGCAAGAAAATCGAGGAGAACGAGCACGAGCGGAAGGAACTCGCCGGCATCCGCAACATCGCCAAGGAACGCGCAAAGAAAGCCTCGCTGCACAACAAGAAGCTGCGCGACTGCCGCCTCCATCTTGGCGACAAAAATCCGCGCGCCGAGGAGAGCACGCTCTTCATCGTCGAGGGCGACTCCGCCGCCGGCTCACTCACCGCCACGCGCGACGTGCAGACGCAGGCCGTCTTCGCGCTGAAAGGCAAACCGCTCAACACCTACGGCCTCACGAAAAAGGTCATCTACGAGAACGAGGAGTTCCACCTCCTCCAGGCCGCGCTCAACATCGAGGACGGCCTCGACGGCCTGCGCTACAACAAGATCGTCATCGCCACCGACGCCGACGTGGACGGCATGCACATCCGCCTGCTGCTGCTCTCGTTTTTCCTGCAATTCTTCCCCGACGTCATCCGCAACAACCACCTCTTCATCCTGCAGACCCCGCTCTTCCGCGTCCGCAACAAGAAGGTCACGAAGTATTGCTACAGCGAGCAGGAGAAACAGGCCGCCGTCGCCGCGCTCGGCGCGAGCCACGAGATCACACGCTTCAAAGGCCTCGGCGAAATCTCCGCCGGAGAGTTCAAGGACTTCATCGGCGAAGCCATCCGCCTCGACCCGATTAACCTCCATCACCTCTACAGTTCCGACGAACTGCTGTCGTTCTTCATGGGCAAGAACACGCAAGAGCGGCAGGAGTTCATCATCGAGAATTTGCGGGTTGAGAAGGATCTCATCGAGGCGTAGGCAGCGGATATCATCTGTCCGATATAGCGGTGTTCAAACCCGAAGGGTTTCCAGCCGGAGGTTGAGCGAAGCAATACTACCGGGAATCATGCACGAAGCGGACGCATCCCGATGGGATGCCAGCCATACAACTATATGCCTTCGACGTTTGTTGCCCTACATTACCACATCGTCTTTTCCAGCAAGGATCGCCCGCGTCCGTTTGAAAAATTGCTTAGAGTGATCCGAAATATTCACTGCGCCTCTGTTTCTGATACGATTTTTCAGAAATAAGGAGACTGGGAATAGGGGCTGAAAAAGCAGGATGGCGTGGTTGGGGGAGCGCACGCGACTCGCGTGCAGTATTCCGCGCTCTCGCGGAATACACGCGGCGACCCAAGGCGTTCCGAATGCCTGGGGACGCCCGGTGTGCCGCGCGGGGCGCACGGCACGGCGCGCGAGGCGCGCGCGCTCCCCATGCACGCCGCTTTGCATCCCATTCGTCCCGTTAATTCTGAAAGCTGGTATGAATCCGGTGTTTTATCCAATGCTTCCAGACAACCGACGGTCGCACTCTCGACGTTCACGTCCACTGTGGGTTCGCGATCTACTATTGGGACGACTTTGCCGACCGGCACATCAAGGTATTTCGCATCCGCCGTGCGGATGCGTGAGAATGGCCCGCCTCCTTCCGTCGGCGGCTACTTCAGCGCCGGTGCAGGCCGCCGGTGAGCTTGAAGACGGCGATCAGGATTCCGTAGATCACCGTGCCGATGACGGCGGCGATCATCACCATCACGATCGGCGGGATGAGCGTGCTGACGACTTTGACCTGCTTGTCCAGCTCGCGCTCGTACACGTCGGCGATGAGGTTCATCGTGTCGGAGAATTTCCCCGTCTGCTCGCCAACGCTCATCATGTCCACGAACATCTCGGGGAATATTTTCTGGTGCGCGAGCGCGTTGGAGAGCGTCGCGCCGTCCACGACGGCGGCACGCACCTGCTCCATGCGCAGGCGGATGAATTCGTTGCCCGCGATGTCCTCGAGGAGTTCGAGCGCGCGCAGGAGCGTCACGCCATTCTGCGTGAGCGTGCCGAGCGTGCGGGCGAACTGCGCGTAAAGCCGGAAACGCGGGATGCGGCTGAGCACCGGCACCGTCCATTTGAACCGCCCCCAAGTGACGCGGCCCGACGGCGTGGCGATGAACGCACGAAACAGCAGGAACGCGCCCGCGAGCGCGCCGAGCACGAGCCACCAATAGCGCATGAGCGCGTTGTTGATGTTGATGATCAACTGCGTCGGGCCGGGGAGCTGCGTGCCGGTGTCCTTGAAGAACGAGATGAGCTGCGGGACCATCGTGTTCATGAAAATCACGATCAGCCCGACACCGATCACGACGAGCACGGCCGGGTAGAGCAGCGCCTGCTGCACGCTGTCGCGCAGCGCCTTCACCTCGCCGATGTGGATGGTGAGCCGGCGCAGGATGGTCGGCAGCGAGCCGGATGCCTCGCCGGACGAGATCATGTTCACGTAGAGCGGCGAGAAGATCTTCGGGAAATCGCGCATGGCCTGCGAGAGGCTGCGGCCATCCACGAGCGACTGGTGGAGCGATTTGGAAAGCGCCTGGAGCTTCGGATGCTTGAGGCGCTTCACGAGCACGCCGAGCGATTCGTCGAGCGTCATGCCCGCGCCGAGGAGATGCGCGAGCTGCTCGCTGAAGAGATACTGCTGCGAATAGCTGAGCTTCATCCCGGCGCCCGCGCCCGGCTTCGAGACGGCGAGCGTTTTCCCGCCCGCTTCCGCCGTCTTGGCGGCTGGTGATTTTGCGGAAGATGTTTCCTTCTGCGCCTGTGCCCCGACTGCGGCCGTCGCCGGACTTTTCTGCTGCGGGGCCGCGGCACCGGCCTCGACTGGCTGCACGCGGATCGGCACACAGCGCTTCTGCTCGACCATCGCGATCGCGGCGGAACGATCGCTGGCCGTCACGACGCCATCCACAAGCGTTCCTTGGGCATTGCGCGCGCTGTATCGGAATTCAGGCATGAGTCCAGAATGCTGTGTCTCTGGGAATCACAAAGGCAAGCCCGCAGGCTTGCCTTCGTGTGCGAGAAATTTTTAAAAGGTGCTACTCCCGCTTCCGATTGCGCCGCCCGGCCATAGCGATCGCCGCGACAGCACAGAGCATCACAGATGAAGGCTCAGGAACTATCGCGGCCATCTTGTAGTTGGTTTCGATCAGGCTGCCGACAATGACCCCGGATAAGGTCGTGTCACCGAGTTCAGGATTGATCTGTCCGGTGCTGAGGTCTGCCGGAAACGACCACTGGTCACTGAAGGAACCGTAGGCGCCCGTGAAGATGCCCATCTGAGTCGCGGCCCCGGTTGTCGTGGCATTAAAAGCCGCCCCCGGAACGACTGCACCAAACATGCCCTTGCCATCCGCGGCGCGCCTGCTTTCATTCTGCCGTGATTTTTCTGCACGACAGCCGACTTACGCCGCTCTCCGGCAACTGAGCGGGTGCCCCGATTTTCCGGCGGCACCGTGCCGGAGGGCTGTTTCGCTGCGCGCAATCCGCGCAGTTTGCGTGTTCCAGCGTATTTGGGCTGGCATTTCCACGGGGCGGCGGAAATGAACGGATCCCTTCCCTTCCGCTCCTTTCCGTTGTAGGCGAAAATTTTCACTCCCATGCTTTCCAATCCTTCCTCGAAATATCGCGCGTATCCGCCGATTCCCCTGCCTGCGCGGCAGTGGCCTTCGCGCACGCTGACGAAGCCGCCGATCTGGTGCTCCGTGGATCTCCGCGACGGCAACCAGGCGCTCGCGGTGCCGATGAATGTCGCGCAGAAGCTGGAGCTTTTCCATGCGCTGGTGAAGTGCGGCTTCAAGGAAATCGAGATCGGTTTTCCCGCGGCGTCGAACACGGAATTTGCGTTCAACCGCACGCTGATCGAGCGCGGGCACATCCCGGATGACGTGACGGTGCAGGTGCTCGTGCAGGCGCGCGAGGATCTCATCGAGCGCACGTTCGAGTCGCTCGTGGGCGCGAAGAAGGTGATCATCCACCTCTACAATTCCACGTCGCCCGCGCAGCGCCGCGTGGTCTTCGGAAAATCGAAGGACGAAATCCGCGACATCGCCGTGCGCGGCGCGCAGTGGATCAAGGACCGCATCCCGCGCCTGACAAAAGGCGGCACGGACGTGCGGCTGCAATATTCGCCCGAGAGCTTCAGCGCGACGGAGGTGGAATTTGCGAAGGAAATCTCCGAGGCCGTGATGGACGTGTGGCAGCCGACGCCGCAACGCCCGATGATCCTGAACCTGCCCGACACCGTCGAGGTCGCGATGCCGAATGTGTATGCCGATCAGATCGAGTGGATGTGCACGAACCTCCGCAACCGCGATTCGATCATCGTCTCGCTGCACACGCACAATGACCGCGGCACCGGCATCGCCGCGACGGAACTCGGCCTGCTCGCTGGCGCGGACCGCGTGGAGGGCACGCTCTTCGGCAACGGCGAGCGCACGGGCAACCTCGACATCGTCGCCGTGGCGATGAACTGCTACATGCACGGCATCGCGCCGGGCCTCGTTTTTTCCGACCTGAACGCGCTGCGCGAAATCTACGAGCGCTGCACCGGCATGACCGTCCCCGCGCGGCATCCGTATTCGGGTGAGCTGGTGTTCACGGCGTTCAGCGGCTCGCATCAGGATGCGATCAAAAAGGGACTCGCCGAGTGGGAGGAGAAAAATGCAAAGTCGGAATCGTGCTGGGACGTGCCGTATCTCACGATCGATCCCGCCGATGTGGGGCGCGAATACCGCGAGGTCATCCGCGTGAATTCGCAGAGCGGAAAAGGCGGCGTGGCGTATTTGCTGGAGAGCGAATTCGGCATCGAGCTGCCGAAGGACATGCAGCGCGAATTCGGCCCGCTGGCAAACGACGCCGTGGACGCGCTCGGCCGCGAGGTGACCGCCGCGGAACTCAAGGGGATGTTCTGGCGCGAATACATCGAGCGCACGGAGCCGTGGGAGCTGATTCACTTCCACGCCGACGGTGTGGACGGCACATTTTCCTGCCGCGCCTCCGCGCGAAAGGCGGGCGCCGACGTCGCGCTCACCGGCCAGGGCAACGGCCCGATCGCCGCATTCGTCCACGCGCTCAACGCTGCGGGCACGCCGAAGTTTGAAGTCGCAAATTACCGCGAGCAGTCGCTCAGCAGCGGCACCGAGGCGAGCGCGCTCGCATTCATCCAAATCAAGCTCGCCGACGGCCGCACGAAATGGGGCGCAGGCGTGGACACGAACGTGGAACTCGCCGCGATCAAAGCCGTGCTCAGCGCGGTGAATCGCGCGGGCTAGGCCGCGATGAACTTCGCGCAGAATGCGCCGTCCACGGCGTCCACCCAGGGGCGGATGTGGCGCGTGGTGTGCAGGCGCAGGCCGGGGATGGTGCGCGCGGCTTCGTCGGCGACGTGTTCGTTTTCCTCGGGCTCGAGGGAACAGGTGAAATAGACGAGCGTGCCGCCGCTTTTCAAAAGCCCGGCGGAGCGGTGCTTCAGTTCGCCACCGGCTTCGGCTGGTCGCCTGTGTTTTTTCTCGGGGCGGACGGCTTCAGTTCAGGCTCGGTCCACGCCTTTGTGCGCGTCTTGTTTTGCGCGCGGATTTTTGCGACGGCGTCCACGGTGATCGGCGAGGCGTTGTGCTCCCATTCGCGGCGTATGTAGGTGACGACCCCGGCGACCTGTTCGTCGTTGAGCGCTGCGCCGAGCGGCGGCATTTCGAGGTTCCACGTTTTGCCTTCCACCTTGATCGGGCCGTTCAGGCCGTGGATGACGATGCGCGGCAAAATGTCCGCATCGCCGAGCACCCAGTCGCTGTCCACGAGTGCGGGCGCGAGGCCTTCCATGCCGGTGCCGGTGGGCTGGTGGCATGCGGTGCAGAGCGTGTTGTAAACGGTCTTGCCGGTCTCGAAGAGCTTCTGCTGATCGGCGGTGAGCGGGACGATGACCGGCGGCGGCGGGACGCCGGGCTTGTTTGGCCACGCGACGCGGGCATCCACTGCTGCGACGAGCGGTTTCGATTTTGCGTTCGCGGTCTTTGCGAGGGTGGCGATCTCGGCGGACTCGGAGTCGAGGTAGAGGAGCTTGAATTTCGGCGCGCCCTTCGGCGGATTTTTTCCGGCGGCACCTTCGAGCATCGCGAGCTGTGCGGGGCTGTTTACGGGCTGTGCGGCGATGAGCGCGAGGAGCGTCTTCACGCGTGCGGAACGGCGCTCGTTCATCACGGCCTGTGCGAGCGCGCCGAGCATGTCGGCGGGCGCGGGCTTGTCGGAATTTTTGATCAGCGCATCGAGGACTTCGAGTTCGCGGCCGCGCAGGCCGGAGACGATGGCCTCGCGCACGAGCGGATTCGCGCCGGAGCGGCGGGCGAGGGTGATGGCGCCGTCCTGCCCCTCGGGAAATCCGCTGAGCGTGAACGCGAGTGCGATCTGCACGTCCACGGACGGATCGCCGGTGAGCTTCGCGAGTTCGCCTGCGAGCGTGCGATCCGAGACGCGCACGGCGGTGGCGCGGACCTTGGCGTCCTTGTCCTTCAGGCACGCGGTGATCACGTCGGGCGTGAGTGCGGCCATGCCTTCGAGCGTCCAGAGCGCGTGGATTTTTGCGAGCGGCGACGCGCCGCTTGTCGCGACCTTGGCGATCGCGGGCGCGACGGCGGCGTCCTTGCGCTCGACGAGCAGGCGCTGCGCGGTGTCGCGGATGACGCCGTTCGCGTGGCCGAGGAAGTCCACGATTTTTGCGCTCTCCGCGGGGAGCTTCACGGTCTGCGGCTTCGCGCCGTCGGGCACGATGCGCCAGATGCGGCCCTTGTCGAAAGGCTCCTCGAGTTTGCGGGCGATGATGTTCGCGATGAGGTAGTGCGTGAGGAAGCTCTTGTGCTGGATGATGCCGCGATACATGTCCGTGATGTAGAGCGCGCCGTCGGGCCCGGTGTACGTGTTCACGGGGCGAAAGCGCTCGTCGGTCGAGGTCAGGAATTCCTCCTTGTCGCCGTAAGCGTTTTTCGCGGTGAGCACGGCGTCCTTTTCCTCGACGATCACGCGCTTCACGAGGTTTGCCGAAGGCTCGGGGATGAATGCGTTGCCGACAAATTCCTTCGGGAAAAGTCCACCGCGGTAGATGCCTGCGCCGCACGTCGCTGTGCATTTTTCGAGCGTGCCGTCGGCGCGCAGTGACTTCGCATCGTATCCGCGGTTCACGCCGGGCGTCGGGTGCGAGGGCCAGCAGTCCTGCTCCTTCAGGATCTGCACGCCCGCGCCGGCGCTCGCGGCGAAGTTCGGGTTGCGCTTGTAGAGCGACTCGGGGACGAAACTCGAGCGGAGGAAGTCCGAGTTGAAATTGTAGTAAGAGCGCCCGTAGTCGTCCTGCGTCATGCCCCACTGGCCGCGCGATGCGCCACCGGATTCCACGATCCATTTGCCGTCCTTCAGCTTGTAGCGCGTGCCGGAGTTGGCGTTGTAGATCCAGTTGTCGAGGAAGCGCGTGGGCGAATTCGCCATGTGCTCGGGTTGTCCGCCGCGCGAGCCATAAGCGCCGTCCACCTGCTCCTTCAAGTCGGCGACGCCCGTGCCCTTCGTGTCCTTCATGAACCACATCACTGGCGGCTCCGCGACGAGCACGCCGCCATTCACGCACAGGATCGCGCGCGGCAGGATGAGGCCGTCGGCAAAGACGGTGCGCTTGTCCATCTTCCCGTCGCCGTCCGTATCCTCGAGCATGACGATGCGGCCAAGCGGCTTGTCCTCGCCCTTGCCCTCGACGTCCTGCATGTAGCCGCGCATTTCGCAGACAAAGAGGCGTCCCTTTTCATCCCAACTCTGCGCAATTGGCGTCTCGATCATCGGCTCAGCGGCGACGAGCTCGACGTGGAAACCCTTCGCGACTTTGAACGTCTTCAGCTCCTCCTCCGCGGTGAGCGGCTTCGGCGGCGGGAGCTTGAATTTAATCTCAAATGTCTCCGGCCCCGCGTTCTTCGGATGCAGCGCCCATGCGAGCGTGCCTGCGGCGAGCGCCTCGGCGGTGAGGATGCAGGTTCGCGTGCGAAATGAGGCGGTGCGAGAGCGGATCATGGCGGGTAAGAGGGCACCGAATTTGCCACTGATACCGGTGTTGGCGAGCGGGAAGCTTTTAGCGCGGACAATCCTGTCCGTAGCACCTGAGCCCGCGTGCATGAGAGACGCTGCGGACAGGATTGTCCGCGTTACGGGATCAGCGCTGGATTTTCCAACGCGTCTCGGGATTGAGATTGATGTCCGCGGGGTTCGTGTGGAAGCCGCAGGCTCGGAGCAGATACGCGACTCCCTCGTTCGTGCCCATGCTTTCGCGCAAGCTCTTCGCGAAGATTTCGATGTATTCCTTGTAGCTGTCGAGCGCGAGCAGACCGTCACTCACGTAGTTCGCGAGTTCCGCATCGTGGTTTTCGATGAGGTCGAAAAGTGCACGCCGCAGCTTGATGCGCATGACCGGATCCACCACGAGCTTGAACGGGTTCGCGGACGGATCGGCGAGCACGGCATCGCGGGTGATTTCGACGGGAAGAAATTCGGATTCGCGGATTGGGTCGGACATGGGGCGTCGTCGGTAACAGCAAGCGCGCCGCGGTCAAGCCGGCTGCGGCGTGCGGAAGCGGATCAATTTGAACCACGAACGAACACGAGTGGCCCGATGCTGATGCCGCTCCCCGTCGCTCCTTCTTCGGGAATCCATTCGTGTCTCTTCGTGTCCGTTCGTGGTTTCCGTCCATCTGCGCCACGAGACACCGTACGACGCTACGGAAGCTCCACACTGTCCGGCAGGATCACGCGGTAAACTTCGCGGAGCCGCGCCTGCACGAGCGCGTCGCCGGTGAGCGAGTGCGGCTTCGGAGTGCCGCGCGACACGTCGTTTAGATTCTCCGCCTTCGTGAGCAGCGGGCGCGGCATTCTGTGCATTCGAGGAAGGCGCGTTGCCTGGGGGTTCGCCCGCGAGCGCGGAAGTCGCGCGCATGAACGCGCGACGTGAGAGCGGTTCGTTGTCGGGGGATGTTTCCATGGCGTGGATTTTTGGAACGATTTCGCCGGTGGCTATTTCGGATTCTTCCCGGCCTCCGGCTTTGGCAAGTCGGCGGGAAGTTCGGCGAGCCGCTCGATTTTCCTCAATTCCGTGTGCATGCGCTCCTTTCCGTTCTTGCCGATTAGCACGCACTTTGAGGGCAGGCGCGTCCCGTCCACTTCGATGGGTGCGGAAAAATTGAACTGCTCCCCTTTCCAATCAATCTTCAGCAGGTCGAGCGTCGCCGCGTCGAAGGAAACATTCATCGCAGGCTCGATGCTGCCGCCCGCCTTCAGCACGCGCACCGCCTTTCCCTCGATGGTCGCGTCGGGCAGCAGCTCGAGCTTGGTGTTCGGATCGGTGAGCGGCGCGAGCGTCCACATCCACACGTCGTGGCACACGCCGCCCTTGTTCTCTGAAGACACGCGTTCGCGCTTGCCGACGTACCACAGGTTCGGCGGCTGGATCACCGACGTGCGATCCGTGCCCTTGTCGCGCCCGGGGAGCACGTACGTCTCGGAAAATCGAAACGTGCGCAGCAGCTTCTCCGGCCCGCCATGCGCGGCGACAATCTTCTTCGCGAGATCCGCGGCGGTGTCGGCACCTGCGACGGGCTTCTGCTTCGGCGGCAGCGGCTCGACGGATGCTGGCGCGAATGATGCGAGATCCGGCGCGGCGGTCTTCACGCCGTCCGCGGGCACGTCGAGTTTCGCGGTCCACACGATGCCATTCAGGATGAACCGGCGCAGGTCCTCGTTTTTCCAGTTGCGGTAAAAGTGTGGCATCACGATTCCGAAACCGCGTCCGCCGTCCGCGCGCTCCACGCACCACGCGACGCGTTCGCTTTTCGGCGACTCGGGCGGGAGCATCGAGGTCGCGAGCACCGTCACGCCGGGGAGCAGCGAGTTGCCTTCGCCGCCGAAGAAATTGTTGATGTACGGCTCGTCGTTCAGCGTGAATTCCTTCCAACCGCGCGACACCGAGTGCCCCGCCGCCGCAGGTGTGATCGTCGCCGCAGCGTAGATTTTTGCAATGGACTGGTGGTGCTTGCACTTCGTCGCAAAATATCCGCCGAGCCAGCCGAGCAGCGGATGCGCGCCGTCGTCCGCCACGTCATCCGCGCGCAGGCCGGTCGCGTAATGCACGCACACGATGCCGCATCCGCGCTTCATCATCGCGCCGAGCGACGCTAGATTTGCGGGAGCCTCCGGCATCCGCCCGAGCGGGAATGTGTCGCCGGTGAAGACGACCGTGCTCACCGCGTCGAGCAGCGCCTGGTCCTTCGGCCACTCGGTCACCACGTCCGCCTTCACGCCGGGGACGTTCGTCACGTTTTCGAGGCAATGCTTCATCAGCCGCCCGCCTGCGGCGACTTCGTGCGATCCCGGCGGATGATTGCTCGGCCCGACGACGATGAGCACGCGAGTCTCCGCGTGCGCGGCGTGCGGGGATAAAACTACGGAGGTGAAAAATGTGAGCGCGGCGAGTGCGTTGAGGAGTTTCATGGGGACGAAAATGGGGCGCTCCAAACACAACCCGGCTGCGCGCTTCATCGCGAGGAGAAAGCGCAGCGTTCAGCGCGTGGCGGGCGCGACGATTTCAAATCGTCGGACCGATGGGGATCTCGTCGGGGTGACACCGCGCGGAGCCGCACGCGCCGACCGGAGGCCGCTCGGCGGGGATATTCCGGGGCTGGAAAAGATTTTGAAAATTGTTGTTGCGAAGGTCGGGTCGATCCCTACAGTCGCAATTGTTCTGGGGGGAACAGCCGCCCTCCGGTTGCCAATCGGCGCCGGGGGGCGGCACTTTTGTTGCCCTGAAACGATGATGTGCGGGAGGCTGGCTTTGCAGTGCGAAAGCCTCACCTGCTCCCGCCCGAAATTCCCTCCGAAAGCGGCGTGGCGCTTACGCTTTCCGCCGCGCTCCAAGGCGCCGGGCGAGGTTCCGTGCGTCCCCTGAATTTTTGAAAGTTTGGGCGAGGAGTTCCCGCAGGTTCAGGGAAGCCGCAGATCATGAAGGCACGAATTCCGCCGGCGGGTTTCCGGAATCGACGCGAAATTTTTCCGATGGATTCCGCGATGCGCAGATCCATTCACAGGCTCTGCGGACAGGATTGTCCGCGTTACGGCTCCGCCTACTTCCGCCAGCCGAAGCTGTAGCCGGTCATCGTGCGCACGCCTTTGCCGGGGCCGCCGGGTTTCAGCGAGGCTTCGTCGAAGAGCGCGGTGTAAACGTATTTGAAGCCATCGAGCTTTTTCCGCTCCACCTTTGTGCCGATGTATCGCTCGATTTTCCGCACGGCGTCAATTTCCGCCGCGGTGAAAATCGTGAAGGCGTCGCCGCTCTGGAGCGCGCGCCCCGTGCGGCCGATGCGGTGGACGTAATCTTCGGGGTGCTGCGGCACGTCGTAATTGATGACGTGCGTGACGCCCGCGATGTCGAGCCCGCGCGCGGCGATGTCGGTGGCGACGAGCACTTCGTATTTTCCACTCTTGAATCCCGCGAGGGCCTCGGTGCGTTCGCCCTGGCTGCGGTCGCTGTGCATGGCGGCGACGAGGTGATTCGTGCGCGAGAGACGGTTGGTGACCATGTCGGCGGCCACTTTTGTCTGCGTGAAGATGAGGACGCTCTTGTATTCCGTGGTCTCCAGCATCGCGAGGAGGAGATCCATTTTCTGATCCTTCGCGACGGGATAGAGCGCGTGCGCGACGGTGTCGGCGGCGCTTTGCCGGCGGCCGATCTCGATGGCGATGGGATCGCGCAGGATCCACTTCGTCAGCGTCTCGAGTTCGGGCGGGAGCGTGGCGGAAAAGAAGAGCGTCTGCCGGTCTTTCGGCGTCTGCTTGATGATCCGCGACACGTCGGGCAGGAAGCCCATGTCGAGCATGCGGTCCACTTCATCGAGCACAAGATGGCGCACGTCGCCGAGCTTGATCGTGCCGTCCTCCATGTAGTCGAGCAGCCGTCCCGGAGTGGCGACGATGATATCCGCGCCCTTCGCGAGTTCTTCGCGCTGGGTGCCGTAGCCGACGCCGCCGTGGATGATCACGGTGCGCAGGCCGGTCTCATGGCCGTAATTCACGAAGCTCTGGTGGACCTGCTGCGCAAGTTCGCGAGTGGGCTCGAGGATGAGCGCACGCAGCTTGCCGTGCTCGCCGAGCACGGTGAGGATCGGGAGCGCGAAGGCCGCAGTTTTTCCGGTGCCGGTCTGGGCGGAGCCCATCACATCTTTTCCCTGCAAAACGAGGGGCATTGCCTGTTCCTGAATCGGCGTCGCATTCTGGTAGCCCTTGGCTTCGACATTGCGCACGACCGCTTCGGACAAGCCGAACTCTTTAAAAATCATCAGACCCTTCATGTAACCTTTGCAGCGGCAGGCGCAACTAACATTTTGCGCCGCGCCGCTCGATCCGCCACTGTCGCCCGATGCCACGCTCTCTCGTCTCGCGCTCCCTCGAACCGCTCGTCGCGGTGCTCTGGGGCGTATTCCTCCTGTGGACCGCATGGCTCGCCGTGGTGTGGATTGTGCCCGTGGGGAGCGGGGAATTGGGCTTCGTGGCCGGCTCGCCACCGCCGCCAAATCCGGAACTCCGCCGCGCGATCCTGCTGCTTGCGGAAAATGCCGACACAGTGTGGCTCGCGCTCGCGGTGATGAACCTGCACCGCGTGCTCACGCACGGGTACGGCCTGCGAGTCACGCGCGCGTGGCTGCTTCTTTCCGCCGGCGGCGGGTTCGCGCTCGGCGTGCTGAATGTGAAAACGGGCGTGCTTTTTGGAAAAATGCAGTTCGGCGCGGGGCTTGGGAAACAGTTGTTCGGCGTCGCTCTGGGCTGGGTGCTGCTGTGGCCGGCACTCGTGCTCGGAGCGCGCGAGGCGGTGCTCCGGCTGCGCCCGCGCGCGAGCCACGCGTTTGCGGCAGCGTCCACGGCGTTGCTCGTGCTGCTCACGGAGGCAAATCTGGAATGGCCTGCGCGCGCGCTTCGCGGCTGGTGGGCTCATCCGCCGGATGCGCCCGGCGTGCCCTGGATGAACCCGGTCGTGTGGTTCGGCGCAGCTTGGCTGATGGCGTTTGCAATGCGGGAAAAGGACGTCGCATCCGCAGCCGCCGCGCAGTCGGCGAAGCCGGTGATCCTGCTCGCCGCACTGAACGTGATCGCGATCGCCGCGCGGCTCCGGCAGACGTGGTTTTTGTAACAGGATTATTTCAAACGAAAGCCCGGCGGGTGGGTTAAAAATCGCAACGTCATGAAAGTCGCTCAATTCATCCAGCGCACGCTCGGCAGCCCGCCGAAGCTGCATCCCATCGACCACGGCTTCGCCCGGCACTGGACGAAACAGCGCCTCGCCGCCGTCTTCCCCGAGTTGCGCGGCGACGCCCGCCGGCTCGAAGCCGCCTACCGCGCCCTCGACCTCGCTCCGCGCACGAGCGACTCGAATCCGTCGGACTTGGTCTTCGAAATCGGCCTGCATCGGGAAATCGAACCCTGACAGGCCAAGGCTTCTGCGAAATTCCACCGACCAAGGGGCGGAGGAACCACGGATTCCACGGATTCCACGGATGGTACGGATGGAAGCATTTTCCTCTGAAAAACGATCCGTGCCATCCGTGAAATCCGTGGCGAACTTTTTCCATATCCGAGTGCTTCGGGGCACAGAGGTCACAGCCTGTTGAGCCACGGGCACAGATGACGAATCATTTACCTCCATCATGTTTCTTGAACAAAAATCCTGGAATTCCATCAAAGATTCCGACCCTAAATTTGTTTAACTCATTAACTAATGACCACGCGTGATAAAGAAATTCTTGATCTTTTTGAACAGAACTCAGAAAAACGCGTCCATACATTGCAGTTACACGAATACATTCCACAGCCCCGAGAGCTCTCATCAACTCCGCACAAAATCTGCTCACACTAAATAGAAAGCGCAGGATACCAATATGGCAAAATACGACGACTCTGATTCTGGATTCAAAATCTACCTCCGCGAGATCGGCCAGACGCCGCTCCTCACGATTCAGGAGGAGATTGACCTCGCCGCGAAGATCAAGAAGGGCGACATGAAGGCCCGTGCCCTCATGATCAAGGCGAACCTCCGCTTGGTCGTGAAAATCGCGCACGACTACGGCAACCTCGGCCTCCCGCTGCTCGACCTCGTCTCCGAGGGCAACATCGGCCTCATGAAGGCCGTCGAGCGTTTCGACCCCGCGAAGGGCGGCAAGCTCTCGACCTACGCCGCGTGGTGGATCAAGCAGTCCATCAAGCGCGCGCTCGCGAACCAGTCCAAGACCATCCGCCTGCCCGTTCACCTCGTGGACAAAATCGCAAAGGTGAAGCGCCTCGCGATGGCCATGAGTGAGGAACTCGGCCGCGAACCCACCGACGACGAACTCGCCGAGGAAGTCGGCATCTCCGCCGCGAAGCTCTCGCAGCTCCGCACCGTGAGCATCCGCCCGGCCTCGCTCGACGCGCCGATGAATGACGACGACGGCACCGAATTCGGCGAACTCGTCGGCGACGACACCGCCGTGGATCCGGCCGAAAACCTCTCGGACAAGAACCTCCAGGAGGAACTCGCCGACCTGCTCGGCGTCCTCGACGCCCGCGAGCGCAAGATCATCAATTCGCGCTTCGGCCTCGATGGCGGCAAGGCCCGCACGCTCGAGGAAGTCGGCCAGAAATTTGGCGTCACGCGCGAGCGCATCCGCCAGCTCCAGAACATCGCGCTGGCGAAGCTCCGCCGCGCGCTCCGCAAGCGCGAGCACCCTATCGAGCACCTGCTCTCATCGAAGCTCGACGCTGAGGACATCGCGGCGATTGCGGCGAACAACTGAGCCGCAGCCAGAACAATCAAACCCCGCCCCGTCGG
>Ga0208719_1000239_pt1 | contig 16734 bp, 13 predicted proteins | sample LakMenEpi30Jul09_FD_150747 | JGI IMG/M metagenome (GOLD analysis project Ga0208719, IMG submission 150747) | Freshwater microbial communities from Lake Mendota, WI - 30JUL2009 deep hole epilimnion (SPAdes) | ecosystem: Environmental > Aquatic > Freshwater > Lake > Epilimnion/Euphotic zone ... | reverse complement strand
GCATCAACTTCATTCACGAGGTTCTGCCGAAGGCAATCGAGATCCATGGCGACTACAACCCGTCGTTTGGTGAAGTCGACCACCCAGAGCCAATTGCCGAATGTTTGGAGCCGCTCTCAAAGGCAGTGCGCAAGAACAAGGCTGCAGTTGGCCTTGCCACTGATGGTGATGCCGACCGCATTGGTGCAGTTGATCATACAGGCGCGTTCGTTGATCCACATCGGATCTTTATGCTCCTGATGAAGTACCTCTACACACACAAGAAGCGTCGTGGCGCAGTTGTGAAGACGGTGTCGCTGACGTCGATGGTGAATGCGTTCTGCGAGCGTAATGGCATTAAGCTGCACGAGACGCCAGTAGGCTTCAAGTACGTTGCAAAGCTGATGTCCGAAGAGAAGATCCTCATCGGTGGGGAAGAGTCGGGTGGACTCGGCACATCGCTGCACATTCCTGAGCGCGATGGCATCTTCAATGGCCTGCTTCTTCTCGAGATGATGGCCGTTACGAAGAAGTCGCTCAAGCAACTCTGTGATGAACTCGACGAAGAGTTCGGTCCACACCGCTACCGTCGTCGCGACGTGCTCGTGACCGAAGCAACGAAGAAGGCCGTGCTCGCTGCGTGCGCAAAGAAGCCAACGAAGATTGGCAAGTACGACGTGCGTTCGATGAACACACGTGACGGTTACAAGTTCTTCGTCGATAAGGGTTGGTTGCTCATCCGTGCCTCAGGTACAGAGCCACTCTTGCGCTTCTACTCCGAAGCGTCATCACTGAAGATCGTTAACGAGTTGATCGACGCAGCGCTCAAGCTGAAGTAACAACAACGACGGTTTACAGCACAGGTGCGTTGCGATCCTTTTCGCTGAGAATCGGATCGTCGACTAGCCACCGTATTCCAAGCTTCGGATCGAGCGGGTTAACGCTCCGCTCGCCTGCTGGATTGTACAGCGCCGTGCACTTGTAGGTCACGTCTGCTTCCTCGCTGAGCACAGCAAAGCCGTTGGCAAACCCCGGTGGGATCCATACGATTCGTCCGTTCGTTTCCGAGACGTCAATGGAAACGTGATTGCCGTAGGTGGGTGAACCCTTGCGTACATCGATTTCCACGAGTTGGATCTGACCCCGCACCACGCGAAGCATCTTGCCCATTGGCTCGTCTACTTGGAAGTGCATGCCACGAATCACGCCCTGCTTCGACCGCGAGTAGTTGTCCTGCACGAAGTCAGTGGGTATTCCATGCCGCAGACAGAAGTCAGCACGATACGTCTCTTCGAAATACCCACGTGCGTCCGGAAAACGCTCAGGACGTAAGATCTTGATCTCATCGAAGATCACTTCTTCAAGCATGAAGGGCATTGCATTCTTCCATCGTTGGGAGTTGACGTCGCTCGTGGCGCAACGGGGTGAATCTACGAAGTGATTCAAAGCCATCAGGCGTGTTCAGCGTAGCACGCGTTACACGTGTGTATTCATACGCCGCGCCATCGTCACGCGGAATCAGCACATCGAGAGGTGCATGCTCGAGCCCGAGTGCGTCGAGGATCATCTGTGCGCCGCGCCACTTCGCCTGATGCGTATACCCGGCGATATGGGGTGTACAGTTGCCGATATTGTCGATCACGCGCTGGTGTATATGTGGCTCGTGGTCGTATACGTCGAGCACTGCTGTAAGCTCACCGCGTTCAACTCGTTCACATAGCGCCATCTCGTCGATGATTCCACCACGAGCACTGTTGATGATCAGCGACCCAGCTGCGCAGGTGTGTAGAAGGTCCGACGTGATAAGGTCGACCGTTGGATGCGCGCCACCCGCTACATACGGCACGTGGAGCGACACGACGTCTGACTGCTCCATGAGTGCGCTGAGTGAAGTTGGGTGTACCCACGAGGGAAACGCGAAGCCCGACTCCTGCAACGGCGGATCGCTTACGTGTATCTGCACACCACGCATACGCGCGTATCGCGCGAGTCGCGAGCCAACGTTGCCGAAACCAACAATACCAATCGTACGCACGCCTTTCGGACGTAGTGCATCAACCCAATCGAGCACGTATTCAGCTACTGCCTGCGCATTGCATCCCGGTGCAGAAATCACGCGTATGTCCCGACGCATCATCTCGTCGATGTCAATGTGATCGACACCTGCTGTTGCTGAAGCAACGCAGGTAACACTCGTGTTGTCGATGAGCGTCGCATCACCGTGCGTGATTGATCGAATGATAATCGTCGATGCAGATGTTGATCGAAGCAGCTCGTTGGTGATCATCTTGCCGTTGATGGCGAGCACATCGTTGTGCGCTGCCAAGGCAGTTGCGATCCCCGGTATCTGTTCGTCAACAATGATCATGACGCCAAATTACGGCGTCACGATGAAGCTCGACGTATGTGTTGTTGTGCCCTCGGAGACACGCACCAAATACATGCCCGTTGCTGCATCTTCGCCGAGCAATGACGTAGGGATGGTGAGCTCGCTACGTTCCGTTGTTGCTGTGTATGCCAAGCGCCCCAGAGCATCATGAATCTGAATTGTTCGCAGGCCGACATTCGGAAACTGTATGCGCACAACGCTTGTGGCAGGATTCGGCGAAATCACAAACGGACGTTCATCATCTTCAACACTTGATGTAGTTGCGATACGGAGATACGCTGTGGTATCACGAAGCCCATTCGACGTCAACGCAATCGCATAGGTGTTGCCCATGATCGCTGCACGATCGACGATAAGCCGTGCAAACACTTGACGTGTTTCACCTGGAGGAATAGTCAGCGGAAACACCGATGCATCGATCGAGACTGCCCCCAATGGCGACACGGTAGCATTTGTTACAACTACGTTTTCGAGTCCGATGTTCTTGATAGCGAACGCATCCACAGACTTGCTGATATCCGTTGTGTCATGCACAGGAAGTGCCATGCCGCGGTTTGGTAGGCCAACAAGGGTGACGCTCTTTCCGCGCTCTGAGCCATCAAGCGCCGTATAGAACGCTGTTGCTTCTGCTGTGTATGGATAGTCGGTCTGTGGCTTAAAGTGCACTCGGAACCAGTAGCACGTTGTGTCTTCGGTTGAAGCACCATCCTGCCAGAACCGTTGATCAAAGACATTGCCTGGATTCGTGAAGAATCGCGTGAAGTTGACAGGTGTCCCGTCGCTACAGTACATCACGCCGCTGCGAAGGGTGTCGCCCGGATTCGCACGCATGACGATCGTATCTGCCAGCGTGCGCACGCGTGGCTCTACTGCATCCCAGACTGGTAGAAGCTCTACAATGACGTCGTCATTCGGCTTAGGAAACGGCTCAATGCCTGGCATTCCAACATTACCAGTACACACAAACACACGTCCGGTCGACGTTACCAACACGTCGCGAATCCGGCCGTAACGATAGGGGATGAACTTGCGTGTGGCGGTAATGCGGGTATGATCCTCGTTGAGATCATGGACGAGCAGTCGTGATCCTTTGAGAAACGTAGAAATCAACTTGCCCTTGAGCGCGGGATAACGATCGTGACCATAGTACTCGATGCCAGCGGGTGCCAGCGTGAATACTGTGCCGCTTGACCATACGGGCTCAACCACAGAAGCCTGAGCACAGAACTCCTTTTCTTCTGGAGTGTCACACATGCCAGCAACCTTTGGCCATCCGTAGTTCGATCCTGGTGTGATCAAGTTGATCTCGTCCTCATTGTTATCGCCATGCTCGGAAGAGAAGATTGACCCCTTCGAAGTGCGGCAGATTCCTTGCGCGTTGCGATGCCCCATCGACCAAATGCGCTTGCCGGGGAAGGGGTTGTCTGCAGGAATCGATCCATCAAGGTTGATTCGAAGTGATTTGCCGACCTCCGATTCAATGTTCATTGTGCTGTCCACAGCTGGCTTGTCACCACTTGTGAACAACATTGTGGAGTCGGGCAGGATCAAGATTCGACACCCTTGGTGCCACTGATCCGCTGGGTGCTTTTCATAGATCACAAGTGGTTCGACGAGTCTGTCGCCATCGTATCGCCACCGCGTTACGCGCTTTACCCATGTGGTTTCGTACACACCGTAGGCAGCATACACAAACGGTTGCTCTGGAAACGCTGGGTGCAAGGCAAGACTGAGAAGTCCGATCTCGACGATGTTCGAAACGCCATCGCGCATATCCAACAGCGTATCTACGACACCAGTGTCTGGGTGCACACGGCACAGTAGGCCAATGCGTTCGGTGTACCAGATATAGCCATCTGGACCTTCGACCATATCCCATGGCACATGCAGGTTCGATACTACTGGTCGTGCAGTGAAGTCAACTTGAGCCTGAGTCGCACCAAGTGAGCAGAGAAGCACAGCAACAACAACGAGTACGCGTACCATGTGGGTCCTAACCGTAAAAATCAACTGCCAATGTAATGGCAAAGATACGGTTTGGTAACAGTGGTTACAGCCCCATAACAACGCGGAGATCTTCTATGGTCCACCGAGGCCGTACCTGCACCGTCGAGGACGTCGGCCACCATTGCTCACTGTATGCCCAAGGAGCGATTACACCGTGGTCATAGCGTCCGTTGTTGTTGCGATCATCGAAGACATCAATCGCATATGTTCCTGGAGGAACCGCATCGAGTGCGATACTTCGTGATGCATCAATCTTGTGCGTGAAGACAACGCGACGTTTATCGTCGAGGAAGCGCATGACGAGGTTCGCCGTAGGTGCAATCGTCACGAGCGAATCAACAAGTCGTCCACGCACCGATCCTGGGTCAGGCGGACGCTGTTGTGTACGGTGTGCGAGACGTAGGGTTGTATCGGTAATGACGGATCCGTTGAGTGCACGCAGACCCCGCAACGTGAATTCTGACGTGTACCACGTCTGCGGCAGACGATGCACTGTGGGCATGATCAAGAGCGTGGTTGGATCCTGCCATTGAAGCCGAATGCTGTGAGCTCCGCGCTCCGACGTGTGCCACACCTCGAAGCGAACAGCGAGTGTGTCTATTGGCTGCGTGAATGCAAGCTGCAGTGCATCTCCAACACCAAGGTCCTGCGCACTGTCTGCCGGTGTGCGTTTCGCGAGGCGTACAGTTGCGGTGTCGGGAAACTTCGATCCGCGGACCTGTCTGTCTTCAAGCTTCGATACAGCTGTTGACGCTGAGCCTTGACCGAGGGAATCGCGAAACACATTCGCTGGCACGTCGAGCGTGTAGCGAACGGTATCAAGTGGTGACGCGAAGCGAACGAAAGCCATGTCGCTCGGTACACGGTCGAGCCACAACGTTTGTGCCGTGTCCCGACGATCCCCAGCGCTCACGACAATCGGTTGTGTGCGATCGAGATACCATGCTTGTTCGGATAGCTGTAGTGAGATCACATGTTGGTTCGATGCGCGAATACGTTGCACAATCGGACCGAGCGTGTCTAGTGCCGGACCGAGTAACAGTCGAAGATCCTTTGCTTGGCCTTGTGCAACCACGACGTCTTGCGGAGCAATGCAGTACTCTTCGGTGCCATCGAGTAACGTGTTGCGATTCTCATCACGAACCGCTATCACACGATACCGACCATCAGCGAGACCGCGTATCGCGAATGCGCCAGTTGTACCGAGTGTTTGGAAGTACAACGGACGTACGGATCGTGGAGAGAAGGATGCCGAATCGAACTGCTGCTGTGGGTAGCAGAACACTGATACCGATGCGAGCGATGCGCCGAAGACCTTTCCAGCAACTACACCGGAGTCGAGAGAGGCTCCCGTAGAAAACGCAATGGTTGTCGATTGCGCCGGTGTATTTCCACGCACATCGGTCCACGACGTACCCAGCGTCACCGTATAGGTGGTGTTTGGCGTAAGCGTATCGGTAAACGTCACCTCAATTTCATCGCCGGCGTACGATGTTTGAAAACGCACAGCAGGCAACACAGTGATTGCATTGCGTACAGAACGATCAACGTAATCATCGAAGACAAATCGAACCACTGATGTGGTAACGTTCGTTGCTCCATTGCGTGGCTCTGTTTCAATCACGACGGCAGCTTCGGTGTCGCGTGGACCTCCCGTTGGGGCAACCTTCATTGCGCAACTCACGAGCAGCAGGGAAGCAACCATGCTGCAAGCGCGTGCGATGTACCGACCGACGGGAGATTTCATTGCGCAAAACTATGCCCGAACGCCGTAGTTTTGGACACATGTCTCCACTTCTCACGTCAGTTTGGTCGCGAATTCGCAAGGCGTATGCCATTGCCTATGAGTTTGTCGACATCACCGACCGACGTCACATCTTCCTTCTTGCGTCAGGCATAGCGTTCAATCTGCTGCTCTGTACGATTCCGCTCGTGATTCTCGTGTTGTCGATCGTGAGTGGAGTGATCGAAGAGGCCACGACAAAAGAGGCTGTAAAACAGCTGCTCACAAGCTTCCTGCCGCAAAACACCAAGGCAACCGGTCTGATCGCTTCGATTGTTACCGAGGTTGGTGTCGTATTCAATTACGGAACAGTCACGGGGTGGATTGCCGGCATAGCATTGTTATGGCTGGCATCAACGTTGTTCAGTTCTCTTCGAACGGGTCTGAATGCGATCTTTCACATCCCCACACCGAAGATCTTCCTGTGGTATCGTCTGAAAGACATGTTCCTGACGATTATCTCGGCGATTCTGATCCTGATTGTGACGCTGTTGAGTCCGTTACTCACCATCACACAAACGTTGTGGGTGGATGTTCTGCCTGCATCACTCAGCACGTTTGCATCGGGCTTTGTCTTGGCAGCTGTATCGCTCCTCTCCACGGCAGTCGTGTTCATGGTGCTCTACCGCATTGTCCCAAACGGACGTTTGCCGCGACCAATTGTGATCATGAGCACGATACTTGCCGTTGTGCTTTGGGAAGTAGCTCGCGTGCTCTTCTCGTGGTACGTTAACAGCGCCACGAACTTCAGCGCGTTCTATGGCGGCTACGTTGCACTTGCATCGTTTGCGCTGTGGTTGTACTACTCGGCATTTGTGTTTCTTCTATCTGCTGAGCTCGCGCAGTTCATCCACGCGTTTCGCACGAAGAAACCAATTCCGCTGCCTTAGAATCGTAACAGCTGATCCCACGCACAGAAGAGTTCCCACGTAGCAGATACATCGCGCAGACAGTATTCCGCGATATCGGTGTGGTTGTCTTGCGCAAACAATTCACTCACCATCGATCCATCAACACCCTCTGCCTTCGGAGAGCGGATGCCGAATGACTTTGCAAAGAAGTCGAAATTGAATCGACGAGTTGCGCCCGACGCAGAGCCTTGGAAGAACGTGAGTTGATCAATCAAGTCGATATGACCTGAGTAATTGAACTTGGTGCCCTGCATCAAGTTCTTCGACGGACGAATGCCGAGTGTAGCGCTGCGAAGCATCAGCCACGGTGCATCGAAGTTCCGTCCGTTGAACGACACAAGGGTGATGTTACGATGCGCGTTGAGAAGCTTCCAGAAGTTCTCGAGCATCACGCGCTCAGAGCTGCAGTACCAACCTGCGCCCGACGGTAGTTCTTCGTGACGCACAGGCTGATCGTCCTGCATGGCTGGATCGACAGAGTAGGCAACACGTTTCGCTGTCCATGCGTCACCTTCGCGCGTCATCATCTGCATGCCGATGCACACAATCCGTCCGGTGAGCGGACTCAGTGCGAACTCTCCGATGCGCTTATCGCGCTCTTCGTCGGTTGCGACGCCGCGCAGGAGATACTCCTGCTGGACATCATCAAATGCATCAATGGGGAGTCCGACCGTTTCAAGATCAAACACGAGGTACGACGGTTCCATGGAAACTCCCTACGGTAGTACTGACTGAAGTTGACGTGTGATTGGGTGCGTTGGCTGAATGCGCTGTGCAATTGCACGGTAACGCCGGAACGCCGCCGTATCCATTCGTCCGTCGAGCTGATAGAGTGCATTCGAGGCAACCTGTGACAACGTGATCACCTGCAGTGCCGAGTCGAGGCGTTGTCGTGGTTGTGTTATCACTGACATCATGCGATCGATCCCATCGACGCGATCTCGCTGAGGTTGGTCAGGACGAAGAAGCCGAACGAACGGACCCGCTGGGATACGCTGATAGTCAAGCAGCATCGGCTCAGGCTCGCTCAACAGCTCCGCAGTAACGTATACCGGACGTGTCGTATCGGCACGGAGGATTGCATCGATCAACGCAACAAACCGTTCCTGAATCATCTGTACGTTGCGCTGATTCTCTGCAAGATTCACCATTCCTGATTTACCAAGCTTCGTGCGATCTACCTCGAACTTCTCCGGTTCACGCTCGAATACTTCGAGGTAGGCCATGTATGCATCTACCGTTGGTTGAATGCGCGAGAACACATCGGGATATCGCTGCAGCAGATAGGGGGCGTACCACGTGCGGCGGAGCAATTCTTTGTCGATGACCACCACATCTGAATACATCCCAAGGGCCTGCTGTCGGTACCAAAGCGACGAACACAAATAGTCCCACTGACGCGTCAGAATCAACGCGCGTGGCTCAACGTTTGCCATCGCCCAATCAGTGTACCCATCAACAGCTTCATGATGTCCACGGTCCTGCTCTTCGTATTCAACTGCACCAACGGCAATCGCAAGAGTTAACGGCAGGGCTGCTACAATCAGCTGTTTGCCGATCCGCTGCGCGAGTGCTGCTGTACCAACACCAACAAACAATGTCAACACAGTAAGCGATGGAATGAAGTACGCATCGATGTCAGGAATGCCATACCCCAACGAGATCGCAAGATTTCCAATCACTACAGCAAGCAGTGCGAGCCCCATGACACTCGATTGACGCAGCAGGGTAACGATGCCGATTGCCATCGGTGCTAGGCCAATCCAGAGCATTTGTGACGTGAGCAAGTTCCAGAACAATCGCACGTTAGCGTTGAACGCCGCCTTGCTTTCATAGAGCCACACGCCGAATTGTTTGCCCTTGACGTGATAGAGGAATGCATGCAGGTCCCGATGAACCATGCCCCAGTTGATAGGGGGCTCTTGTGCGCTCCGCAACGGAAGGATAGCATAAAGAGCGAGCGCTGCTACTGCTGGAAACAGAAGGTGCTTCCATCCACGTGCGCGCTCGGCAGCAGATCGATCACCTGAAAACCACAGTGCAATGAATCCAGGCGCGAGTGTAACTGACGAAAGGTGATTGGTGAGCATCAAGCCGTACATCAATCCTGCCAGCATCGTCCAGCGATGATGTTGTTCGGTCGTGCTCTTGAGTGTAGCGAAGAGCGTAGCAGTAAGAAGGACGAAGTTGAGTGCGTATACCTCGATCGATGTGGCTTGTGCCCACACGGTAGCGCTGCAACCCAGCAGCAGTGCTGTGCCTGCTGCTGCAAGCTCATGAGCGCGAGCATCCAGCTGTGGAAGCACACGTGCTGACAGTGTGCGGGCTACCATGTAGGTGAGCGCGACACCCTTCGCAACGAGGAGTGCGGCCAGGATGTTGAGTCCGAACACCGGCGACGACCACGGAAGCAACGTCCACACATGGCCAAACAGTGTGAACAGCGGATAGCCTGTTGGGTGTGCGACGCCAAACGTTACGCATGCAGCGGCAAGCTCGCCGCTATCTGTGTATTGCACACCCGGCGCAACGGTCAGCAAATAGAGAACAGCAATGCAGCACCCCAGTGCAGCAGCGATGATTGTGTCTCTGGTGATCACGGTGTAGTGTGCTTATCGTGAAATCACGACGGGCGAGCCAACCAATTCGCCGGCTGCCGTGCGCATGACCAGACGATATGTGCCGTTTGCAAGACCCGATGTAGGCAGCGAAGTGACTGTCGACGATGGCGTGGCGAATGAACGCACAAGCGACCCTGATGCGTCATACAAGCCAAGTGACGCTACCGACGTGATCGCGTCGCCGCGAAGAGTCAACATATCAGTTGCTGGGAGCGGACTCACAGTGACGCCAACGGACGTTGCATCGACGACGCTGCTCGATGGTGAGATCTCAAAGATCACATCGAAGCTCAAGCGCTCAGACTCTGCAGTCTTATCGAACAGTACAACGCGAACCGTGCTTGTGCCTTCTGCACCACGTGGAGTGAGATCGACATAGATGGGGAGAGTTCCATTTGGTGCAAGGGTCTGACCCTCGCGCTCGAATGGGTCATCGCCCGGACCAGGGAAGAGGGCCCAGCAGAGCGTCATGCAAAGCTGCGCTGTGTGATCAATCGAAAGGTCCTTGAGGTCATACGAGAAGTACAACTCCTTCGGCACCTCGTTGAGGTTGCGAATCGTGCCATCTCGCTTGATTGTTCCGCCATCCGGAGTGCCCTTGATAGGGTTCGGCTTCGCCCAGTCGATGGTGAATGTTTGAGCCTGTGCAGAGCATGCCAGCGCAACACCAAGAATCAATGCAAGTACATGAGTTTTCATAATTTGTCGGCTGGTAACTGTGACGGAAACTACAAACCTAACACTCCGTAGGAACATCTCGTGACGCGACACATTTTGGCCCTTGTCACTGTTTTCGCAGTGGCCGCGACGATGCTGACCGGACAAGAAGCGCAGCAGGCATCAACCATTCCAACTGTCAAGATCAAGTCGGTTTCGGGCGAGATGGTGAATACGGCAGAAATCACCCAGCACACCGGACCCGTTATCGTGAGTTTCTGGGCTACATGGTGCAAACCGTGCATCCAAGAGCTCCAGACATACCACGGGATCTACGACGAATGGAAGCAGAAGTATGGCGCAAAGCTGATTGCCGTGTCGATCGATGACTCGCGCAATGCCCAAAAAGTTGCACCATTTATCAAGTCGCGCAACTGGCAGTACGACGTATTGCTCGACATCAACCAAGATTTCAAGCGCGCAATGAACGTCAACAACGTTCCTCACACCTTTGTGATCATGAATGGCAAAGTCGTCTTCTCGCACGCAGCATACACTGCAGGTGACGAAGAGGAGCTGGAAGAGCTGTTGAAGAAGCTCTCCGGGAAGGAATAAGCACGCATGAAGTTCTCGATGATGGCGCTTTCGGCGCTACTCTGTTCTGCACTGACGGGTTACGCTCAAGGGATCGAGATACAGGACGTCGGCACTATCAATGGATCGTTGCAGACCGACGCTCAGTATTACATGGCGGACACAACGATCAACGCTCCTGATGTGCCAGAGAAGATTCTCTCGAACACGTTTCTGAATCTGACGTTTACACGCGGCAAGTTCTCTGCCGGAATGCGTTTCGAATCGTACCAGGGTCCGCTGCTTGGTATTGATCCACGCTATGCAAGTACAGGAAACCGTACAGGTGTTGGCATAGCCTATCGGTTTGCGACATACACCGATGACTTGTTCGAGGTAACTGCTGGCAACTTCTACGAGCAGTTCGGCAGTGGCATGATCTTGCGTACTTATGAAGAGCGCAACCTTGGCTTTGACAACTCGATTGATGGACTTCGTATGAAGTTCATGCCGACGGATGGACTAAAGTTCACGGGCTTTCTTGGACGTCAGCGTGCATTCTGGGATATGAGCGTCGGTATCATGCGTGGTGGTGATGCAGCGATCGACGTGAAGGCACTCACAGGTGATTTCCTTCCGAGCGACATGCAGTTGAATCTCGGCGCGAGTGTTGTGAGTCGCTTTCAAGCAGACGACCAGGACATTCTCAAGATCCCGGAGAATGTCCTCGCATGGTCGACACGTGCGAACATGATGCTTTCGGGCTTCTCACTTGATCTTGAGTATGCGTACAAGATCAACGACCCGACTGCCGTAAACGGTTCGTCGTTCAACCCTGGCGATGCGCTCTACATGAACGCTTCGTACGCTGCATCTGGCATAGGTGTAAACCTGGCTGCTAAGCGTATCGACAACATGGACTTCCGGAGTGATCGCTCGGCGAATGGATTGCCCCAGCAGGTGAACTATCTCCCGGCGCTTACAAAGCAGCACACCTGGCGTCTTGTCACACTCTACCCATACGCAACGCAGCCGACAGGCGAGTTCGGAATGCAGGGTGATGTGTCGTTCACGATTCCGAAGAACTCGTTCCTTGGTTCTGACGAGACAATGGTAACGCTGAATGCGTCGGTGATTCATGCACTTGATACAACGCGTACTGGACTCTACACGTACGATGCAGCGTTTCTCTGGTCGGAGCGCACATACTATCGCGACGTGAACATCGAAGTCACACGTAAGTTCGGTCGTGATTTCAAGGTCACAGCAGCGTACATCAACCTAGCATACGATCAAGACGTGATTGAAGGGAAGGCACCAGCGTTCGAAACGTTGTACGGAACAATCGATGTACACTTTGCTGTCGTCGAGCTCTGGTGGAAGCTTTCGAAGACATCCAGCTTGCGCACGGAATTCCAATACATGTCTGCCGGTACTGCGAACGGGAAGAAGGAAGCCATTCAGAATGGCGACTGGGTAATGGCTCTCGTTGAGTACTCCATGGCTCCACACTGGATCATCACCGTGTTTGACGAATACAACTACGGCAATAGCGTCGAGTATCGCCGGGTACACTATCCGAATGCATCACTCGCATACAATGCTGGTGCACTTCGCGTACAGGCAGGATACGGACGTGTACGTGGTGGCATCCTCTGTGTAGGCGGCATCTGCCGTCCGGTGCCAGCATCGAATGGCATGACACTTAACGTAACATATTCGTTCTAAGAGCACTCTCGACTACCATGAAGCACATCATCACTCTCGTTCTCGCAACGCTTCTTGTGCTCACATCGTGTGATGTGGTTGACGCACCATACGAGAAGAATCCTGAACCTCCTATTGACACTGTTCTCAAGGACACATCAACAGTTGTCGTTCGTACAGGGGGCCTGCAGAACGTCCTCCTCGAAGACTACACAGGTCATACTTGCGTGAACTGTCCAGCCGCTGCTGATGTGGCCAAGGGCATCTACGAGAAGAACAAGTCGCGCGTGGCTGTTGTGGCTATTCATGCTGGACCGTTTGCGAAGCCTGAAGCACCGGATTATCCAGCAGACCACCGAACGGAAGTTGGCGAAGCTCTTGATGCGCTCTTTCGTATCAGCCGTGTAGGAAATCCCAACGGACTCGTCAATCGCACGCGGTACAACACCAAGTTTGTGCTTGGTGTAACGAGCTGGGAAGCAGCAACGAACTCACTCCTTGCACAGGGTCCGAAACTTGATCTCTCGCTAAGTCACACATATTTTCCAGAAAAGCGCACGATTGTAGCAACTGTTGATGCGACGTACCTACAGCCAGGAGAGAACGACTACTCGCTGTGTGTCTGGATCACAGAGGACAGCATCGTGGGAGATCAAGCTGACAATCGTCGCAATCCTTCACACGTAAAGGATTACGTGTTCGAGCACATGCTCCGAGCATCGATGAACGGCACGTTCGGTGACTCTCTAACATCAGAGATTAAGCCAATCGGTAGCAGCGTAAAGAAGACCGTGCGCTTTGCGATTCCTGAAACAGCTACTTGGCGTCTCGATAAGTGCGAGCTGGTTGCGTTCGTGATTCGCCGCAAGGACGACCAAACACGTGAAGTGCTTCAGGTGGTCAAGCAGAAGCTGAAGTTGTAGGCGGTTCGCTCAGTATCCTACGCGTAACTCGAGCGAGCCGAAGAAGAAGTCTTCGGGGCTGTTGCCGCCATTGCGATTGGTGTAGCCGATTCGGAGATCGGTAAAGATGTTGGGCATCCACTCGGCAGAGAACCATAGACGGAGGCGGCGTTGGTGACTGACGTTGCCGCGCAAGAAGGCGTTGCCGTAGAGGAAGTCGCCGTCGCCACGTTGGATGTCGCCCCCTACATTTCCAACGGGTACTTGGAATCCAGATCCAGGGTAGCGCGGATCTTCGCCCATTATGATCTTGCCGTTGGTGTCGAGGAGGTTCTCGCCGTTGCGTGTGTAATCGAGGTCAAGCCGGACGAACGTGCGCGCGGTAAACCAATGTCGCAGTTGGAACGCGATACGATCGGAGTTCGACTGCATGTTATAGCCGATCGGGGCGCCGAGTGTTGTGTACGATGCGTTGATGCTTCGATGCGAGAAGGTGAACGGATCGATGCGAGCGTACTCAACGCTCACAAGTGAACGTCCACTCGATCCGGGTGTTCCGCCGATAATCTGTGATGCGCCGAGCTGATAGGCGAACTTGTTGTTGTTACCGACAATGGAGGAATCTCCAACAGTGCTGAAGCCAAGATCGTCGGCAATGAACGATCCGTAGATCATCGTTCCGTTAAACGGACGTACGGCGATATCGAATGCTAGAATGGAGTTGTCGTTTGCATTGCGATCCGGCGTACCGAGTCCGGCAGAGACGAAGAATGCAAGGGGATTGAGATAGGCGAAGTCGAGCCCCCTTCCCCAATACACAATCATGTCGCTTACCGACATGCTAAGCCATGGTGTTGGGTCGAAGGCCACGCGGTGCGTAGCGATGAACTTGCCCGGTACTGCCTTGCCGAGCGTATCTGTACCATTGGCCGCTGAATGCGTCATGGTAAAGCGGAAGCTCTTGTACGGTACGTCGATCAAGAGTCCATCGAGGAGTGGCGCATCAATCGAGTGCACGAAGTTGTCAATTGGACTAAACCCAAACTGCAGCGCTTCGCGACCATAACGGATGCGCAACCAATCGGATTGGTACTGCACGTATCCGATGTAGCGATCAAAAAACGAGCTGTCGTCGATGGAGAGCTTTTGGATGCGACTCAACGTAGGGTCGGTACGACGGATCATCGATGCTGCACCACGCAGCCGCGCACCATTCGATAGGTCGAGTGCATAGCCAAGTCCTCCGCCCATCGAACCCATGATGCGAACACTGGGACGTGCCAGAAGGAACGTGCTTGATGTTGAACCATCCTGCGCATAGCCTGGACGTAGCATCATGCCGACGTCGAGTGTGGTGCGCGCAATGTTGTCAGCATACGTTACGCCACGAAAGCGACCACGATGCATGCCGAATGCAAGCAACGTATCGGCAGTGGTTTCAGGGAGCAACACGTCGTAGTACGTGTCGATGTATGCACCGAACGCGTCACCTGAGGTGCGTGCTTGACGCTGCAATGTGTTGATCGATTGCGGCCATACTGACATCGATCCAAGTGTAGCACGACCGTCAATTGCCTGCAGCAATTGCATGTCCATCGAGACGCGCTCTGCGTTTACGTCGGCGTTCTGCGCTCGCAAGGTTGTTGCGAGGAACAGCACCGCACATACAACGAGAACGCTCCGCATTAGCGCTTGATCACCGATGTTGCACACTTGCAAACAGCTTGCACAGACTTTGCATCTGTGGCTGCTTCTGCTTCTGTCTCATACTCACCAACGCTTACGATATACTGCGTCTTACCCTTGAGCGTCTCGGTCGACATACGCGCGCGCAACCGCTTTGCCTTGAGTTGCGCCATCAGCTTCTCAGCATCTGCCTTCGACGGAGTCTTCTTTGTGACGATTGTGTAGGGCTTTGCCATTGCCGGTGGAGCGGTCTCAACCTTCTTTGGTGCAGCAACTTGTTGCGTCATGCGCTCGGTAGGTGACGGCACGCCTACAGTCGACCGAAGTACATCGTACACTAGGGGGAGCAGGTCGCTCTGCGAGAACTGATCACGCATTGTTGCAAACAGCTTCTTTGCACGATCAGCTTCGTTCTTCGTTGCAGCAAAGATGACCAAGCGCGCCATTGCGTCGTCGGCCCACTCACTCTTTGGATGAGCTTCAACTATGCGCTCCAAGAGCGGAGCCGACTTCTTCGTATCGTCGACGAGGGCGGCATGGAGAAACAGCACACCTGGATCGTCTGGATACTCGATCAACAAATCCGGCAATGCCTTCTTTGCATCTGTAGTCCAGCCAGCAGCCACTTGCTGCACATACTGCTTTACCGCAGCAGGTTGTGCCGAAGATGCCGTGATCGCAAGGATTGCGGCGAAGAGAAGGAGTGCAGAGCGAAGCATGATGGAACCGAGAGAATGATAACAACGGGTGAAATTACGCAAGAGGGCCTATTTTGCCGGCGTTTCACTCCCATAATCATTGCTCGTGCTACAGGCTTCCTCCTCAGATCAACGCTTTCGTGTGCTCGTCGCCGCTGGTGGCACGGGTGGACACATCTTTCCGGCCGTTGCGGTGGTGGAACAATTGCAGGCGCTTACCAACAACCAATGCGATACCGTCTTCATGGGAAGCCGTGATCGCATGGAACATGTGATTATCCCAAAGCTTGGGTATCCGTATGTGCCGATGCCGATTGCGGGCTTTAAGGGTGTCCATCTCTCAACGCTGACGTTGCCGTTGAAGGTGCTCAACTCGATTCGTATTGCACGTCAAACGATCCGCACGTTTCGTCCGCACGCGGTTGTGTGCACGGGTGCATACGTCAGCTATCCAGCTGGTGTTGCTGCAGCGCGCGAAGGTGTGCCGTTGATCGTTCTCGAGAGCAATCTCAACCCTGGCAAAACAAATGCACGTCTTGCACCGAACGCTACGGCAGTGGTTGTCGCGTTCGCCGAGAGTGTCGCGCAGTATCCAGCTGAGCTTCGGTCGAAGCTCCACGTGCTCGGTAACCCGGTGCGTGCGCAGATCGATCAACGTCATTCTGCTCAGGGGGCGCGTACTGCGCTCGGACTCAACCCAGAGCGTCCAACAGTGTTCGTGTTTGGTGGAAGTCTTGGCGCGCAGACGATGAATCGTGCCATCGAACAACACCTTCCGCTGATCGCGCAACAACCATGGCAGTTGCTTTGGCAAACAGGGA
>Ga0208719_1000228_pt1 | contig 17129 bp, 12 predicted proteins | sample LakMenEpi30Jul09_FD_150747 | JGI IMG/M metagenome (GOLD analysis project Ga0208719, IMG submission 150747) | Freshwater microbial communities from Lake Mendota, WI - 30JUL2009 deep hole epilimnion (SPAdes) | ecosystem: Environmental > Aquatic > Freshwater > Lake > Epilimnion/Euphotic zone ... | reverse complement strand
CGCCCCGTCGCCGGACGCTCGCTTCGGCCTTCGTGGCCTCCGCTCGCTCGGACCCGCCAGCGCTTCGCCATCCATGGCTCCGCTTGTCGGCTACGCCGGCTTTCGGGGCATGGACGACCGCTCGCGAAGTCGTTTTCGTGATGCCGCAGAAGCGACGCCGGAGCCGCGAGCCTTGTTTGGGCCGAGGTGCTTCCGGGCCATCACTGCATCGCGCGGGCGAGTTCCGGGGCGAAGTAGGTGAGGATGGCGTCGGCGCCGGCGCGCTTGATCACGAGCACGCTCTCGGCGGCGGCCTTCTCGCCGTCGATCCAGCCGTTGGCGGCCGCGGCGCGGATCATCGAGTATTCGCCACTCACCTGATAGGCGAACGTCGGCACGCCGAAAGCCCGCTTGACGCGGTGGATGACGTCGAGCGCCGTGCCGGCCGGCTTCACCATCACCATGTCGGCCCCCTCGGCCAGATCAAGGGCCACCTCGCGGAGCGCCTCGTCGCCGTTGGCGGTGTCCATCTGATAGGTCTTCTTGTCGGTGACCCCGCGGGCCGCCCCGGCCCCGAGCGCTGTCGATGAGCCGAGCGCGTCGCGGAACGGCCCGTAGAACGCCGAGGCATACTTGGCGGCGTAGGAGAGAATGCAGACATCCTCCCGCCCGGCCCCGTCGAGCGCGCGACGGATCGCCCCCACGCGGCCGTCCATCATGTCGGAGGGGGCGACGATATGGCAGCCCGCTTTTGCGAGCGACAGGCTTTGCTGGCAGAGCACGGCGACCGTTTCGTCATTGAGAATCCGGCCGTCGGCGAGGAGGCCGTCGTGTCCGTGGCTCGTGTAGGGATCGAGGGCGACGTCGCAGATGATGCCGACGCTGTCACCGGTCTCGCGGCGGATAGCGCGGACCGTCCGAGCGGCGAGATTGTCGTCGTCGAAGGCGTGGGCCGCATCGTCACTCTTGTGACGGCCCTCGACGACCGGAAACAGGGCGATCGCCGGGATTCCCAGCGCGGCGGCCTCGGCTGCAGCCTTCGCCACCCCCTCGATCGAGAGCCGATCGACGCCCGGCATCGCCCCCACCGGCACGGAAGCGGCGTGATCGTGGACGAACAGCGGCCAGATCAGGTCTGCAGGCGTGAGGACTGTCTCGGCCGCGAGGCTCCGCAGCCAGCCGTGCTGGCGGATCCGCCGCGGACGGGTGGTGGGAAAGGCGGCGCCGGCAGGGAGGAGCGGTTCTGGCATGGGGAGCAGCGGGCTTCGGGGAGGGCTTGGTGGGGAGTGCAGGCGCGATCAGCGGTCGTCGATGACGATCACGCTGCCGAGCGGCACCGGCGGCGGCGATGGGGGGCCGGAGAGGAAGGCGATCGCACAGGCCTCGTCGGTCTCCCACACGCTCACCTGCCGGGCGACGACGCCGAGGTCGGCAAGAACGCCCGGGCAGACGACCTCGAGGAGGTAGCGGGCCATGTTCTCGGCGGTCGGGTTCCAGGGGAGGAGAAAGAGCTTCGTGGGGGTCGATTGCCGCACCGCTGCGATGGCACCGGTGTCCTCGGCGAAGAGGATGAAAGCGTGGTCCCAGTGGGTGTCGAGCCAGCCGAGGAGACGCTTCTTGATCAGCGAGAAATCGACGATCCTCCCGACGTCATCGACCGTCGCCTCCCCGCTGGCCGCCACCACCTCGACGTCGACCCGGTAATTGTGGCCATGGAGGTAGGCGCACTTGCTCTCGTGCCGGTAGAGCCTGTGGCCGGCACAGAAGCGCAGTTGACGCACGAGCGCGAGGCTCGTGGTCGAGGCCTGTCGGGATGGCATGGGCCTGGTGTTGCTCCGCGGAGACGGCCGTCAGGCGTGGGAAACCTCGGCCGATTCGATGCGGATCGGCTTGATGTCGAACTTCGGATTCTGTCCGAGGAACCGGCAGGGATTGTTGTGGAACACCTCGATCGCCTCCTGGAGGGAGTGGCCGCGGCGACGAAACTCGATGACGCACTCCTGGAGGAGGAACGGATCGCTCGGCCCCCAGTCGGCCGACGAGTTCACGAGAATCTTCTCGGTGCCGTACTTCTCGAGCATGTCGACCGCCCGCTTCGGCGAGCACTTCGTGATCGGATAGAGCGTAAAGCCGACCCAGTACCCGGCATCGATGCAAGGGCGGATCGTCTGCTCCTCGACATGATCGATCCAGATCCGCTCCGGATCGACGTTCATGCCGGCGAGGACCTCGAGCACCTTCTTCGTGCCGTGGGCCTTGTCGGCCAGGTGGGGGGTGTGGATGAGGACGAGTTGGCCGTGCTTCATGGCCAGATCGACATGGGCCTCGAGCGACGCGATCTCGTTCTTGGTCGACTTGTGGAGCCCCGTCTCGCCGACGCCGAGGACGGTCGGCTTCGCGAAGAACTCCGGGAAGTGCTTGAGCACCTCGCGCGTCAGGGTCGGGTTCTCCGCCTCCTTCGGGTTCACCGCCACCCAACAGAAGTGGCGGATGCCGTACTGGGCGGCACGCGTCGGCTCGAACTCGCTGATCTGCCGGAAATAGTCGATGAACGTCTCAGGGTAGAGGCGGTCGAAGCCGGCCCAGAAGGCCGGTTCGGCGACGGCGACGACGCCGCTCATCGCCATCCGTTCGTAGTCCTGGGCGGTGCGGGCGATGGCGTGGTAGTGGGGTTGGATGATCTGCATGGCACGGATTCCCCGGTCGGTGTCGTTTGTGAGGAGGGTTGTGGGGGCCTTTTCTGACCCGGTGCGTTGCCCGGGTGCTTCGGGTCAGCCGGTGGCGAACAATTCGAGGAGCGCGACGGTCCTGTCGCCCGCCGGTTTCGGCTCGGCGGCGATCGCCAGAGCCTTCCGCAACAGGTCGATCTTTTGTGCGGTGGCCCCGCTCCCGCCGCTCCGTTGCACCGCCGCGTCGTAGCGGTCCATCATCGCGGCGATCTCGAGGATCTGATGTCTCGACTCGAGGAAATAGTTTTCGAGCACTTGCGGCGGGGTGAGCATGAAGCGACTCCGAAGCGGTGGCGGAACGAGAGAATCATACCCCCGTGTCAGCGCCCGGGCAGGGACCCGGGAAATGGCAGATCTTGCCGGATTTGCCGGGCCCCAGCCCCCGTGGCATCATCCGCAGACGGGCGGCAGGCCTTGCCGCAGCGGTGACGGTTTTTGCTCCACGTCAACCAGGAGGTGCCTGATGTTCCGCGCTGTTCGTCGTCTCCCCGGCACGAACCCGGGCTCGCTCTTGCGGCTCACGCTCAGCCTGCTCGCTCTTGGGTGCCTCCCGTCGTCGCCCGATTCGGAGGGGGTCGAAGTCCCCGCTTCCGGGGGGATGCCGGTGCGCGAGGTGAGCGTCTTCAAGGACGGTCATGCGTTTGTCGTCCATCGGGGGAGGGCGGCCTGTGACGCTCAAGGAAAAGTCGTCCTCCGCCACCTTCCCGCCCCGGTGCTGGGGACGTTCTGGGCAGGCGCCTTGGGGGACGGAGTCGGGGTGGCTGCGGTCACGGCCTCGCAGGATCGGGTGAAGGTCGAGCGGACGGCGCTTGTCCTCAAGGAATTGATCGAGACGAATGCCGGTGCCGAGGTCCTCGTCACGGAGACTCCGCCCGCCAACCGCGATCCCGCCCCGTACGAGGCGAAGATCCTCCCCGCTCCCGTGCAGACGGCCGAGGAACTCGAATCCCTCGCCCCACCCGGTGACGGACCGAAGCTTCCGGTCACCTCGGAGCTTGTGTTTCTCGAGACCGACAGCGGGACGCGCGTGATTCCGCTGTCGCGGATCCAGGACATCACTTTCCGTGACAAGCCCCTCACGAAGCTCGGTCGCGACGAGTTCCGCAACGCGCTGACCCTCTCGATGGTGCACCGCGGGGCAGGCGTTGCCCCAGAGCCGCTCGCCGGCGGTGAGGCCGACATCGGGCTGATGTACGTCCAACGCGGGCTCCGATGGATCCCCTCCTACCGAGTCGAAATCGACGGCAAAGGTGAGGCCCGCGTCTGGCTCCAAGCCACGCTCGTCAACGATCTGGTCGACCTCGACGACGTCACCTGCAACCTCGTCGTCGGCGTGCCCACGTTCGCGCTCAAGGATTCCGCCGACCCGATCGGCCTCGAGCAGGCGGCGGCCCGCCTCGCGCAGGCAGTCGATCTGCGCAACGACAACCGCTTCGGCAACTATCTCTCCAACTCGATGATGTCGCAGGTGGCCGGTGGGGTCGGGGGTGCGGTCGCCCCCGCGGCGGCAGCCGACGGGGGCGAGGGGGCCGGGGAGAGGACGGAGGATCTCCATGTCTTCCGACTCGAGCACGTGACACTCGCGAAGGGAGCGCGGATGGTGGTACCGGTGACCGTCGGGGTGCTGCCCTACCGCGAGTTTTTCAAGCTCGACGTCCCCTTCGTACCTCCGGCCGAGGTCCTCCAGCAACTCGATCCCAGGCAGGGCGCGGAGTTCGCCCGCCTCATGGCGGCCCCGAAGGCGGTCCACACGATCCGCCTCTCGAACACCGGCAAGGCACCGCTGACGACGGCGCCGGCGCTCGTGATGCGTGACGGCCGCGTCCTCGCCCAGGGGATGATCACCTACACTTCGCCCGGCGCCGAGGTCGATCTTGCCGTCACCACCGCGGTCGACATCCGGGTGACGAAAGAGGAGCGGGAGACGCGCCGCGTCCCCAACGCCCAGAACTGGAACGGCGAGCAGCTCGCCAAGCTCGAGCTCACCGGAGGCCTGACACTCACGAATCTCCGCGGCCAACCTGTCGATATCGAGGTGGTGCGGCACGTCTTCGGGAATGTCGCGTCGGCCGATCATGACGGCGTCATCGAACAGGTCAACGTCCTCGAGGATCTCTCCCTCCTCGGGCAGGCTGCCGGTTCGGGGGGGCCACCGTGGAGCGGCCGCTTCAGTTGGCCGGTGTGGTGGCGGCAGTACAACGGCGCCGCGAGGATCCGCTGGCAAGTACGGCTCGATCCCGGCGCGGAGACGACGCTCGGCTACACGTGGAGCTCCTTCGGGAGGTGAGTTCCCTGTTATCGCTTTCTGTTCGTCGACTCATGTGCAAACAGGGCATCGGCAAACAGCAGTGAGTGATGCCCGCCCCAAGAGGGGGTTTGGTGGTAGAAGCCGAAGAGTGAAAAACCATGTCCTTCGAGATGCTCGCGCAACCGCTGGAAGGAAACGTGGGCTGCGCCGTCGAAGCAGAATCCCGCCTCGACGGAGACGAACTTGATGCGATCCTCGCTGAACGAGCGTGAAGCACCTTCAAGCACATTCAAGTCGAACCCCTCGACGTCGATCTTCAGGAGATCAACGCTCGATAGGGATCGCTCCTCGCGGTAGGCATCGACCGTCGTAACCGTGACGGATTCGAACGCGTCGCCCTCTCTGGCATTCACGAGTGAGTTCGTCAGAGAATTTCGACCGACGGAAATGCGTGCTTCACCCGTTTCATTGCCCACCGCCGAATTTATGCAGCGACACCGTGTTCCTCTGAGATTGCGTTGTAGCGTCGCAAACGTCGAGGACACGGGCTCGAAGCAGTGGATCTCCGCCTTCGGAAATGTTTCGAGCATGGCGAGTGCCGATTGGCCGACGTTCGCACCCACGTCGAAAATAGTTTGGAGGTCGATTCCCCGATGAGCGAGGTCGTAACTGGCGTCGATGCCATGAGGAAGACCTCGAATGAACAGTCGAATCCCTGTCATCGATTCAAAAAGCACCTTCGCACGGTGTCTTACAGTCATGTTTTTAGATCCCTGGAGACGGCTCAAAGTATGGTGATCATGAGGGCCGGCCATGGCGAATGTGAGACGTCAATGTCAAGCAGCCTACCGAGTCACTTCAGGACAACGGACAAGCAGGCTGGAAAGTTCTCCGAAGCAGCTCGTGCCTACAGCTGCGTCGGATTCGGGGCGTCGCCGTAGACGGCCTTCGGATCGAAGGCCTTCTCGTGTTCCAGAAACTCGAGCGTCGCCCCGGCGGCCCGCTCCGCGCCCACCGGCACTTTCCGGTAGAAGCACGACCGATAGCCGACATGGCAGCTCGCGCCACCGGGGATCGCCACCCGGAGCCAGACGCAGTCCTGGTCGTCGTCGATCCGCATCTCGACGACCTTCTGCACCAGGCCGCTCGTCGCCCCCTTGTGCCACAATTGCTGCCGGCTGCGGCTCCAGTAATGGGCCTCCCCCGATTGGATCGTACGGGCAAGCGCCTCCCGGTTCATCATCCCGACCATGAGCACCTCGCCCGAGGTGAAATCGGTCGTCACGCAGGGGATCAGCCCCTGGGCGTCGAACTTGGGGGCCAATTCGTCCCCTTCCTCGACCTGCTCGACGGTACGGCGGGCGCCGAACAGATCGGTGCCGGGGGTGGGGCTGTGATCGGTCAACGACGCGTCTCGTGCGGAGGGGGAAAAGGGAGGGCCGGGGTGCCCCGCGAACCCTTCTGACTACCCCCATTCTCCGCCGCTGTCAACGAGCCGTCGCTGCGGGAAGGGAAGGGGCGGCCACCCTAGGGGGTGCGGCCGTGGATCTCCTCGGCGATCCTGGCCATCACCATCGGCAGGTAGATGATCCCGGAATAGTGGTTTGCCTCCATCTGGACGTGGTGGTCTTCGGGAAGATTCCCGGCGTCGGCGAGGAGCTGGCAGTGGGCGAGGGGGACGACGTCGTCGTACTTCCCCGAGAAGATCCAGGTGCGGTCGGGACGGTAGCGATGGGCGAGTCGCGTCGGCTCGATGGCGTGGAGCGTCTCCTTGATCTGGTTCTCGGTCATCCCCGACTCGGCGAGCTTCTCGCGGACCTTCTCGGCATCCTTCTTCCCCTTCTCGAGCACGCCGACGAGGTCGCCGCCGGCGAGGAGAATGAAGACCTTGTCGTAGCCCTCGTCGAGTCCGGCGACGGTGGCCGTCACGAAGCCGCCGAGGCTCGTCCCCTGGACGGCGATCCGTGACGCGTCGACGAGTGGCAGCACGGCCGCCGCATCACGGGCCCGGCGGACATCGGCCACCGCCTGGCGGACCGCCGGCACGAGCATCTCCGCCCCCGCCTTCCCCTCCTTGGGCCGCCGCGCCCCGTAGTAGGGCATCTGCACCATCAGGGCATGGACGCCGTGCGCCGACAGGCCGCGGGCGATGATCCGCCCCACCGTCATCCCGCTCCCCGACTCGTGCACGACGACGCAGGCCGGGCCGCGGCAGACCTGTCCGTCGGCATCCCGGGCCTGATACCACTCCATCCACACGGCGTGGTTGCAGTCGGGGCCGGCGGCGAGCGGCGAGGGGAAACGGACGCGGAGGTCGCCGTTGTTCCCCTCGGCCTTCTCGATCGCCACGTCGAAGGTCGCGGGGGCCCAGCACAGGCCATCGAGGCAGGTGCGGGCGTCTTCGTTGGCCTCCTCGCCGGCGGCGAGGGAGTCGCTGGCCCGGAGCACCGCCCCAGGCACCGCCGCCGCCTTCTGGCCATCGGCCTTGGGCACCGCCGCCGCGCCGCCGCCGGGGACCTTCTCGAGCAGCGTGTTCAGATCGAGTCGGACGGCCGGGCACTCCGCCGCGGGCTTCGTGTGGGAGGCATGAGCGACGTGGAGGATCAGCTTCTCGGGCACGAACAAGACGTTGTGGAGATTCGATTTCATCGCCACCGGACGATCCATGAGATGGAGGGCAGCCTCCTCGTCGATCTTCCCGAACTGCTCCTTGACGCGCTCGCGGAGGCAGAGAAGCCGGTCACCTGCCGAGAGGACGACCGAATCGGGGATCCCGGTGCCGAGGAGTTCGTGGCCCTCGCCCGGCTTGACGAACTCGATCCGCTCAGGCGTGGCCGCGACGCCGACGCTCTGCCGGGTCTTGCCGTCGGCGAAGACGTAGTAGTACTCGCATGTCCGGGGGCTGTCGGACCACAAGGCCATCACCTCGTCGAGCGTGGTGCATTCCTCCATCGCGCGGCGCATGAGTGTCGCCATCGGCACGCCGTCCCACTGCCCCTCACCGCGGCCCCCCATCTCGCCGAGCGAGATCCCCCGGGCGTTCATCCCGCTCACCGAACCGATGAATCCGGCATAGCCGATCGTCACGAAGGGAATCTGCCCCTCCGGAGCGACGACGAACGCCGCCGCCGCGTCCTGGAGCCCGATCTCGGTCATGTAGTCGAGGACACGGCCGTGGTAGAGCGTGCCGTCGGTCGTCGCCGTCCCGGAGACGGCGAATCCGGAGCAATGGAAGAGCTCGGGGAAGACGTTCACGACCGCGACGAGCGCCGGATCGAGCTGGAGCGATGCGGCCAGCGCCTCGGTCTCGCGGAGATGGCGCTTGGGGATGTGGGGGGTGAGCCGGGCTGCGGCGTCGTCGAGTTTCTTGCGGAACCACGTGCCACCGCGGATCGTCTCGACCATGCCGACGACGTGGAGAACCGAATCGACGCAGCGGTTGGCCTCGACGGCGAGGAGCTCGCCATGGGCCTTGCCGATCTCCTCCGGTGTGCCGTGGAGCGTGACCACGCGGAGACCCTCGGCCCATTCGAGCTTTCCGTGCGGCACCTCCCGCGGCGCGGCTGCGGGGGAGGTCAGTTCCGGCCCCGGCAGCGCGATCTCGAGGGCCCGCCGCACGCCGCGACAGACCGTCCGCTCGATCTCGGCGCGCGGCACCTCACTGACTTGATAGCCGGGGAAGTCGTCGACGGCACGGCATTCCCCTGCCTCGGCCACGGTGAGATCGAGCTCGACTTTCTCGGCGTTGCCCGTGATCCGCCGGCCGTCGTCGTCGAAGTCGAGCCAGCCGTCCCCCCGTTCCCAACGCCCGTCTTCGGTGTCGTGCTTCACGCCGAGGAGCCCGACGAGAAGGGCCGTGAGCGACGCCGGGGAAGGCTGGAGGAGGAGTGGGCTGGCGAACGACGCCTGGGTCGCCGAGGACACGAGCCGCGTGCCGATCCCGGCGGGGTCGAGATGATCGGCGGCGTCCGTCGCCCCCCGGCCGACATGGACGATGCGGTGCTTGGGAAGGGCGAGCGCCGTGGCATCGGCACGGCGGCGGAGCACCAACGCGTACTCGTCGTGGGTGAGTTCGAGATCCCAGGCGTGGGCATCGAAGCGCTCGAGCTTCATCGCCACCCGCATCGGCTTCCCACCGGCCGCGACCGCCACCGTCCCCTCGACGGCGAACGTCTCGCGGGTGCCGGTGAGGCAATCCCAAAGTGGCCCGAGATCGGCGGCGAGCGCCCCGGCGGGATTCCGCGCCGGATCGATGGCCGGCGGCTGATCGGCGTGAACTGTGGGGTTGGGGGCGGCGGCGACGAGGCCTCCGCAGAGGAGCAGGACCAGCCGGGGCAGGGAACGGGGGAGCATGGAAAACCTCCTCGTGGCCAGTTCGGGGGCACGTTCATTGCAGCCACGCACCCCCACCATCACAATCCCAGACGCACGTCAGTTTCCCACTCCGGCAGTCCGCGAACAAGGTGGCTTTTCCTCGGAGACGGTCGGGCCTTGAAAACATCATTGTGGACGATGCGGAAGGTGGTCCCCCGGCGGAGTCACCGCGGGTTTCCCGGCGTGAAGACGGCCGGTCCCGGCGGTCAACCGCTCCCACCCCAGCCCCCGGGCATGCCTGAAGCGACGCCGCCGACGAGCCTCTTTTCGGTCGTGCCGCATCTGCATCTGCGCCTCGGTGGCCTTGTGATCCTCGTCGCGGTGGCCGGTTGCGGGAGGACTCCGCCGGTGATCGTCGAGCCACCGCCGCCCGAGGTGGTGGTGACCAGGCCGGTCGTCGGAGAGATCACCGAGACGATCGAGTTCACGGGGAATGCCACTGCCGTGGAGACCGTCGACATCAAGCCGCGGGTGGGGGGATTCGTGACGGCCATCCACTTCACCGACGGCCAGGACATCCGCGTCGGCGATCCGCTCGTCGACATCGACGACCGCAGCTTCCGGATCGCCCGCGACCAGGCCCAGGCCGAGATCGAGCGACAGCAGGCAGAGCTTGCCGAACTCGAAAGCGAGCGGGTCCGCAACGAGGCCCTCCTCCCGCGCGGTGCCGTCACCCAGGAGCAGGTGGGGATCATCACCGCCAAGCGCGACATGGCCGCGGCGACCCTCAAAAAAGACAGGGCGATGCTCGCGCAGGCGGAGCTCGATCTCGACTTCTGCCGGGTGAAAGCCCCGATCGCCGGTCGGATCGGCGCGCGGACGGTGAGCGTCGGCGACCTCGTCGGGAGCGGGGCGGCTCCCACCACCTTGGCGACGATCGTCAGTGTCGACCCGGTCTACGTCACGTTCTTCGCCGACGAGCGCTCGCTCCTCGTGGCCCGCGAACGGGCGATCCGCGACCGGCACGGAGCGGAGAGGACGGAGTCGGACGCCGCGGAGGGCGATCCGACGTGGCGCAACATCCGTGATCTCGCCATCCCCGTCGAGGTGGCACTGGTCACCGACGATGGCTTTCCGCGCCGGGGCGAGTTGGCGTTCGTCGACATCGCCGTCCGGGCCTCGACCGGCACGATCCGCTGCCGGGCGCTCCTCGACAATCCCGATCGGCTGATCGCGCCGGGGATGTTCTGCCGGGTCCGTCTTCCGTTCGGTGATCCCGCCGCGGCGCTCCTCGTGCCGGATCGCGCCATCGGCATCGAGCAGGGTCGCCGGACCGTGGCCGTGGTCGACGACCGGAATCGGGTGACGATCCGCGAGATCACCCCCGGAAAACTCGAGGGCCCGATGCGCGTGGTGACGGAGGGGCTTTCCGCCGACGACCGCGTGATCACCAGCGGGCTGCAACGGGTTCGGGAAGGGACGGTCGTCAGGCCGGTCGATGACGCACAGTCGCCCTCCGCCAGGGAATGACCGCCACCCCATGTTCTCGAAATTCTTCATCGACCGCCCCGTTTTCGCGACCGTCCTCTCGGTGGTGACGCTCCTCGTCGGTGGCGTGGCGCTCGTCGGCATGCCGATCGGGCAATACCCCGAAGTCACGCCCCCCACGATCGCCGTCACCGCTTCCTATCCGGGGGCCGGGGCGGAGGTCGTCGCCGACACCGTCACCACGCCGATCGAGCAGGAGATCAACGGTGTCGAGGGGATGCTCTACCAGACGTCGAAGAGCACCGGCGACGGCCAGTCGTCGATCGACGTCACCTTCAACCTCGGCACCGACATCGACAAGGCCCAGGTGCTGACGCAGAACCGGGTGGCGGTGGCGCTCGCCAAGCTCCCGGAGGAGGCCCGCAGGCAGGGCGTTTCGACGCGCAAGAAATCCCCGAGCATCCTCCTGTGCGTGAATCTCGTCTCACCGGGCGGGCGTTTCGACCAGCTCTTCCTCTCCAACTACGCCCTCCTCAACGTCAAAGACGCGCTGTCGCGGATCGAAGGGGTGGGGGACGTGCAGTTCCTCGGGGCCCGCGACTACGCCCTGCGGGTGTGGCTCGATCCGGACAAGCTCGCCAGCCGCGGCCTTACCGCTACCGACGTCGTCCGCGCCTTGCGCGAGCAGAATGTCCAGGTGGCCGCCGGGCGGATCGGACAGCCCCCCGCCACCACCGGCCTCGATTTCCAGGTGGCGGTGACGGCGGCCGGCCGCCTCCCCGATTCGGCCGCCTTCGAGAACGTGATCGTGAAGGCCTCGGGCCCGCTCCCGGCGGGCGCCGGGGCCGTCGGGCGACAGGGCCCCGGGCACGACCTGACCACCACCGGCCAGGCGATCGTCCGCCTCGGGGACGTGGGGCGCGTGGAGTTGGGGGCGCGGAGCTACGACGTCAGCAGCCGGCTCGACGGCGAGGAGAGCATCACCATCGCCCTCTTCCAGCAGCCGGGCTCCAACGCCCTGGCGACCGCCGAACGCGTCCGGGCGGAAATGGCACGGCTCGAGAAGGGTTTTCCGGAGGGGATCGAGTCGCGTGTCCATTACGACACCACGGTGTTCGTCGAGGAGAGCATCCGTGAGGTTTGGAAGACGCTCTTCGAGGCGGTCGTGCTCGTGTTCATCGTGGTCCTCCTGTTCCTCCAGGACTGGCGGGCGACGGTGATCCCGATGGTCGCCGTGCCGGTGTCGCTCGTGGGGACGTTCGCCGCGATGCGGTTGTTCGGGTTCTCGCTCAACAACCTCTCGTTGTTCGGGCTCGTGCTCGCCATCGGGATCGTCGTCGACGACGCGATCGTCGTCGTCGAGAACGTCGAACGCTGGCTGGCGGGGGGGCTTTCGGCGCGCGAGGCGGCGCGGCGGGCGATGGACGAAGTGGCGGGCCCCGTCGTCGCCATCGCGCTGGTCCTCTGCTCGGTGTTCGTGCCGACGGCCTTCATCACGGGCATCAGTGGCGAGTTCTACCGGCAGTTCGCCCTGACGATCGCGGCAAGCACGGTGATCTCGGCGTTCAATTCGCTCACCCTCTCCCCGGCCCTCTGCGTCCTCCTGCTCCATCACCATGAAGATGGCAACGGTGCGGTGCCGTCGGGGACCGATGCCGAACACACACGCGGGCCCGGGAAGCAGGGAAAGGGCCGGTCTGCCGGACGCGACCCGCTCCCCGCCGCCGGGATCGCGCTGCTTGCCGGCCTGCTTGCCGTGTGGCTCCTCGAAGCGAGGCTCCTCGTGGCGACCGGAGCGGTCTCGACGCCGCTGCCGCCGTGGGGCATCGAATGGGGGGTGCGACTCGCCCTGTTTGCCGCGGGGGTGGTCGTGGGCTGGTGGTCCGCGACGCCGGTCAACCGAATCGTGGCCGCCGGCTTCCGTCTCTTCAATCTGTTTTTCGATCTCACCACCGGTGCCTACGGCGCGGTGGTGGGGAGGCTCCTGCGGACGAGCATCGTGGTCGTGGCCGTGTATGTCGCCCTCATGGGCCTCGCCTACTACGGCTTCACGACCGTCCCGGTGGGGTTCATCCCGCAGCAGGACAAGGGCTATCTGCTCGCAAGCGCGCTCTTGCCGCCGGGAGCGAGCATCGATCGCACGTCGCTTGTCATGCGCGACCTCGAACGGCGGGCGAAGTCGATTCCCGGCGTGGAGCACGTGATCTCGCTCACCGGCTACTCGCTCCTGGCGAGCGTCAACCAGCCCAATGCCGGGGGGATGTTCGTCCTCCTCGAGCCGTTCGCCCGGCGCGCCGTCGATCCCGATCGCTCCGCCACGGCCATCCTCCGGGCCCTGCGGCGGAGCGTGGCGGAGGTCCGCGATGCACAGGTCGTCGCGCTCGGTCCACCGCCGATCGACGGCCTCGGCAATTCCGGCGGCTTCAAGCTTCAGGTACTCGACCGCACATCGGCCGGGCCGCAGCGGCTCGAGGCGGCGGCCGGTGCCCTCGTCGCCGCCGCCGCCGTGCAACCCGGCCTCACCGGCCTGTTCTCCGGCTTCCGGGCCGACGAGCCGCAGTTCTTCGTCGACATCGACCGGGAGAAGGTCAAGGCACAGGGGATCGACCTCGTCGAGGTCAATGCCGCGCTCCAGGTCTATCTCGGCAGCGCCTACGTCAACGACTGGACGGCCTTCGGCCGCAACTGGCCGGTGCTCGTCCAGGCCGACCGCGACTTCCGCATGCGTCGCGAGGACATCGGCCGGCTCGAGGTCCGCAACGCCGCCGGCGAGATGGTCCCCCTCTCGACGCTCGTCACCGTCACCGATGCAAGCGGCCCGTCCGTCGTCACGCATTTCAACCTCCTTCCCTCGGCCGACGTCACCGGGGCGACGCTGCCCGGGACGAGTTCCGGTGACGCGATCGCGCTGATGGAGACGCTCGCCTCACCGCCACCGACCGGGAAGGGGATCCTCCCTCCGGGAATGGTGTTCGCCTGGACGGAGCTGTCGCTCCAGCAGATCCTCGCCGGCAACACCGCATGGATCGTGTTCGCGCTGGGAACGGTGTTCGTGTTCCTCGTCCTCGCGGCGCAGTTCGAGAGTTTCGCGTTGCCGCTGGCGATCATTCTCATCGTGCCGATGTGCCTCTTGGCGGCGATCGCGGGGGTGTGGATCGCCGGCCTCGACAACTCGATCTTCACGCAGATCGGGTTGGTGGTGCTCGTGGGACTGGCGGCCAAGAACGCGATCCTGATCGTCGAGTTCGCCAAGCAACAGCAGGACGCCGGCCTGCCGCTTGCCGAAGCGGTGCTGACGGCGGCGCGTTTGCGCCTGCGGCCGATCCTGATGACGTCGCTGGCGTTCATTCTCGGCGTGGTGCCCCTCGTCCTCGGCCGGGGTGCGGGGGCCGAGATGCGCGTGGCGCTGGGGACGGCGGTGTTCTCCGGGATGCTCGGTGTGACCCTGTTCGGGATCTTCTTCACGCCGGTCTTCTACAAGGTTGTGATGGGGTGGGGCACGCGGCGGAATCTTGACCCGCCACGCGTCCAGCCCGTACCCTCGACTCGCCGTTGAGCACCGCTCTCGAGCCCCGCCCCGTCCAATCGTTCCCACCGTCCGGAGCCCCGACTCATGCCGCGTCCCGTGTTCCCTCTCCCCGTCGCTTCGCTCCTCGTGCTCGCCCTCGGTGGCGCGCCGTTCACCGGCACCGTCCGCGGGGAGGATTGGCCGACGTTCCGTGGTGCCTCGCGCACCGCGGTGGCCCCCGACACGAACCTCCTCGACACCTGGCCCGAGGGGGGGCCGGCGCTCCTCTGGAAGGCGGTCGGCGCCGGCCGCGGCTATGCCACCCCGGCGATCGCCGGCACGCGGATCGTGACCCTCGGCGACGGTCTCTCCACCACCGGAGACGACAAGGACGAATACCTCACCTGCTACGACCGGGAGACCGGCAAGCAACTCTGGAAGACGAAGACCGGTCAGCCGTGGAACGAGGGGCCGGAGTCGTGGCAGAGCTCCCGCAGCACGCCGACGATCGACGGCGATCTCGTCTCGGTGATCACCCCGCAGGGGCAGCTCGTCTGCTGCCGGTTGGCCGACGGCAAGGAGCAGTACCGCATCGACCTCAAGGCCGCGTTCGGTGGCAAGAAGGGGGATGGCTGGGGCTACAGCGAGTCGCCGCTGGTCGACGGCGACCGGCTCATCTGCACCCCCGGTGGTGACGACGCGATGATGGTCGCGCTCGACAAGAAGACCGGCAAGGAGATCTGGAAGTGCCCGATGAAGGATTGCCGGGGGGCCGGCCACTCCTCGATCGTGATCTCGAAGGTGGGTGACCGGAAGGTCTACGTGCAGACGACCGCCAGCGGGGCCGTCGGCGTCGACGCGGCATCGGGCAAGCTCCTCTGGAGCTTCCCGATCGATCAGACGACCGCCGTCATCCCGACGCCGATCGTCCGTGGCGATCTGGTCTTCTTCTCGGCCGGCTACCGCCGCGGCGGCGCGCTGCTCAAGCAGGTGCCGACGTCCGACGGCGTGAAGATGGAAGAGGTTTACGGCCTGAAGCAGGACCTCGCCAACAAGCATGGCGGCCTCGTCCTGGTCGGCGACCACATCTACGGCGATTCCGACGACCAGGGGATCCCGTTCTGTGCCGAGCTGATGAGCGGCAAGATCGTCTGGAAGGAGCGCGGCACCGGGAAGGGCTCGATCGCCGTGGCGGCCGGCGACGGCCACGTCTACCTCCGCTTCCAGGACGGCATCCTGGCGCTGGTGAAGGCCGATCCGTCCGGCTACAAGGAAGTGAGCACGTTCAAGATCCCCGACAGTGACGCCCGCCCGAGCTGGGCCCATCCGGTGATCCTCGACGGCAAGCTCTACCTCCGCGAGCAGGACGCGATCCTCTGCTACGACATCACGGCGAAGTGATCGGACGAATCACCGCGTCACGAATCGACCCCCGGGGCGAAAGCTCCGGGGGTTTTTTCATGCGCGTTGTCGGCCCGGAAATCGCCAAAGACTCATCGTGCCGGTGCGTTGTCGCTGCGCACAGCAAGAGGCGGGGATTGGCGAACGCTCGAGGAGAAAGGAGGTCCTCCGACGAACGACGAGACTTTTGCCGGACCCGCCGACGGATCGCACGAAGGCATGCCACCAGCCAGACCACCCCTCCCCACGCCGGTTCGTGTGCGTGAACAGACCGACGGGCCGGGATCATTCCTCAGCGTCGTCGACGCACTTGTAGAGCAGGCTGCCGACGATGCCGCCGAGGATCGGCGCCACCCAGAAGAGCCACAGCTGCTGCGCCGCCCAGCCGCCGACGAAGAACGCGGTGGCGAGGCTGCGGGCCGGGTTCACCGAGGTGTTCGTCACCTGGATGCTGATCAGGTGGATGAGCGTCAGGCAGAGGCCGATGGCGATCGGAGCGATCGTCGTCCCCGACTGCTTGTCGGTGGCACCGTGGATCACGAACAGGAAGAAGGCCGTGAGCACGAACTCGGCGATGAAGCAGGCGGCGAGCGAGTACTGGCCCGGCGAATGCTCACCGTAGCCGTTGGAGGCGAAGCCGCCGTCCATCGAGAAGCCCGGGGCGCCGCGGGCGATCATGTAGAGCACGCCGGCACCGGCGAGGCCGCCGAGGCACTGGGCGACGACGTAGCCGAGGACATCCTTGGCGGGGAAGCGGCCGCTGGCGGCGAGGCCGGCGGTGACGGCCGGGTTCAAATGGCAGCCGGAGATGTGACCGATGGCGACGGCCATCGAGAGGACGGTGAGCCCGAAGGCGAGCGAGACTCCGAGGTAACCGATCCCGACGTCGGGGAGGCCGGCGGCGATCACGGCACTGCCGCAACCACCGAGCACGAGCCAGAACGTGCCGATCGCCTCGGCGAGCAACTTGCGCATGGGAATGGAACTCCAGAAGGAAGGTATCGACACGATGAACAGGGATCCCCCCGGACCAGAGCCCGGGAAGCGAGGGACCACGGTATCGGGGGGGGTGCGAGGGGGTCAATCGGGAAACTGCCGGGGGGAGGCCCGGAGTGTCGGCCGGAGCGTCCGCCGGCCGATTCACCACAACCCCAACAGGATCCCCACCCGGTTGCCGATGAGCAGCGTGCCGATGACGACGGCCGTCACCACCGTGACCATCACCCCGGCACTGGCGATGTCGAGGGCGTCTCGGACGAACGGATCGAAGTCCTCCGTGACCGCCTTGGCGAGCATCTCGATCGAGGTGTTGATCACCTCGGCGGCGAGAACGGCGCCGATCGCTCCCGCCAGCACGCACCACTCGATGAGCGACACGCGGAGGATCGCCGCCAGGGCGAGCGTGCCGAGGGCCGCGGGGATGTGGACGGCGAAGCTCGATTGCCCGAGGACGGCCCGGGCG
>Ga0208719_1000226_pt1 | contig 17224 bp, 9 predicted proteins | sample LakMenEpi30Jul09_FD_150747 | JGI IMG/M metagenome (GOLD analysis project Ga0208719, IMG submission 150747) | Freshwater microbial communities from Lake Mendota, WI - 30JUL2009 deep hole epilimnion (SPAdes) | ecosystem: Environmental > Aquatic > Freshwater > Lake > Epilimnion/Euphotic zone ... | reverse complement strand
GCGAGCGGATCCTCGCCCACATCGGGCTCTCCGGCGCGTTCGATCTGATCGTTGCCAGCGAGGATACGGTTCGGCACAAACCGAACCCCGACCCATTTCTCGAAGCGGCCCGGCGGCTCGGCGTCCGACCGGACCGTTGCGTCGTTTGGGAGGACAGCGATCTGGGGATCAGCGCAGCCGATCAGGCAGGCATGGACTGGATCGACGTGCGGTCATTCCACACCCCCGAGCGGCTCACTCCATGACCCCGAGACATCCGCGTCCGACCGTGACGATCGACGACATCCGAGCCGCCCACGCCCGGATCGCCGCCGGCATCGCCCGCACTCCCTGCCCGCCGAGCATCCCGCTCTCCGAACTGACCGGTTGCCGGATCTGGTGCAAGCTCGATCTCATGCAGCGAACGGGTTCTTTCAAGGAGCGCGGTGCCCGAAACGCCCTCGAACTCCTCGACACCGCCTGCCGGGCCAGAGGGGTGATCGCCGCATCCGCGGGAAATCACGCCCTCGGGCTTGCCTGGCACGGCCGCCTGCTCGGGATCCCGGTGACCGTCGTCATGCCGCGTTTCGCGCCCCTGGTGAAGGTGGCTACGTGTCGACGCCTCGGTGCGCGGATCATCCTCGAAGGGGAATCGTTCGAAGATGCCAGAGCGAAGGCCTTGGAGATTGCGGCCAGAGACGGGCTGGAGTTGGTGCATGGCTTCGATGATCACCGGGTGATCGCCGGACAGGGGACGATGGGGCTCGAGGTGCTTGCCGATGTCCCCGATGCCGACGCGATCATCGTGCCGACCGGTGGCGCCGGCCTCCTGGCCGGCGTCGCGATCGCCGCCAAGGCGATTCGTCCCTCGATCAGAATCGTCGCCGTGGAGCCTGCCGCCGCAGGTAGTCTCTCGGCATCGCTCGCCGCCGGCCGGCCGGTCCAGGTTCCCCTCCGACCGACGCTCGCCGACGGGCTCGCGGTGGGGAAGGTTGGAGAAGTATCGTTCCCGTTGGCCGCCCCCCTCGTCGACCGGGTCGTGACGGTCGACGAGCAGGCGCTGGCGTTGGCCGTGCTGCGGCTCTCCGAGGAGGAGAAGACGGTGGTCGAAGGAGCGGCCGCGGCGGCGTTGGCGGCCCTCCTCGGGGACGAACTGGCCGACCTCCGCGGAAAGCGCGTCGTGCTCCTTCTCTGCGGCGGCAACATCGACATGGCGACCCTCGGTCGGGTCATCGACCACGGGCTGGCGGCCGATGGTCGCCTGTGGAGGTTTCGGACCCGGATCATCGACCGCCCCGGTGGGATCGCGACCCTGACGGCGACGATCGCGGCGGCCGGGGCAGGAGTGCTCGAGATCGTGCATGACCGCACGTTTTCCGGGGCGGACGTGTTCTCGGTCACCGTCGAAGTGACGGTGCAGACCGCCGACCGCGCCGCGGCGACGGCGCTCCACGAACGCCTCCTCCGGGAGGGATTCGACGTCGCTCCGGCGACGGTCTGCTGACACCCACCGACCACGTTCGCCGGAATCGGTGATCGTTGTCGCCCCCCGCGGCTGGAGCTCTCCCGACCCCATCCGGGCAGTCTGGGAAGGAGCTGACGGCTGCAGCATCTGTGCGGTTCCGGCCAAGCCGGCTCGATCTGCCGGCTCTTCATCGCCGATAGACGTCGATCGGGAGGCGGTTCGCGCCCCCGCCTGAGGAGATTCGTCGATGGTGACGCATGCAGGCAAGGGCTTGAGGCGGAAGGCGGCATCCGCGGCCGCCGAGATCGAGCAGGAACGGGCCCGACTCCGCGAGGAACTGCTCCAGCGGATTCTCGCCCGGGAGATCCGGCGTCAGGCAATGCGTCGCGCTCCGCGCTGAAGCCCCGCTCACGGTGTGGTCCGAGGTCGCCCCGAAATGCTCGCGGGGAGGTGAGCCGATGCGGAGTCTCGCTCGCGCCTTGGCAGGGATCGCGATGGCCGCTTGGTGGGTATCGGTCGCACCACCGGCATTGGCGCAGTCCGCGCCGTGGAACTGGGGTTGGCCGTCGGCGACGTCTCCCGGCCAAGATTTCAAGCCGGACGTGTTCGCCGACTTCCTCGGCAGCGGACAACCGCCTCATCCGGCAGTCGTGCGGATCATCGCCCCGGAGAACGGAGGCACCTCGATGGGTTCGGGGGTGCTCGTCGACATCAATCCCACGCAGGGGCTCGTTCTCACCAATTGGCACGTCATCCGCGGGGCTTCCTCGGCGGTCCTCGTGCAGTTTCCCGACGGCTTCCAGACGGCCGGAACCGTGATCCGCCATGACGAACCGTGGGATCTCGCGGCGGTCGCGATCTGGCGACCGCGTGCCGTCCCGATCCCGATCGCGCCGACCCCGCCGGCGATCGGCGACCCGCTCACGATTGCCGGCTATGGCAAGGGGCCGTTCCGATCAGAGGCCGGCCCATGCACCCAATACCTCGCCCCCGGCAGCGGTTACCCGCTCGAGTTCGTCGAACTCCGGGCCACGGCGCGACGTGGGGATTCCGGCGGGCCGATCCTCAATGCCCGCGGAGAGCTTGCCGGGATTCTCTTCGGTCAGGCCCAAGGACACACGATCGGCGCGTGTTCGACGCGCGTCCGGACATTCCTCGCCGGTATCGGATCCAAAGGTCTGACCCCCGAGATGGCAGCGGCGCTCGGGGCATCGGCTGCGGATCGGCGTGACCTTCTTGGACCAGGAGCGATGACACCGGCCGACGCCGGAACGGGGCAGGGGGGGGGCATTGCGGTCGCTTCCCCCGTCGACTCGATCCCGAACCCGTCCGTGTCGGCGATTCCGCCGCCCTCTCGGATTCCTGTCGCCATCGGCAGCGGATCTGCGGAAGCTTCCCCGGCCCTTGCCGTTCCGGAAGCCCCGGAACTGACCGAGCCCACTCCGGCCCCCAGACTCCCCGATTCGTTTCCACCGACACCGGTTCCCCCGTTCACATCGACGGCAGGAGTGACGATGACGATCGATCCTCCTCCCCGGGCCTGGGGTGATCTGCCCGAAGGCCGTCCCGTCGGGAGGACGCTCGATGAACTGCTCGACGTCCACACCAACGGCCAGGCAATGCTCGTCGCCGCGGGGGGAGTGACCCTGGCGGTGTTCGGCCTCCGGACGGTGTTCGGGGGACGCCCCAAAGGCCGCGCCAGACGCCGGCAGCCGATCGATGACGGCATCGAGGATGACTTCTGAGGGGCCGACGGAAGGGCAACGGGCGGGGCTGAATTGTCGAAACGAGGCACCGATCCGATACTTGATGCCGAATCCTCGTCGGGGGTCGGTCAGGATTGCCGCTTCGCCGTCGATTCCATGGAGCGACCGCATCCTGTCGGTGTCATGTCCCCCGTCGCGTTCGGGTGTGGCGCGCCGGGCGCCGCTGTGTCGACCGGCGCAGCCCGATGAAATCCGGACGCGGATTGCAGCGGCAGCCAGAGCGTGTTCATGCAAAGCGACCATCCCCTCCACGCCCCAGACGATCTCTCCGGCAAGCGTTTGGGGGGCTACAGGCTGCTCCGTCGTCTCGGCAGCGGAGCGATGGCCGACGTCTATCTCGCGGAACAGGCCTCGTTGTCACGGGCGGTCGCCGTCAAGGTCCTCCGCCCCGAGACAGCGGTCCGGCCGAGTGCCGTGCTCCGATTCACCCAGGAGGCCCGCGCCGCGGCCGGCCTGGTGCACGGCAACATCGTGCAGATCCACGAGGTCGACTGCATCGACGGGCATCATTTCCTGGCGGAGGAATACGTCGCGGGGCCGACACTCCGAACCTGGCTTCAGGAACGCGGCCCCCTCGAAGCCGGCCAGGCGCTCTCCCTTCTGGCGCAGGTCGGCTCGGCCCTCGAACGCGCCGCAGAACAGGGGGTGGTTCATCGCGACATCAAGCCGGAAAATCTCCTCGTCACGCCCGCAGGAGAGGTGAAGGTGGCTGACTTCGGCCTCGCGAGGGTGTTGTCGGCGGCCAACGAAGGCCCGGAACTCACCCAGCACGGCACGGCGCTCGGCACGCCGCTCTACATGAGTCCCGAACAGGCCGAGGGAAGCCCCGTCGACGCCCGCAGCGATCTCTATTCGCTCGGGGCGACGCTCTACCACCTCCTCGCCGGCAGGCCCCCTTTCGGTGGGCCGACGCATCTGGCCGTGGCGCTTGCCCACCTCAAAGAGGCGGCGGAGCCACTCGAGCGACACCGGCCCGATCTCCCGCTGTCACTCACCGACATCGTCCTGCGGCTTCTCGCCAAGGCACCGGCCGACCGATTCCAATCCCCCGGTGAATTGCTCCACGCTGTCGAAACCGCGCAGCAGGCCCTTTCTCCGGGCTTCCGCCGGCAGAAGTCGCCTCTTGCCTGGTCCGATGCTCCGCCGAGCGACGGTCGATTCCGAATCGGCGTCGAGGATTTCCGAGAGCGATCCAGCCACGACGCCCACCCGAAACTCCATCGCCGAGGACGCGATCCGAAGATCGACGTGCAAAACGCCACGTTCAGGCTCCAATCCGCCATGGAACGGGAACGCTACGAGGCCGACGTGGACCGTCGGGCGTGGCTCACGCTCGGAGCAGCCGCTCTCGCGGCGCTCGCGGTGGGCTTCATCCTCGGTCGTACGCCGCCCCGCCGGAGTCGGTTGTTCCGCCTCCCCTCGCGGTGACCACGGGGGCGTCAGGCGCCCGGTCGAGCCACGGAAAGGTCGGGACGGAGCGGTCGTGAGGGGGACGCGCCGTGCCATTCAAGCCCCGCAGCGGCGATGGTCGATTCTCACACTCGAGGGGTTTTCCCGCGGAAAAACACCGTTTCGCTGGCGTCATCGGCTTGACACCCGCGGGCCTCGTGCTAAAAGTTCATCTGCGTCCGCCCCCATCGTCTAGTGGCCCAGGACGTCGGGTTCTCAGTCCGAAAACCGGGGTTCGACTCCCCGTGGGGGTATTCAAGACCGTTTCTGATGGTCTGATTCAAGACAGCCGTATCGACCGCGATCGTGGTCGATACGGCTGTTTTTTTGCTCCCTCACCTTCGTTCTTCGGGCGGCCGCCCAACCGGGCGGGAGTTTCGGGTCAAAGCGGTTTTTCGTGCCCTCGGGGCTGTACCACGAGAAACCCCGCCGACCGGTGTTTTTCCGCTCCAAAGCCGTTTTTTTGGCTGCCTTGCCCGGGCGCCGCGCGTCGAACATTTTCACTGGCGGCAGTCACGGCGAAGCGCCATGACCGAGCGCGTTCAGGCCCCGAGGGATTGCCGGTCGGCGATCCGTGCCCTATTGGCCCAGTTTTTCGAGTTCCCCGGCTCCTCGAGCGTCACACCCATGGCCAAAAACGCACAATGGCTCCCGCCCGTCCCGTTCGGTGACTCACACGCGAGGATCAGCAAGGACTCCTCCGGCTGCCACAGGGCGCTCAACGAGGCTATTCCTTCGCTCCGTTCGTGCGATCCGATCGGCAATGCCGACCAGTTTCGGCAGCGGGCGATCACCTGCCGGCTCAAGGAACTCTGCCTTGTGGCGACAGCCAACACACCGATGAGTGTGAAGGCCGAACGCAACGACCAAACCCTCCTTTTGGTTCCTTTCCACGGCAGCACCACGCTCCGGTCGGGGACGATGAGCCTCACGGGAGTCGCCGGAGAGTCCGCGATCTTCGTCCGCGGCCGCAACCGAGCCGGCGACACGATCAACCGCGCGGTGCGGTCGTCGCTGTGCATCGCGCTCGACATCAACCGTCTGGCCCGCACCGTCCGCGACATGCTGGGACTCGCTCCGAACGACGACATTCCGGTCGACTTCGAGAAGGACCGGACGGTGCCACTGATCCACGGGGAGGTGTCTTTCGACACCACGCTCCGCCGGCTTTGCAACACCGTCGATGCACACGTGCGTCAGCCGGCGCTGTTGCTGATGATGGGGATCGACGATGCGTTCTACCGGACGATCGCCATGGCACTGGCACCAGCGACCCTCCTCCCTGCGGTCCTGCATGCCGCGGATGCCGATGACGATGCCGAGCGAATCCGCAAGGTCTGCGACCACATCAAGGCCCACATCGCCGACCCGATCCATCTGACCGATCTGGAGCACGTTTTCGGCAGAGGAGCGAGGACGCTTCAACTCGCCTTCCTCAGACGCCTCGGCGTCTCACCCACCCGGTGGATCAGAGACCAGCGACTCGAGCTCGCCCGGCAGCAGCTCGAGTCGGCTGACAACGAGACCTCCGTCGCAGCGATCGCGACTCGATGTGGATTTGCGAGGCTCGCCACGTTCACCCGCGAGTACACCGCACGTTTCGGTGAACTCCCTTCCAAGGTGCTCGATCGCCGCCGTGCTTGATCGAGGCCGGCCCGCACCGCTCCTTCAGCCCTGAGCTTCTCCCCGAGCCCGCGGGGAGCCCACTCGCCGGCCGGTTTTCTCCGAGCATTTCACCTGACGCGGGACGCCGCGGGCGTTCTGCGCCGGGCAGATCGCGGCGAACACGATGAATTCGCGGGAAAACGCGCCGTGATCTGCGTGCCGCGAAGCGCACCGGAGCAGTTGGCCCGGAGCGGAATTGCGCGAAGTGTATTGCGCAATGCGCTCGTTCGATTGCGCGAAGTGTCTATCGCCACCGCTTGGCCAGCCGATCGCTCGGCTGGCCAAGAATCTGTTTTTCTCGTGAAACCGATGGTTTTTTCGATTCCTTGACGAACCGGGGAAAAAGTTTCTCGGGCGGCATCTTGCAAATCGTTCTGGTTGCGTCATCACTCCCTTCCTGACCATCCACGAGTCTCCATGCAGCGCGGGCATTCCATGCCGCCTCGTGAAGCCTCGGGAGGGACGAAGTGATGGTCGGTGGTTCCGGTGTCTTTGGTGCAAACGGCACGATGCCCTTTAACACGAGTCGACTCATGACGAGTTCAACGCGTTCGCTCATTGTCTTTCTGGCGGCTTTCTTCGGCTTTGCCACGCTGCAAACCAGCGGACGGACGGCAGAGATCGGCTGGACTTCTCCAGCCGGGGACAACTCACCGTCCTCGACCATCTGGCTCAACGACACGTCCGGCGCGACCTCCTACAGCGACGGACTTCTCCGGCTGAACGGTTCGCGGGACGGGTTGGCCATCACCGGTCAGCAGGGCGGCGTCATGAGCCTTTCCGGCCCCATGTCCGTGTTTCGTTCGAGCGAGACCACTGGGACGCAGTCGCTCAATGTCGGCACGGTCACCAGTACGGGCGATTGGCAGATCGGGGGAACAGGCGGACTGGAAGTCAATTCCCGGATCGTCGATGCGTCCACGGAAGCATCAAGGCTGACGAAGTCCGGTGCCGGCACACTGGTGGTCAACGGCGTCAACACCTACAGCGGTGGCACCGTCCTTTCCGAAGGAACCCTCGTCGCCGGCAACGGCAGTGCGTTTGCCAGCGGCTCGCTGGAACTCAACGGCGGCACTCTCGCTTCGGCGGCCGAAGGTTCCGAGTCGGAAACATCGTTCGCCAACAGCGTTGCCATCGCCAACAACATGACTTTCGGTGACGCTCCCTACATGGGCGGCATCGGCTTCAGCGGCCCTGTCGACCTCAAGGGCGGCGTCCGAACCTTCACGATGGCTTCGAACGTCACCATCGACGGCGTCGTCGCCAACGGTGGTGTGGTCAAGTCCGGTGCTGGCTCGCTGACGCTGACGGGAGCCAACACCTATGCCGACGGCACGAGCCTCGTCGACGGGACGCTTTTCGTCGGAAACGACGCCGCCCTCGGCACGGGCGACGTGACCCTCGGCGGCAACACCTCGCCGACGATTTCCTCCGATGGCAGCGACGCATCCTCGGCACGCGTCTTCGCCAATAACGTTTCCATCGAGGGGAACGTCACGTTCGGTGACGGCAGCAACGCCGGTGCGATGCTGTTTGCCAGCTCCGCGAGTCTGGGCAACACCGGCGAGAAGCGGTCGTTCACGGTCAACGCCAACACCACCTTCGCTGGGTCGGTCAGTGGCGGCTCGGGTATCGCGAAGTTCGGTCAAGGCACTCTTACGCTCTCCGGGAGCAATTCCTATTCGGGTGGCACCACCTTCGCTTCGGGGATGATGCGGGCCGGAGACGACGCTTCGTTCGGGTCGGGGGCCTTGACGTTCGCCGGCGGGGCCATCGGATCCGCCGACGCGAGCCCCCATACGTTTGCAAACTCGATGGTGTTCCTCGGCGACCTGACTGTCGGCGACTATATCGACTCCATCGGGGCGCTCACGTTCACGAGTCAGCTCGACCTCGGGAACGCCAATCGTCGAATCACGACGAAGTCGAATGCGACTTTCACCGGGGCGATCGCCAACGGTGGCATTACCAAGGACGGCCTCGGCTCGCTCATCCTCACCGGGACGAACACCTACTCCGGTGGCACGATCCTCAGCGAAGGCTCGACGTTCGTTTCGAACGACTTCGCGTTCGGCACCGGTGTTCTCGCATTCAATGGTGGAATCCTCGGCTCGACCTCCGGCAATCGGTCCTTCAGCAACTACATCACGATGGAAGCCGGGGCGGTGCAGTTCGGAGATGCCGATCACCGGGGTGCGTTGACGTTCGTGGGGCTGACGGCCCTCGATCGCGGCGAGCATCGGTGGAACGTCGTCGCCAACACCGACTTCACCGGTGTCGTGAGCGGCGACGGGGCGAGGATCCTCAAGGACGGCGAGGGCATCCTCACGCTCACGAACGTCAACTCGTACGACGGCGGCACCGACCTTCTCGACGGCACCGTCCGCATCGCCAACGACTACTCGCTCGGCAGCGGCCTGATCACGTTCGGAGGTGGTGCCCTTGCATCCTCCACCCGCGAAACCCGCGCGATCTACAACGACACCGCCTTTTCAGGCAACGCCACCATTGGCGACGATGCCCGCAACGGGGATTTCGTCTTTCTCGGCGCCCAAAACGATCTCGGCAACGCCACCCGGACGATCACGACGAACGTGGCGACGACGTTCGCCAACGGCCTGGCCGGTTCAGGGGGCCTGATCAAGAGCGGCAACGCGAGCCTCACGCTTCGGGGGGTCAGCACCTACACCGGGGAGACCCGCATCGACGCCGGCAAACTCGTCCTCGACGGATCACTCGCCTCCAAGGGGGTGCTGGTGGGTGCAGGGGCTGTCCTCGGCGGCCACGGACGATTCGACGGCGTGCTTTCCGGTGCTGGTAGCGTCGATCCTGGCAACAGCCCCGGTATCCTCACCGTCGGCCAGGTCGACCCGCGTACCGCGGGGAGCACCTCCTTCAACTTCGAGTTCACGCAGACCGGCGCTCCGACATGGAGCAACGCCGGAGCGAGCGGGAACGACGTGCTGCGGATCACCGACACGGCGACGCCGTTCCTTTACTCGTTCGACAACTCCAATACGGTCAACCTCTACTTCAACTCCGACGTCACTGCCACCTTCACCTCCTCGAGCTACGTGACCCTGCAGGGTGGTTTTTTCACGGACAAGAGCGATTCCAACAGCCTGGCTTCGGCGATCGCCGGTGCCAACTTCCAGTACTACTTCGAGAGCCCGACCGGTTCGGTCCTCTACAACGGCGCCAAGTACTCGACGCAGGCGGAGGCCCGTTCGAGCGGCCTCCTCCCCGCCTCGGGTCAACTGTTCTCAGTTCGTACCGTGCGGGTGCCCCTGGCGAACTTCGACGGCCAGGCCGTCATCAACGGCTGGGTGATGCAGGTGCTCTCCCGCGGGACGCTTGTGATCGGTGCGGTGCCCGAAATCGATCCCGCTACGGGTGCCAATGCTCTCTCGCTCGTCGCTGGGGCTCTTGCGATCTTCGAGCAGCGGCGGCGGCGACTGGCCCGTGCATCCACAACTGATGGTTCCGCGCCCCTCAACTGAAGATTCCCCGCGTGGGTTGACTCTTTGCCGGTGATCAGCGTCTCGATCCGATCCCAGTTTTGTGAAGGAGTACACGCATGATGGTCTTCTTCGACGCCGAGGCCGCGGTCGATCTGGGTGGAGTGCGCACCGGTTCTTCGATCCCGCTCTCGCGTCTGGAGTGTGTTCCCGGTCACCTTTCGTCGATCGTGCTCTCGTCTGATGCGTCCGTGCGACGTCGTCTCGAGGCCGCGACCGAGCTTGCCGGCTGGTCGATTTGCGACGCGCCCGTCGATGGTGCGGACTTCGACAACCTCTCCGTCCGCGATTTCCAACTCGTGGTCGTCGATCTGGCCAACCCGTTCGACGGCGATCTCGCGTTCGCAAAGGCTGCTGCGGAGCGGATCGCGTCGCGTCCGGAGACGCTGCTGGTGGTCTGTGGCGACGACGACTCTGAAGCCCACGAGATCTGGTCGAGGTGCCAAGGGGCTTTTTGCCATCTCTCCGGCAACGTGTCCGGCGATGCCCTCGTGTCGCTGTTCAACAAGGCCCGGGCCTCGGCTCACCGTCACACGTCCCGTGCCGTCCGCTGCCGTATCTGAAACCGTGGCATTGCCTGCCCCGCTTTGAGAAGGCGAGGTTTGGTCGGGTTACCCGGCGGTCGTCAGTCCGCTCGAGCGTCTGGCCGCCAAGCGAAACGTCAGCCCGTTCGGCGATCTTTGTCGCGAGTCGCGCATTGGAGAGCGGACTTGCGACGAAAGGCTCGCTAGGCCCTGGACTCGGGATGGTCGCCCTGGCCTCGGGCAAACGGCGGTGCAGACACGCGTGAAGCCACCTCGGGCGCCAGCCTGGGGCGGGGCTAGGCCGCACAGGGCCGTTTCGAATGCCGGCGGCCAGAGCAGACCGCTGCGCAGGCGATCTGGCCCCGACGGAAGCGACGACGATGCGGGGTGGCCCCGGGCCTTCGAGAGTCGGGGCGAGGACAGTGCCGGCCGCGACGGTGTCGAGCACCGTCACCCTGCCAGGCTGGTCAAGGTTCCCCCTGCCAGAGGCCACATGAGGGCCGGCTGGCCGCGAAAGCGATCGTCTCCGCAACATCCGCCCATGGCAGGAAAGGGGACGTGGCAGGCCTCGATAACCTTCCTGGGCGCGTCCCAACTCACTGCGGACCAGGCCCGAGGGCCTGCGATCGGTCGTCAGCCCGCCGGGGCTTCGGCAAGGAGCTTTTCGAGTTCTGAGAGCCGACGCTGATCGGCAGCGGAGAGCCACCGACTCCGCAAGCCGCCCGCGATCGAAGCGGCAAATGCCGTCCGGGCCTCGGAGAGTTGGCCATTGGCGGCTTCGATGATAGCCAGATGGAGTTGCCTCAGCGGCGTCGGCTGGACGACGGCAGTCCGAATGTCTTCGAGGGCACGGACGGGCTGGCCGTTGAGCACGCGGATCATCGATCGAGTGTCGAGGAGCTCGGAATCCGGCCCCAACACCCTGATCGCCCTGTCGATCAGCGACGATGCCTCCTGAGCGGTTTCTGCGGTCGCCAGCAGCCAGGCAAGGTTTGCGGCCACACGCCCCGACTCTTGCTCGTTGAGCTGGCCGGAGGCGAGGAGCTTCCGATAAATCGCTTCGGCCTCACCCGGATCGCCGATCCGCTCGGCGATCGAAGCACCGCGAAACTCGATCTCAAGATTGCCGGGGTTCTCGCGGCGGGCCCGCTCGAGGATCGCCTTGACCCTCACGACGACGTCGGGATCGAGTGACGGGGACCCGTTTTGGAGGATCGTCTGGATCGCCCCGAGGACCCTGGGAAAGGGGAATTCCCCGATCACGCCGGCAAGGAGGTCGACCGCCTCGCGCGTCCGCCCCCGGCGGCCGAGAAATGCGGCACGATCGAAGGCGCCGAGCGTCGTCAGCGAAGCGTATTCCTCGTAGAAGCGCCCTGCAGCTTCGTGGAAACCAAGCTCCTCGGCCGCAACGGCTCCGGCTAGCAGACGGTCGAAGTTTTCCTTCCGGACCCGTTCATCGGGAAGCAGTTTTTGGAGGGCGCGCTCGATCTTGGGCTGGTTCCCCTCCGCCACCGCCAACTTCAGCTCCAGTCGACGCGTGGCGACCGAATCCTTCTCTCCGACGCGCGACCGTTCCATCCACTGCCGCGCCCCGAGGAGATCGCCATGGTCGATCAGTCCGTCGACGAAAAAAGCCCGCAGAGCGGGAGTGGCATCCTCGGAGAGGCTGATGTCGAGGAGCTCCTTTCGAGCCGCCTCCCAATTCCCGAGCCGGGCTTCGCTGCGGGCGAGCATGAAGCGCTCATCGACGGAAAGCGGACGTCGCTCGCCGAGTTTCTTGAGGAGATCGATGGTCTGCCGCCAGTGAACCGGCTCTCCCCGCGCGTTCACAAAATCGGCAACGACGGCGAGATCCTCCGTGGTGGTGGGCCCCTCGTCATCAGGATCGATCGCCATCAAGCCGAGTGCTTCCTGAAACTCCAGATACGTGCCCTTCGCCAGATGGGCAGCAAGCAGCCGCTTGGCCCACACGGCCGTCGATGTCCCTCGGGCAATCTCGAGGCTGAGGATCCGCCGCAATTCCCCGCAGGCTTCATCCTCCCGACCGGCACGGAGCATCAGCTCTGCCAGGTTTCTCGCGGCATTGAGATCCTCCGGTGCAGCCTCGACCCTGGACCTCAGGATCGATTCAGCCTCCGAGAAGTCCTCGATCGCCTCGAGGGATCGCAGGGCGAAAAGCTCCCGCTGCTCGCCTTCGAGGGCCTTCTCCGCGACCCGGATCGCTTCGCGGGCATCGCCGCGCATCCCCTGGGAAACGAAGAACCGCACGATGGCCAGCCTGCAGTCGATGCGGTCGGGCGCGACGAGGATCGCCCGTCGAAATGCCAGTTCCGCCTCCCGCGGCCGGCCACAGCTCCCGAGCAGCCGGCCGTACCACATCCATTGGAGGGGATCGCGGCACTCATCCGGAGTGATCCGTTCCCCTCGGGCGAGGGCGGCAGATACCCTCCCCGAACGGACCTCCATGTCAGCGAGAATGCGTTCGATGGCGACCCCGCCTCGTCCCTCGAGTTCCCGGATGACCTCCCGCGCCTCCTCGAAGCGCCCCGCCCCGTGGAGCATCAGCGCAAGACGGCGGAGCGTGGCCCACTGCCGGCCACCGAGATCGATCGCTCTTTGCATCTCGCCGATCGCGAGATTGCGGTCCCCTTGGAGCTCGGCGATCTCGCCGAGCAACCGGGGGACGGCCCCCCACCGTGGACGGTCGTTGGCCACCTCCACGAGCAGGAATCTCGCTTCCTCGAGGTCCTGGCTCTCGACCTCCGCCAAGGCGGCCCCGACCACGTCATCGGCGAGTCGGTCACGCCGCCGCTCGAGCACCGAGGCCACGAGCCTCACCGCCTTGCCGTACCTGCCGTTGGCGTTGTCGGCATGGACCAGTTTCACCAAGGTCTCTGCATGGCGTATCGCCGAGGCAAAGTCCTCCTCGGCGAACGCCAGATCGATGAGTGTCATGAAACTCGACAGATCGTCGCCGTTGAGCTGGACCATACTCGCGGCAACCCGGCGTGCACCGGCCACATCGCCCATCTGGAGGAACCCGGCCACCAACTCCTGCCTCACCCTTCCCCCACTCGTCACCGACAGTCCGACAGCCCGCTGCTCGACGTCCTGCAGCCGACGGAGGGCCTCTGCCTGCGGACTTTCGAGGGCAATGAGCACCGCGGCACGGAGCATTTCCGGGGAGTTGCGCAGCTCATCCGTCGCTTCGTCGATGAGTTGGAGGGCCGAGTCACCTCCGAGGAGCACCGCACGCTGACCGAGGAGGATCGGCGAGCGGGGATAGGTGGTGACTGCGATCGCCGAACGCTCGAGCGCCACTTGCCGCTGCCCCTTCGCCTCGATGACGTCGATCTTCAGGCCCTCGAGGAGTGCCGGATCGATCGGCTCGGCGGGATTCGCATTCGAGAGGTCGTCGATGAGCGTATCGACCCGCGTCCAATCCCGTTCCGCTGCCGGTCGGCTCGTCTGTTCCCACAGCCGCATGCGGACGAGGGGGACGAACACAGCCGGGCGACTCGCGAGTTGCTCGACGGGCATCTCCCGGACGATCGTCTCACACAGCTCGAGCGAACGCGCCGACCAACCGGCGCGTTCGAAGGTCAACGCGAGCGTCAGCAAAGCCTCGATGAGGTTCGGATCCTCGTTGAGCAACCGGTAGCCGGCGCCCAGGGTCAGGTCGGACTCACCGAGCGCGTCGTGGCAGGAGGCAAGGCGGAGATCGACCATCCTCGTGTAGGAGGCGTCGCCCACCAGGAGCGGCCGGAGTTTGAGCCACAATCCCAACGACTTGATCCAGCGGTGCTGCTCCATCGCCTCGACCGCCTCGGCATACATCACCGGGACGGAGTTCCGTCCCACCAGTTCGCTGGCGCGGTTCACGGCCTCCTTGAGCTCGTCGAACTTCTTCAGATCGGCGAGGGAAAACACGTATTTCGTGAGCAGCCGGGTCTCTTCGGGAAAACGCTCGACGCCGTCGCGGAGCACCCTCACCATCTCCTCGGTGTCGCCCTTGGCGAGGGCCAGATCGGCACGGGCGATCGTGAATGCCGGACTGCTGGCAACATCGCCGAGCAGGCCGTTGATGATTGCTTCCGCCCGATCGATCCGCCGCTGTCGGATCGCGACACAAAACTCCTGAAAGAGCGACTCGTCGTCCTTCGGGGCGAGTTCGATCGACTTCTCGATCGCCACGCGGGCGGCTTCGACGTCTCCGTGGGTGTCGCGCCACCAGGAGAGATTCCGCCAGGCCACCGGATCATCGGGGCTCACCTCCGTCATCCGACGGATCACCCCCTCGGCCGCATCCGGATCCTTGAACTGCCGTTCGAGGAGACCGGCGAGCATGAGGAACGCACCGGCGCGCCCGGTGGGGAGTTTGATCGACGTGTCGAAAGCCCGGACCTGCGGCACATACGCGACGATCTTGCCGAGAACTTCGATCGCCTCCTCGTCGAGCCTGACTTCGATGCAGGATCTGGCATACATCGTGTCGAGCTTCACGTTCCGCTCGTCGGTCTGCGGATCTTCGGACGGGGCACCGTCGAAGCCGGGCCGCTGCCGGAGGATGTCCAAATGCTCGAGGGCGACTTGAGGCTCTCCGGCGCGGACGAGGAGTTCGACGAGTTTTTCGCGAAGCGCATCCTCGCCAGGTGCGGCGCGAAGCGCTTTCTCGGTCTCGTGGATGGCGGCCCGGACGAGATCGGCGGAGGTCCCCTCCGACTGGGCGAGATCGATGAGCAGAAAGGCGCATTGGATCCGGCGCTTCACATCCCCCTTGCGGTATTCGAGATAGAGCGCAAGTTGCTGCGCGGCTTCGAGACGCTCGCCATCGGCGAGGTGTTGGTCCGCTCGACGAGCGTGACCGTCGGCATTCCTCACCACCTGCCAGTCGTGGAGGAAATACAGGCCGACGGCCAAGAGCAGAAAGCTGGCGACGACGCCGACGAAGAAGCGGACATTGACACGTTTCATGGCGACGTGAACTCACGAGGGCGACATCGAGCCAGCCGACGACCGGGTGGCGTGCGCGAACCACCCCCCGATCGATTCGCGCGGCAACTACCCCCTCATTCTATCGACCCAACAACTCCATTTCCCCCGGTCAGCCATCGCCCCCCCTACCGCCGTCAGTACCGTCCATCATCCGGCCAGGTCGGGTCCGTCCCCTGCAGACGCCTCGCTCACTCGGTGGGCGAGTCGGAGCAGGGCCCCGGTCGAAGAAGCGTCGAGAACCGGAGCCGGTCGGGGCGACGAACGGGCGGAATGAGGGCCGAGGCGTCCACCCTCCCGGGAAAGGCTCGAGGGGAGGGAGAGGTGATGAACGCTGCTGGTTCTCCGGGATCGGTGAGGAGTCGGGGTTATGCTTTGCGAAGCGATCGAGCGGCCGCGACTCGCCGGAGGATCCCGGGCCACCGCGCCGCTGGATGACTCGAAACCGGCGGTTTTTGTGGGACTGCGGCCCGGTACGATGGTGGTCCTGACTCGACGTCGATCGAAACCACAGGCCCCGGGGTGGAAATCCCATGTTCCCTCTCCGCCACTGGCTCGGATCGCTCGCGGTCGGGGTTCTCGGACTTGCCGGAGGTCCGTCCCTGCAGTGCCCTGGGATCCTCGCAGCCGAGCCGACGCTCCGCGTGGGGCTTGCAAAGGTCGACATCTCGCCCGAGATGCCGGTCTGTCTCAACGGATTCGGGGGGCGGACGGGGGAGTCGGAGGGGGTGCGGCAACGCATCGTGGCCAGTGCCATCGCCGTCGCCGGCACGGAGGGGGATGCCGACACCGTCGTCGTGATCACCGTGGAAACACTCGGGATTCCCGACGCGCTCGCCGAACGGATCGCCACCCGGTTGGCCCCGCACGGGATCAGTCGCTCGAGACTCGCACTCTGCGCCACGCACACGCACTCGGCGCCGATGATCCCGGGCTGTGCAAACACCCTGTTCGGTGAGTCGATTCCCGCCGACCGCTGGGCCCGCATCCTCGCCTACGGCGCGGTTCTGGAGGCCAAACTCGAACAGGTCGCCCTGATGGCCCTCGCAGACCGCCGACCGGCGATGCTTACCCACGCCACCGGCCGGCTCGGCTTCGCCTTCAATCGCCGCACCCCCGGCGGGCCGGTCGACCACGACCTCCCGGTCCTCGTGGTCCAAGAACCGGACGGCAGGCTCCGCGGCCTGTTCTCCACCTACGCCTGTCACTGTGTCACGCTCGCCGACTCGATGGTCAGCGGCGACTGGGCCGGGTACGCCGTCCACCATCTCGAACGCCGGCATCCCGGCTGTCAGGCGATGATCTCGATCGGCTGCGGAGCCGACGCCAATCCGAGAGGGGGTGTGGTCGGGGGGAATTGGGAGGTTGCCGATCTGCTCGGCCGAGAGATGGCCGACGAGATCGATCGGCTCCTCGAGAGCCCACGGGAACCGATCACCACTCCGCCGCGGGCCACCTTCGATCGCCTCACGCTCCAACTGGCGTCCCTGCCCGACCGCGCCGGCTGGGAGGATCGTGCCCGCCAGGGAGGGGCGATCGGCCATCATGCCAGGGCCCAACTGGAGCGAATCGAACGGGGTGAAGAGCCTGCCACCGAGATCAGCTACCCCGTTCAGACCGTCACGTTCGGTGACGCCCTTGCCTGGGTGTTTCTCCCTGGGGAGGTGGTCGTCGACTATTCCATCCGACTGAAGCGCGAGCTCGACGGCGGACGCGTCTGGATCCACGCCTACGCCAACGCCTGCCCTGGGTACGTCCCCTCGGAGCGGATCCTTGCCGAGGGAGGCTATGAAGGGGGGCAGGCAATGGTCTACTACGACATTCCCGGTCCGTACGCCTCAGGTATCGAGGATCGGATCGTCGCCG
>Ga0208719_1000222_pt1 | contig 17283 bp, 8 predicted proteins | sample LakMenEpi30Jul09_FD_150747 | JGI IMG/M metagenome (GOLD analysis project Ga0208719, IMG submission 150747) | Freshwater microbial communities from Lake Mendota, WI - 30JUL2009 deep hole epilimnion (SPAdes) | ecosystem: Environmental > Aquatic > Freshwater > Lake > Epilimnion/Euphotic zone ... | reverse complement strand
TCGTCGGGGTTCACCTGCGGATACGTGTTCGACGACGCGACCCACAGGCGGCCCGACGTGTCCCAATTCATGCCGACCGGCTTTTGCATCAGCGGATTCTCGGCGAAAAGTGTCATCTGCAAACCTTCGTCGAGCGTGAACTCCGGCCGCGGCAACGGCGGCAGTGCGGGCAGTTTCGTCTCGCTCTTCGGCTCGGGCGCAAGCGTGCTGGGCTTGCCCGCGGAGATGCCGATCACATTCGCCTCGGCCTTTTCCACGAGCGAATCGAACTTCGGAATCTCCACCGCATTGCGACCCTGCTCCCGTTTGCGGAAACCGAAGATGTAAGTGTAGTTCGCGGGCCTGCTGCGGTGGAAGAAGAGCGAGTTCTTGCGCAGGATCGCCTCGCGCAACGTGATCTGTGCAGGTGTCTCCGCGTCCCAATTCGCCGCATCCGTCTTCCAGCCGAGCTGCGCGCAGAAGCTCTCGGCCAGCGCGCGGTATCCGCGCTGCGTGAGGTGGATTCCGTTGTCCGTCCCCTGCGCGAGATTCACGCCTGCGCCCTTCCATTCGCCGCGCACGAACGGCGCATGCTTCTCCGCCGCGAGCTGCTCGACGACCTTTTCGTATTCGGCGAGCACCGCATTGTGCTCCGCCGGATCGGGCAAGCCGGGCCGCGTCGCGCGCAGATCTTCATGGCGAATCGGGCCGACAAAGACAAAGCGCACCTTTCCATCCGGGCTCGCCTTCACGATGAGATCCATCAGCGCGAGCAGTTCGGCGCGGAATTTCGCGGGACTGTGCTCCAGGCCATAGCGGACAGGATCGGGATTCAGCACGGGATCATTTTTCCGATAAGTCAGATCATCGAGGCTCGCCGCCATGCCGTAGCCGAGGATCGCGACTGTCGGCTTCACCACGGCGAGCTGTTCCTTCAGCGAATCTTCGCCCTTCGCGACCGGATCGAAGCTTGCGCGCGACGCACCGAGCGGGCTGTCGCCGCTATAGCCGAGATTCCGCACCGCGAAATTGCGCCCGGCAAACTCACGCCGCATCCGCGTCTCGATGATGCCGTAGTTATTTTCACGCTCCACGAGCACATCGCCGATGAGCAACACGCGGTCGCCGTCCTTGATGTCGAGCCTTCGCTCGGCAGCGGAAAGCGGGATGCACACAGATGCCACGAGGCAGATGATAGACAGGATGCGAGGGATGTTCATGATGAGTGGGAAATAGAGGAGCCAGCGGGCGAGTTCTTAGGGGCGGCGATGGCGCGATGGAAATGCTTATTTCAGATCACCATGACCAAAGCCTGCGGACATGACAGACGCCGATTGAATCCGCGCTGCCGGATTCGGATCAAGGTCAGCACACGCGACAATGCTGTGGCTGAATTTCGCGCAGAGCGTTGCCATCGTCGGCGCGGATCCCATATCGGCGCGTTCGTCCACCGTAAGCAGCGAGACGTCATTGGACAGACTCGATGAGACCGCTGCGACACTCCGGAGATGATGCGGAGGCTTCACCGCGGATTACACGGATGAGTACGGATGAAGGCACACCGCTCCGGAAGCCGTCCGTGCCATCTATGAAATCCGTGGTGCACCTTTTCCTCATCCGGGCGATCCCGGTATTCGCACCGGTTGAAGGATGCGGATTCCACGTTGCACGTCGTTCGGCCCGTAACGTCCGTATCAACCTGATGAAACCGCTCCGGCGCGCGTTTATCAGGGCGGGCCGGATATGCGTAGCTGCTTCGATTCAGAGTCTTGCCTTCGCCATTGCACCGCACGTGAAACGCTCGTCATCAAGAATCCGGCAATGCCACGGGAGGATGCTTACCGTGGCGGCTATCCGCCCCCGTCGTCGCACATGCTACCGTCTTCATTTTTGTTATAGAAACATCCTTGACGCATCATTGTCACAAGCTACGAATGCTCCCCTAACCATGTCACAATCCACACCTACTCTCGCACAACTCCAACGCGGTCTCCAACTCTCCGAGCAGATCGCCGCACTCGAAGCGGAACTCGCTGCCCTCTTCTCCGGATCGCCGGCTCCGAAGGCAGTCGCAGCAGCCGCAATAGCCGCAGCTCCCGTTGCGAAAGCTCCGGCCGCCGGCAAAAAAGGCGGGATGTCCGCGGCTGGCCGCGCACGCATCGTCGCCGCACAGAAAGCCCGATGGGCCAAGATCAGGGCCGGCAAGGCTCCCGCTCCGAAGGCCCCGGCTGCCAAGGCCCCGGCTGCCAAGGCCCCGGCTGCCAAGGCCCCGGCTGCCCCGGCTGCCAAGGCCGCAAAGGTGACTGGAAAGAAGAAGCGCGTTGTTTCTCCCGAGGTCAAAGCAAAGCTCGCCGCAGCGATGAAGGCGCGCTGGGCCGCGGCAAAGGCCGGCAAGGGCCCCTCACCGACTTCCAAGAAGAAGTAAGAAACCCGAACTTTCAATGATCAGGCCGATGCTCAAGCTATTGGGCATCGGCCTTTTTATTTTGCTCCCCGGCTGTGCCTGCCAGGAAGGGAGCGGGGAGACAGTCCACGGCGGCATCGGAGTCCAAGCGCAGTCGCGGGACACCTCGGGTTTCGACAGGCAGCGGGTTCTGATCCGTTAGTCCGCCGGCCGTGATTGGATGATACCGATGGCAATGACGAATGACGAATGACGAGTGGTGGAATAGGGCTGATACGGCGTCGTCATCCATCTCCCGAACGGCCCTGTCATGTGATGCACCACATAGCACCGCACGAAGTTTAGAAGCTTGCCTGGTTCTCATCGGAACCGCTTTCGCCGGTGCTTATGCGGCGGGCAGGGATTTGTCTGCTCCTCCAAATGCGCCTTTGCCATAAGCGGTGAAATTACTCCCATGCCTCGCCGCTTTCCTGTCAGGAATGACTCTCGGTGGATTAGCCGGATCATGTGTCGCAAGGCAGGGAATCTGAATCAGAATTTTGCGCGGGCCGGACAGTGATTATTACGGTCCCGCACGACGTGAAATTCAAACGGCTGTGAATGCATTTAAGAATGACAACAGCGATGTCACCGGACATCTGGAGGCCGCGGATATCTTGATCAGGAAATCTGAAGAATGGATGACACGATTTTTCCGGTAAGTGGTGACAGCGCCCGAAAGATGGGCGCGCCATCGGTCGTTCGCCCGTTGGGAAGCAGGAAAGGAGCTGATCGTCCGTGTCTCATGCGAGTCACACAGTCAAATTGCGAGAATGAGGTTGCGGTGCGAAGCGCAAGGAGCAGGGGCGCCCGCCGTCCGGCAGGCAGACTGTGAAAATCGTATCACACCGCAATTCCCGTCGCTGGGTCATTGGCACAGAAGGGCGTGCCGGATGATCCGGCATCAGTCAGCGACAAAGAATGCGATGCACCGCATGCCGGCAAGGAGGCGCAGTTACGTTGCGCGTGCGGCGCTCAGTTCCACTTGATGTCGCGGTGGTCCGTGCCGGCGAAGGTCTCGAGGCTGATGAGGAGGGCGCGGAGTTTGTACACGAACTGGGTGGCCTCCTCGCGGAGGCTTTCCTTTTTTCCGGCTCTTGCGGTCATCTCGAGCATCTTTGCGGAGGCCCATGCGTCGGTGGCGTTGAATGCGCCGACCATTCCTTTGAGCGCGTGAGCGGTTTTTGCGACGGAGTCGGAGTCGCCTGCGTCAATGCCGCGTGAGAGTTCTTCGAGAAGCCTGGGGGTGTCGTTTTCGCGGCACAGGAGGACGACTTCGCCGAGGAGGGACTTGTCGCCGCCGAGGTTTTCCATGAGCGGTTCCGGGTCGAAAAGGAGGGGCCCTGGCGTGCTTTGTTGCGGTGCGGCGGGAGCTGTGGGTGCGGGGGCTGGGGCTTGTTTCGCGGCGATGCCGGGCGTGGGCGGTTTGGATGCCGGGGCTGGCGGGGCCATGGGCTTGGCTGCGGCGGCGGGTGTGGGCGGAGCCGCGGGTGTGGCCGGCGCTGTGGTGTGAGTGTGGGTGTTCGGCTTATCTGGCGTCGGCGGGCGCTGGCGGATTCCGGATTCCATCTTTCCATCTTGCGCGGTGTCGGGTTTCGCAGCGGGTGCGGTGAAGACGGCGGAGGTGGGAGAGCCTGCGGAGGTTTTCGCCCCCTGCACGGCGAGGAAGTCGTCGCCGGCGGAGCCGTCCACGAAGAGATTGGTGATGAGCTGTGCCATCGCGCCGAGGAGTTCGGGCTGGCGCACGGGCTTGGAGACATAGCCGTCCATGCCGGATTTCACGCATTCGTCGCGGACGCCTTTGAGGACGTTTGCGCTCAGGGCGAGGATCGGGGTGCGGGTGATGCCGCGCATTTTCTCCAGTTTGCGAATGGAAGCGGATGCCTCGAAGCCGCTCATCTTCGGCATCTGGAGATCCATGAGGATGAGGTCGAAGTCCTTGTCTTTGAATGCGTCCACGGCTTCGGTGCCGTCGTTGGCGAGGGTGACCTTGTGGCCCCAGCCTTCGATGTTGAGTTTTGCGAGGCGCTGGTTGACGGCGTTGTCCTCGGCGATGAGGACTTCGAGCTGGCGCTGGGCGGGCACGCTGCCGTTTTTCGGGACGGACATGTTGCCGTCTTTCTTCGGGCCTTCGAGGGCCTTGGCGACGGCCATGCGAAGGGAGCGCGCGGTGACGGGCTTGATGAGCGTGGCGCGGATGGCGGCGTGCTGGTAGCGGTCCATCTCGCCGAGGCGCGTGGAGGAGACGAGGAGGACGACGCGCGTGGAGGTGAGCTCGGGATAGGTGTCTATGGCGGAGGCGAGCTTCACGCCGGGGCTCCCGGGGCGGACGGCGTCTGCGACGAAGAGGTCGTAAGGCTTGCCGAGGGCCTTGGCGTCGCGAAGCTTCGTGAGCGCGCTGGTGACGTCGCGCACGCTGTGGGCGTCCATCTTCCATGTGCTGAGAAGTTCCGAGGTGATGCGGAGGCTGTTCGGGTGTGCATCGAGGACGAGCACGCGGAGCCCGCAGAAGTCGGTGACGGTCCGGTCGTCCTGCTCCTCCTCGCCTTTGCGGTAGCTGAATTTCCCGGTGAAGTGGAAGACGGTGCCGCGGCCGACTTCGCTCTCCACTTTTACTTCGCCGCCCATGATCTGCACGAGCTGCTGCGTGATGGCGAGACCGAGGCCGGTGCCGCCGAAGCGGCGCGTGGTCGAGTAGTCGGCCTGGTTGAACGCGTGGAAGATTTCGCCGATGCGGTCGGGTGCGATACCGATGCCGGTGTCGGTGATGCTGAAGATGAGTTCCGCGCTGCCATCCACCCAGCGTGAATTTTCCACGCGGACGAGGATCTCGCCGCGCTCGGTGAACTTGAGCGAATTGCCGACGAGGTTCACGATGACTTGGCGCAGGCGGTGCGGGTCGCCGATGATCATGTCGGGCACCTCGGGGCGGATGTGCAGGAGGAGCTCGATGCCCTTGTTCTGCGCGCGCGGCGCGAGCGTGGTGACGGTTTCGCCGAGGAGTTCGCGGAGGCTGAATTCCGTGCGCTCGAGTTCGAGCTTGCCGGCCTCGATCTTGGAAAAGTCGAGCACGTCATTGAGCAGGGCGAGGAGCGATTCGGCGCACGAATTGATCGTCTCGAGGTAGTCGCGCTGGCCGTGGGTGAGCTCGGTCTGGAGGGCGAGCTCGGTCATGCCGATGATGCCGTTCACGGGCGTTCGGATCTCGTGGCTCATCACGGCGAGAAATTCGCGTTTGGCGATGTTCGCCTCGCCGGCCTTGAAGGCGAAGGATTTCACCTGTTCGCTCGCCTTTTCGAGCTGCTCGTTCATGGTGAGCAGCTCCTTGTTGTTCATCATGAGCCGCTCGCGGTCGCGGTGGCTGGCGTCGAGGACGCGGCAGAAGGCCTCGGCGAGATCACCGATTTCGTCACCGCGCGTGGAAAAGGCGAGATCCTGGCGTTTCCCCTCGGCGACGAGGGATGCCTGGCCGGCGAGTTCGAGGATCGAACTGCTGATCCCGCGGGCGATCCGGACGGCGAGGATGGCGCCGGCGATCAGGCCCACGATGCCGGCGATGAGCAGGAGGTGGGAGATGAAGTCCGAAAAAAGTCCGTAGCGGTTGCCGAATCCCGCGGCGGCGATCGCGGCGCTGGGAAGCACGAGCGTTGCCATCGCCAGCAGGAGGCGCTGCCAGACACGGAGGCGCACCCGGAGGGGTTCGGTTCCCTTGGTTTCACCCGTGCGCGAAGCCGATCCGGGAAGGGCGTCCTCGGTGGAAAGAGAACCCTTCCTGCGATGGTTCACCGGTTGGGCTTGGGGCTGACTTGGCAGGACTACAGTGGGCACAGCTTCCATGAGACAGCATCCCGCGCGCCAAGCGATGAGCCAAAAATTCGATGCGCGAACCGTGCGACGCAGGCGAGGAAGGGGGCGGTTTTGGAGTTTGGAGTTTGGCGTTGGAAGTTTGGCCCGCCGCAGGCGCATCGTGATTCGGAGAAAAAGATCGGATAACCGAAGGCAGCTGCGGGGCCAAACGCCCAACACCAAACTCCAAACTCCAAGTAGGGAAGCGCGCGGGAAACATCGGGCTTTGCGATTCGCGTGCGAAGCGGTATGCTCTCGGGTTCGAGTGCCAATGCCCAAAGATCCTGAAAAGCCGGCGATGTCCGGCGCGGTCCTGCTGATCGGAAACTACACGCACGCCTCGCAGCGTGCGGAGGCCGCGAGCCTGCTCGCGGAGCTGGCCGAGCTCGTGCGCACGCGCGGCATCGCGATCGCGGGCAGCGAACTCGTGCAGCACCGCGAGATGCATGCGCGCTACCTCATCGGCAGCGGAAAGGCGGAGGAGTTCGCAGAGCGCGCAAAGGAGGAGAAGCTCGCGGGCATCGTCTTCGATCACGACCTCACGCCGAGCCAGCAGCGGAACTGGGAGCTGCTCGCGGGGATGCCCGTGCTCGATCGGCAAAAGGTGATCCTCGATATTTTCGCGGCGCGTGCGCGGACCCGCGAGGCCCGCTTGCAGATCGAACTCGCGCAGCTCGAATATTCGCTGCCACGGCTCACACGTGCGTGGAGCCATCTCGGCGGGCAGGGCGGCGGCATCGGCGGACGCGGCGAGGGTGAGAGCCAGCTCGAGCAGGACCGCCGCCGGAGCTGGAAGGCGATGGACAAGCTGAAGGCCGAGCTGAAGGAAATCCGCAGCGCGCGCGCCACGCAGCGCAAGGACCGCCAGCGCACGCCGGTGCCGAACTGCGCGATCGTCGGCTACACGAATTCGGGAAAATCCTCGCTGCTCCGCCGTCTCACCGGCGCGGAGGTGCTTGTGGAGGACAAGCTTTTTGCAACGCTCGACACGACGACGCGCAAGGTCGCGCTGCCCTCGCACCAGCCCCTGTTGCTCACGGACACGGTGGGCTTTGTGCGCAAGCTTCCGCACCGTCTCGTCGAGGCGTTCAAGGCCACTCTCGAGGAGGCCGTGCAGGCGGACTTTCTCGTGCATCTGCTGGATGCGAGCGCGCCCGAGGTGCTGGAATTTCACCAGACGACGATTGACGTGCTGAAGGAACTCGGCGCGGGGGACCGCCCGGCGATCATCGTATTCAACAAGGTGGACAAGGTCGCCGATCCCGCGGTGTTGCAGCGGCTGAGATCGCATTTTCCGGACGCGCTCTTCATCTCCGCGCACACCGGCGAGGGCATCCCCGCGCTGCTGGAGAAAATGACGGAGCTTGCGTCGCCTGGGAACGTCACGCGTGAGCTGCGCATCCCCGCCGCGGAGTCTGGCGTGCTCGCGCGGCTGCACCGCGAGGCGCAGGTGCTCCGGGTCGCGTACGATGGCAGCGACGCGATCGCGACGGTCACGCTTTCCCAGCGGCTTGCGGAAGAGTGCGCGCGTTTCATCGAGCCACCGCCGAAGGCCCGCAGCGGCGCAAAAGCGCGCAAGGTTTTATCGCGACACAAGGCGTGAAAGCAGCTACGGAAACCATCCCATCCAAGTGATGCGTAACGCCCATTTCCACGCATGAGTTTTCTCGACCGTTTGAAGCGCAAACAAAAACAGGAACCCCCGCCTGCTCCCGTGCCGGGGCTGAGGACGGCTGCCGGAGCGCCGGCGAAGATGCCTGCGAAGATGCCCATGATCGGCGAGGTGATCGCGGCGAAGGAGGCTCCGCCAGCGGATGGAATCCGGCTCGAACTCGGCGATTTCCTGCACCGCATCCCGGCGCAACTGCTGCTGCCCGGGCCGCACGATCTGAAGGCCGAACTGCGGTTTGAGATTCCTGCGCTCTCGGCGCGGATCGCGCAGGGCATCACGATGGTGAACCTCGCGGAGATCTACCGCCGGGTCCCGCAGATTTTCCGCTCCGAGGTGCTCGAGGCGGACGGGGTCGAGATCCGTTTCCCGTGGCAGAAAATTGCGAAGCTGGTGACGAGCGCGAAAGGTGCAGCCGGGATCGGGGACAACGGGGGGACGCCATCGGCGCTCGCCGAAAAGCTGCGCGCGAAGAAGCCCGCAAAGTACGGCACCGGCATACCGCCGCCCGCGCAGACGGGCCGCGTGCTGCCAGGGCGCGGCGGTGGAGGACAGCAGGGATCGTGGTTCACGAAGACCGGCACGGACAGGCCGGAACCCGTCGCGCCCGCGAAGCCGGCCGGGGCGGGCGCCTCCGCGCCTCCGTTTCCTGCGCCGGATGGCGACCCCGGTGCTTCTGCCTCGCTTCGGCTTGCGAGGGACACAGCTTCGCCCGAACCCGCGCCGGCAGCGCCCCCGAAGCCCGTCGCGCCGAATATCGATCTGCGGCTCAGCGAACTGCCCGTGGACATGCAGCGCTTGGTCGCGATGCTCCAGGGCGACTACGAGCGGCAGATCGTGGATCTCGAGCGTCAGCGCCAGTCGCTCACCGCGGCGCACGAGCAAGCGCTCGCGGAGGGCGAGAGGCTGCGCCGGGATCTCGAGGACGCGATGAACCGGATCGCGGAGGGCAGCACGGCTGTCTCCATCCGGTCCGATATCGCGAGCCGCGCGAACAAGGATCTCGAGGCGAAGCAGCAGGAGATCGATCGGCTGAAGGAGGAGATCGCGTCTTTTGAAAATGGAGGAAAGCCCGGCGCTGCGCACGCAGCCGGGTCGCGCATGGGAGCCGACCGTCTGGTCGAGGAGCTGAACCGGCGCATCAAGGCACTCGAGCAGGCCCAGAAGGAGGCGGCGCTCGAACTCGCGCGCGAGAAGGAAGCGCGGTTGAAGGCGGAGAAATACCTCGCGATCACGGACAGGCGGCAGGAGGACACGGCGAACCACATGGAGTCCGCAAAGATCGAGATGCGGAAGGAGATCGAAGCGAGCGTGAAGCACCGTGAGGGCGACGTGCGCAAGGCGCTCAAAGATTTGCAGGAGGAGGTGGACGCGCTTCAGGCCCACAATCGCATCGTGACTGCCGAACTGGAGGGCGCGCGGCGCCACTCGGCGGACCTCGAGGCGCTGCTCGGCGGAGGCGTGGATTCGAAGGAGGCGGCGGCGGCATTTTTCACGCAGACGATGGAGCGGATGGAGACGGAGATCTCCGGGTATCGCGACCGGCTGAAAGTGATCATGCAGGAGCGCGACGCCGCGCGTGCGGAACTGGAGAAGGGCGCACCGGAAGGCCGCAAGAAATCGGGCGCGGGAGCAAAGGCGATCACCGAGGCCGGGAAGCAAATCGCGGAATCCGCGGCGCGCATCGCGTCACTCGAGCAGCTCGCGCAGGCGAAGGATGCGGAGATCCGCGAACTTCAGTCGGCGATGGAGAACCGGGCTGACACGGGATCCGATGTTTCCGCGCTGCGCCGGCAGATCGTGGAGATCCAGGCGAAGCACGCGGAGGAGCAGGCGGAATTGCACCGTGAGCGCGAGGCGATCCTCGCCGAGCGGAGGGAATTTTCAGGCAAGCTGCGCGAGCAGGGCGCGTCGCTGGAGGCGCAGATCGGCGCGCTGGTCGCCGAGCGCGACCGGCTGCGCGCAGAGATGGATTCCGCGAATGCGCGGCTCACGGGCGACTTCGCATCGCGCGAGGAGACCGTCGCAAGAATCCAGGCCGAGCACGCCGCGGCGATCCTCGCCCGGGACGATCTCGCCCGGCAGCTCGCCGCGACCGAGCGCGCGTGCAATTCGCTGAAGAAACAGAACGCGCGCCTCGCGCAGGGTGCGCAGGGCCTGCTGGCCGACCCTGTTCTCCAGTCGGAAGTGGATCAGCTCCGCGGGCAGCTTGCGATGGCGCAGGATGCGGAAAAGGCCGCGGCGATCGCGCTCCAGGACTCGGAATCCGCGCTGGCACGCGTGCAGGCCGAACGCGAGTCCGCGCTCGCAAGGGTTGCGGAGCAGCGTGCGGAATCCGATCAGCTCGCTCATGAGATTGACCGGCTGCGGGGCGAGTCCGCGATGCTCCACGAACGGCTCGACGGCGCGGCGCACGAGCACGGGACGGCGGTTGCCGAGCTTCAGCGCATGGCCGCCGCACTTTCCGAACTCGAGGCGGCGGCGCACACGGAGACCGAGGCGCTTGCCGCCGATCGCGACGCCGTGCGACGCGAGAGGGATGACATTGCCGCGCAGCTCGCCGCCGAGCGTTCGCACCACGAGAAGCTCGCGTGTTCGCTGGACAGCACCCGCGAGTCGCTCGTCGTCGAGGTCTCGCAGGCGAACGGGAAATTTTCGCAGGCCGAGAATCTCCGCCAGCAGCTCGAATCGCAGCTCTCCGAGGAACGCGCGGCGCATTCAGCGAAGCTGTCGGATCTTCAGGCGAAGCACGAGGACTCGAAGGGCGCGATCACCGCGGAACTTGAGAAGGTGCGCAAGGAGCTTGCGTCCACGTACGCGAAGATCGCATCGAGCGAGCAGACGCTTTCCGAGGCCACGCGCTCGGCGAACCAGGAGCGCGCGTCGCTCTTGCGCGACCGTGCGGAGATCGAACGCCGTGTCGCGGATCTCCACAAGGCGATGGCCGATGCGGCGCGGCGCGCAGGGGAGCAGGAGCGGACATTGCGCGCGATGGCGGAGGAGACGCAGCAGCGCCTCGCCGCGACGGATCGCACGCTTGCGGAGACGCGCAAGACGGCGGAGGCAGAAAACATCGCGCACACGAAGGCGCGCATGGAACTCGATCGCCAGCTCGCCGAGGTGCTGGCCGCGCTGGAGCAGGCGCGCGACGACGGGCACGCGCAGCAGGTGGCGCTGACCGCCGAGCGCGATGAAATCCACGGACGTCTCGCGGCGACGCTCGGCACGCTGGAGGAGACGAAGCGGGCCGCGGATCAGGAAAGTTTCCAGCTCACGCAGATGCGCGACGAGCTCGAGCACAGGCTGGCCGTCGCGGAGTCGGAGCGCGCCGAAGTCATGCGGCTTGCGGATGAGGAGCGCGTGCGGTTCCGCGACGCGAAGGAAGAGCTGGAGACGCGCCTCTCGGAGACGAATCTCGCGCTCGATGAGGAACGCCGCGCCGCGGGAGCGACCAAGACGGAACTCGAACGCCGGCTGACGGAACTCGCCGATGCCTCTGCCGTGGCGCAGCGTGCCGCGGCAGGCGAACACGCGGCGCTTTCCGCGAAGCACGAGGCGTTGCATGGCGATATGAACGAGGCGAACCGGACGCTCGATGAGACTCGCCGCACGGCTGCAGAGGCGCACGCCGCGGTGTCCACCGAGAAGGCGGATCTTGAGCGGCGTCTCGCGGAGACGGAGCGTTTCCTCGACGAGTCGAAGCGTGTCGCCGCCGGGGAACATGCGGCGCTTTCCGCGAAGCACGACGAGCTTCACACGAACTTGCACGCGGTCACGCAAACGCTGGAGGAGACGCGCCTCGCGGCGGCGGACGCGCACAGTGTCGTGTCTGCGGAGAAGGCGGAGCTCGGGCGGCGGCTTGCGGAAACGGAGCTGTCGCTCGTGGAGACGAGGCGGCAGTCGGTCGAGGATCACACGGCGCTCTCGGCAAAGCACGCCGAGCTGCACGCGAATTTGCAGGTGGTGACGAAGACGCTCGAAGAAACGAAGCGCACGGCTGAGGAAACCCACACTGCGTTGTCGGCGGAGAAGGCGGACATCGGGCGGCGTCTCGTGGAGACGGAGCAGTCGCTCGCGGAGACGCAGCGGCATTCGGCGCAGGAGCATGCGGCACTTTCCGCGAAGCACGACGAGCTGCAGGAGCGGCATTCGGCCACTGTCCAGGATCTGCTGGAGACGCGCCGCGCAGCGACCGAGGAGGTCACGTCGCTGAACGCCGCGAAGCACGCGCTTGAGCAGCGGATCGCGGAAAGCGAGAAGGCGATGACGGAATTTCAGATCGCCGCGTCGGACAGGCACTCGGCGCTCTCCGCGGAAAAGGCGGCGCTCGAAGAGAGGCTGCGGCAGTCGGAGCAGGCGCACGCGGAGCTGCAGGCCGAGTCCGGGCAGACGCAGGCCGTCCTCGAATCCGAAAAGTCCGCACTGGCCGCGGCGCTTGCGGAGGCACAGCGCAAGGCTGCGGAGGATCACAGGCATTTCGAGGGGCTGAAGGCCGGCCTCCAGCGGCGGCTCGTCGAGCACGAGGAGTCGTTGCAGGAATTGAACGCGTCCGCGCGCACGGAGAGCGACCGGCTCTCGGAGGAAAAGGCCGACCTCGAACGCCGCCTCGCGACGACGGAGCACACGCTCGCCGACACGCGGCTCACGACGGACAAGGAGCACTCGGCGCTCGCGACGGCGAAGGGCGAACTGGAGACGCGGCTCGGCGACACCGAGCGGACGCTCGCGGAGGTGCGCAGGACTTCCGCCGAGGAGCACGCCGCGCTCACCGCGGCGCGCGATGCGCTCCAGCAGAAGCTCGTGGAGACGGAGCACGCGGCCGCAGAAGCGCAGCGGCTCGCCGACGAGAGGCACGCGGCGCTCACGGCGGTGAAGGACGATCTCCAGCACCGGCTGAGCGCGATGGAGGCGAGTCTCATCGAGGCCCGCCGGCTCGCGACGGAGGAGCACGCCGCACTTTCCGCGCACCGCGACGAACTGCAGCGCAAGGCGGGCAATCTCGAAAGCACGCTCGCCGACACGCACCGCGCCGCGGGCGAGCACCGGGCTCTGATCGAGAGCAGGGCGGGGGAGCTTGCGACGCAGCTCGAAGCCGCGCGGCAGGAACTCGCGGCGGCGAAGCATTCGCTCGGCGCGCAGATTTCCGGGCTGACGGCGGAGAAGGCGGAACTTTCCACGGACCTCGCTTCGCTGCGTTCGACGCATGCGGATCTGGAAAGACGACTCGCCGGCACGCGCGAGGAAATGGCGCAGACGGCGCATTCGCTGGAGTCGCGGTGCTCGCTGCTCACCGTGGAAAAGTCGGATCTCGAACGCTGCCTCGCGACCGTCGAGAAGGCGCTCGCGGACACACGGCAGACTGCGGAGCAGGGCAACGCCACGATCGAGGCCGCAAAAGCGGAATTGGAAGCGCGCCTCGCCGACACGGAGCGGATGCTGGCGGAAGCGCGCAAGTCCTCCCACGACGGGGACGCAGCGATCGCTGCGGCACGCGATGGATTTCAGCGCAGGCTTGCGGATTCCGAGCGCGCTCTTGAGTTGTCGCGGCGGCAGGCGGGGGAAGATTGTGCGCAGTTCGCGGCTTCCGCGGATGCGTTGCGCCGCCGCCTTTCCGCGGCAGAAGCCAGCCTCGCCGACGTGCAGCGCACTGCGGCGGAGCACCGGGACGCTCCGGTGCAGGACGCCGCGGTCGTTGCGGAGCGCGACGAATTGCAGCGCAAACTCGGCGAGGCCGTAAGCGCGCTGGCCGCTGCACGGCACGCGGCGGAGGAAAAACACGCCGCGCTGTCCGCGGAGATCGAGGCACTGCACGCGCGGCTTGCGGATGCGGAGAAAAATTTCACCGGGCGGCAGACGGACACCGTCGCGGAGTACGCGCCGCTGGCGGCGCAGCGCGACGAGCTGCTCCAGAAGCTCGCCGCCGCGGAGCGCAAGGCCGCGGAGGAGCGGAAGGGCTTCGAGGGACTGAAGGCCGGGTTGCAGCGCCGCCTCGCCGACCAGGAGGAATCGCTGCGCGAGTTGAACGAGATGGCGCGCGCGGGCGCGGGCGCACACGGCGGCGGAGGCGCGACGGCGGACCACGGGGCGCTCGCCGCCGAGCGGGACGCGCTGCGCCGCACGCTCGCCGAGACGGAGCGCGCGCTTGCGGAGGCGCGTCAGAAATTCGACGCGGTGCACGGCGAACTCGCGGATGCGCAGCGACAGTTCGGCGTAGAACACGCCGGGCTCGCGGTGGCGAAGGACGCATTGCAGCGCAAGCTGGATGAGTCGGAGAAGACGCTCTCTGCGCTGAACGAGTCGCTCCGCGGCGAAATTTCCGCGCTCACCGCTTCGAGGACCGAGCTGGAAACGCGCCTCATCGAGGCGAGCAATACCGCCGAGAGCGTGCGCATTTCCGCCGAACATGAGCGTTCTGCGCTCGCCGCGGAAAAGGAATCCTTGCAGCGTCACCTCGCCGAGATGCAGGACGCGCTCGCAGCCGAGCGGGCCTCGGTGGAAGGCCGCTCCGCGGAGCTGGCGGCCGCGCAACACGGGCTCGGCAGCGAGATCGCCGCGGCTGCGGAAAAACTCGCGGCGGTCCGGCAGCGGCTCGACGAATCCGAGCGCGCGGCAGCGGAACTGCAGTCGGGATTTTCCGCTGAAAAATCCGCGCTCGAACAGCGGATCGCCGCGGCGGGCCGGGCGCTCGATGAACTTCGCGCTTTGGCAGCCGCCGAACGCGCCGCGCTCATCGCGGAGCGCGATGAACTCCAGCGTCGTGTCGCCGCGGCGGATTCCGGCCATGCGGTGCTCGCAGGCGAGCGCGCGCAGATCGAATCGCAGCTCGTGCAGGCGAGGGATTTGCATGCGGACCTGCACGCGCGCCTCCAGGCCGCCGCAGGGCACGAGTCGCTCGCCGCAGAGGCGCGCGCCGAACGCGACCGGGCGCAGTCCGCGCTCGCCGAGACGGAACGCAAGCTTCACGACGCGTCCGCCGAGAACGCGCGCCGCGATGCCGAGCGCGCCGAACTCGATCGCCAGCTCACGGAACTGGACGATGCCCGACGGCAGCTCCGCAAGCAGCTCACGGAAAACGAGGACACTGTGAAATTTCTTGAGCAGAAGCTCGGCTCCGTCCTCCGCGAGAACGAGCAGGATGCCGAACTGCGGAACGCGGAACTCACCGGGATGCGCGAGGCGCTGGAAGCCGCGCGCCGCGAGACGGCGCAATTGCAGGCGAAGGAAAATGCCGCCGCGGAGGATTTCGGAAAGCGTCTGCGCTCCCTGGAGGATCACGCCGCCGCCGTGGCCGCCGAGAGGCAGCGTGCGGAGACGGAGCGCGATTCGCTCGCAAAGGCATTTGCCGACGCTGTGGAGGACGCGAAGAAGGCGGCCCATGCGCACGACGAGGCGCTCGCGAATGCGGAGGCCGGGCGCACACGGCAGGCGCGCGAGCTGGCCGATGCGATCCGGAAAAAATCCGACGAACTTGAGTCTGCCCGCGCAATCATCGCAGTGCTCGAACGCGAGAATGCGGAGGGCAGGACCGCGCACGAGACGACCGCGCGCCATCGCGACGAGATCGCGCACCGTATGACGCGCGTGACGGACGAGCACAAGCGGCTCCTCGACGATCTCGCCACCTCCGGGCCGTCCGAGTCAGCGCCACGCTCCGTGCTCCCGGCACCTGCGAAGCCGCACAACCTCGTCGAGATGTCCGAAGCGGAAATCTTGCCGCCGCAGCGGGAGCGCACGATCAACCTGCAGCCCGCCCGCCCGGTGCCCGTAGCGCCGCCGAAGGTGCGTACGGTGTAGCAGATCGGTAGCCGGGACTTTCCAGGCCCAGCGATCCAGCCACCGCATTTCACTTCACGGTGAAAAGGCTGTGTCGTCATTTGGCGTTTGGCGTTTGGAGTTTGGAGTTTGGAGTTGAGCGTTTGGAGTTGAGCGTTTGGCGTTTGTCGTTTGGCCCCGCGCAGCGGCGTTGCGGAGTCTGACCAGTCTCACCGAACTCCGAAGCGCCTGCGGCGGGCCAAACTCCAAACGCCAAACGCTCAACTCCAAACTCCAAACTCCAAACTCCAGACGTCAAATCAGCTCACCACTGAAAAACTCCCGCGCCGTCTGCGCTCCCATGTTTTGCGGCCATGCCCGGTTTTGTGAGAGCCGGGGCTGGAAAGCCCCGGCTACCGATGTCGCCACCGTGCCGTGCGGCTGCGTCTTCGACAAATGCGGGGCGCGCTCAGTGGAAAGTGCTGAGTTCGAGTTCGGCCTCGGCCTCCGTCTCCGTCTCGATTTCCTCCAGCGGTGCGAAACGCTCGGACTTGAACGCGAGTTCTTCGCCGCCCTTGTGCGAGGGGTCCGGAGGATTCCGCAGTTCCTCGAGCAGCAGTGCGATGGTCGCGGAGTCCGAGCCGCGCAGGGTCTCGCGGCGCAGGCACACCTCGCGGATCGTGTAGGTGGCACCTTTGATGGGGAGCTGGTTGAAGAATTCGACGACCCACTTTGGAAAGCGATCGTCCACGCATACCACGCGCTGGCCTTTGATCATGAGTTGAGAGTTGAGTGTTGAGAATTGAAATGAGGCAGGCGTGCGAAACTTGCGCGCGGCGCGGCATACTCTCAACTCTCAACTTTCAAACCTCAACTTTCCGTTGACCACACCGCACGCGCCCCGTAACTACACGCCCTCACTTTTCCAACCAAACCTTTCACGAACATGGGCAAGCAATACAACAAAGTCGAAAAGAAGCGCCGTCGCTCGAACTATCTCATCCGCCGCAAGGCGAAGGCCCTCGCTGCTGGCAAGGGCGTCAAGGCGCGCGCGAAGAAGCCCGCGAAGAAGAAGGCCGCTCCGGCAGCCGCCTAAGTTTTTCCCGCGGCAGTGGCATCGGCCACGGCAGGATTTCCACAGTCGTGCGATTGAGGAAAAGAAATGCGCTATCTCCTCGTGGATGCGCACAGCGCGATTTTCTCGTGGCCGGATCTGCACGATCTCCACGCACGGAATGCGCTCGCTGCGCGTGAGGAGCTGACGCGCAGGCTCACGGCTTACCAGGACGCGTCGGGTGTGCGCGTCGTAGTGGTGTTCGATGGCAAGGGGGCGCGCGCAAATTCGGAGTCGGTGCCGGGCGGCATCCAGGTGTTTTATTCGGGCGGCGGGAAGACGGCGGACTGCATCATCGAGCGGCTCGCGGCGAAGTACGGGGGAGAGCAGGAAATCACCGTGGCGACAAACGACAACCTCGTGCGGCAGACGGTGATCACTTTCGGAGGGCTCGCGATTTCGGTTGATGCGCTGCGCAATCTGGTCGGTGAGGCGGACCGGGATGTGAGCCGGCGAATCCGGCAGCACAGGAGACGGTGA
>Ga0208719_1000218_pt1 | contig 17453 bp, 19 predicted proteins | sample LakMenEpi30Jul09_FD_150747 | JGI IMG/M metagenome (GOLD analysis project Ga0208719, IMG submission 150747) | Freshwater microbial communities from Lake Mendota, WI - 30JUL2009 deep hole epilimnion (SPAdes) | ecosystem: Environmental > Aquatic > Freshwater > Lake > Epilimnion/Euphotic zone ... | reverse complement strand
TGGGGTTTTTCGGGCAGTTCGGCTACCCCGGCGTCGGCTATCGCTGCGACGAACTGATCCACGCCATGCGCGACATCCTCGGCACGAACCACCGCTGGCCGGTGGTCATGGTGGGCGTGGGGAACCTCGGCCAGGCTCTCCTCGGATACCGCGGCTTCGGTCGGCAGAACTTCACGATCGAGGCGGCATTCGATGCCGATCCGGCGAAGGTCGGCGGGACGGTGCGGGGGCTGCCCATCCGGTACATCGACGACTTGGCGCGGGTCGTCCGCGAGATGGGCATCCGCCTGGGGATGATCGTCGTGCCGGCCGAGCGTGCCCAGGAAGTGGCCGATCGGATGGTCGCGGCGGGGATCGAGGGGATCGTCAACTTCGCCCCGGTGACGCTCACGCTCCCTCCGCACGTGCAGGCGGTGGCCGTCGATCTGGCGATCGAGCTCGAACAGCTCTCCTTCGCCGTCACCAACAAGCTGGCCAGGGGAACGGCCGATCCACCGCCCCCACCGGAGCCGGGATCGGCTTGATGCCCTTTTCCAGCGCCCCTCGCGATGGGGTATGATTCGAGTCGCCCACTACCCGGTGGTGTAACGGTAGCACAAGGGATTTTGGTTCCCTTTGTCTAGGTTCGAATCCTAGCCGGGTAACTCGACTCGCCCTCCCGCGACAGCCTCCCCCCTGTCGCCTCCCCATGACCAACATCGACGATCCGTTCCGCAGGGCCCGCGAGACCGACGGGGTGCTCCGCTGCCCCTTCCAGGGGGACGAGATCCCGATGATCCTCCGTCATGAGGAGGTGCGCCGGGCCGCCAAGGACTGGCAGACGTTCAGCTCCGATGCCCCGTTCCGGGTCCCGATTCCCTCCGAGGAGCATCTCCGCAGCGTCCGCCAACTGCCGATCGAACTCGATCCTCCCGATCATGAAGACTATCGGGCCCTCGTCGAGCCCCTGTTTCTCCGCGCCAAGCAGGCGGCCTTCGCGGCCCGGGTCGACGACATCGTTGAGAGGCTTCTCGACGACGCCCTCGCCCGTGACTCGATCGAGATCGTCGAGGGCTTCGCGCTGCCGCTCCAGTCGCGAGCGCTCACCGTGCTCCTCGACGTCCCCGAGTCCGAAGCCGACATCTGGATCGGATGGGGGGTGCATGTCTTCCACGGCGACGACGGACTGAAGAAAGCCCGTCAACTCGAGGACTATCTCAACGACCGCTTCGACCGCGCCGCGGTGGCCCCCGACGACGATTTCTTCGGCGTTCTCACCAAGGCGACGTTCCGCGGTCGGCCGCTGACGCGGGCCGAGATGCTGGGCTTCGCCAATCTCGCCTTTGCCGGAGGCCGCGATACGATCATCCACTCGATCGCCTGTGCGATCGGTCATCTCGCCGCCACCCCCGCCGATTTCGCCCTGCTCCGCGCCGACCCCGGTCGGATCATCCTCGCTGCGGAGGAGTTTTTCAGGGTGTTCATGCCGCTGACGCACATCGGCCGCGTCTGCCCGGTGGCGACCGAAGTCCACGGCACCATCGTCGAGCCGGGGGGGCGGGTGTCGCTCGGTTGGGCGTCGGCAAACCTCGACGGCGAGGTGTTCGACGATCCTCTCGCCATCCGCCTCGACCGCCGCCCCAATCCACATGTTTCGTTCGGGTTCGGCGCCCACCTCTGCTTGGGCGCGGCCCACTCCCGGACCGTGATGAAATCGCTCCTCGGCGCACTGTGTCGGCGGGTGGCACGGATCGAGACGGTGTCGAAGCGAGACCGTGTCGAACACACCGCCGCCTACGACCGCAGCCTCGGCTACGACGAACTGACGGTGCGGATGCATGCGGCAGGCCAGAGTGCCTGAACTGCCGCGCCCCGCCACGCCGCCGAGTCACGGCTTCTTTCGCTCGTACGTGACGAGGAACTGCTGCGTTCCCTCGGCAGTCGTGAACTCCGTCGGCCGGTCCTTGCCGCCGAAGTCGTAACAGACCCGGAGGATGTCCTTCTCGACCTCGACGATACCGAGGATCGTCTTCCCTTTGTTCGGGCCGACGACTCCGACGATGTCGATCGCCATCGGGGTCGCCGCCGGGTCGAGTTTCACCGATCCCTTGTCGACCTCCTTGCCGACGGTGACGGTGTAGGCGTCGCCGGCGATCTCCAGAACGATCCCCTTGCGGGCATCCTCCGGAAACGGCTGGCCGGCATATTCCATCGCCACGGGAACCCAGATGCCCTCGAGCGGTGACGTTGCGCCATCGGCAGCCGCGGCGGGCAGGCAGCCGAGGGTCGCCCAGACCATCCCAGCGACGACGACCGCCGACTCGAGGAGTTTTTTGAGGTTCGTGGCGGCGGCGCGGGTCTGGCTGCGGAGCGCGAGACGGATGAGCGGTTGCATTGGCTTCCCCGGGGAACGTGTTCAGTGTGATTTGGACGACGTTGGTGATCCCTCCCGCCCAGAGGCAAGGGCGAGGCATGGGCCGGAGCCCCGCCGGCGAGAGTCTACCTCCGTCCAGGCTGGCCACGGGAGCTCACTGTCCTGTTGGCTGGCCACGGATCGCCCCCGTACGATCCGTCGATGATGCCGCATGACCCCGGACTCGAGCAGTCGACCATCGTCACCCCCGTCGGGGCCTTGGCGGTCATCGCCTCGTCATGGGGAGTACGGGCCGTTCTCTGGCCAGGGCAATCACGCGGCGGGTTTCAGGCGCGTTGCTCCCCAGCGCAGGCGATACCTCCAGCTCCGCTGCCGATCGTAGCCGAGCCGGCCGCGATCCTCGCAGCCGCGGCCGAGCAGTTGCGTGAATACTTCGCCGGCGAGCGGAGGGCGTTCGATCTTCCGCTCGATCCGCACGGCACGGCGTTCCAACGTGCCGCGTGGGGCGTGCTCCGCGGGATCCCGTTCGCGACGACGATCAGCTATGGCGAGCAGGCCTGCCGGCTCGGCGACCCGCGCAAGGCCCGCGCCGTCGGTGCCGCCAACGGCCGGAACCCGATTCCGATCATCATTCCCTGCCATCGGGTCATCGGTGCCGATGGCTCGCTCACGGGGTTCGCCGCGGGGGTGGATCACAAGGCCTGGCTGCTCGGCCACGAAGCACGATTCGTCCGGGACATGACGCCCCCCGATCAATCGACCGGTTCGATGTCGCCGAGCACCCAGGAGCGATCGAAGTAGGCCGCCATCGGGCCGTAGAGTCGGAAGTAGCTGAACCAGCCCTTTCCGGGAAGCGTCCTGATCCAGTTGCTCTCCGGCCTCCCGGAGGGGGCCCGCGGTCCGAAAAACAGATCGACCGATCCGTCGGGGTTCGTGGTGATCGGATCGCGTGACGAGCGATCGGGCTGGACACCGGTGTCGACGAAGCAACGCGTCTCGTTGTCGTACACCGTCACCGACCAGAACTGCGCCACCGGCACATCCCTCGGCACGGTGAGCCGGTAGGTCCTGCCGCCATCGAGCCAGTGCCCGGCCCGGTCCTTCGCGGCCTCGAGGTAGACCTGGCCCACGCCGACCGCCCGTCCCATCATCCCGACCGAGACTCCGACCGCCTCGTAGAACCAGCTCGTCCGCTCGTCGAACTGCGTGTGATGCGGGGCCTCCTGGTTGGTCTCGGCGAGCAACAGCGATTTCTCCCACCTCCGATCGGGCCAGATCTTCGCCCCTACGAACCGCTTCTGATAGGCGATCGCCCGGGCCATCACCTCGCCGGCCATCGCCGCGTCGGCGAGCAGCGTTCGTTGCCGTGGGGTCGGGGAGAACGGCTTCCCCTTTTCGATCCCCAGCGGCTGGAGCATTCCCAGCATCATCCGATCGCGCTGATGAACCGGTTCTTCATCGATGATCTTCTTCAAGCTCTCCCAGTACGCGAGGCCGCGCGGCTGCTCGCCGCTCCACGGCCGTCCGGCAGGGGAAACATGGCGGGTGGGGGAGGGACGCTCCCGTTCGGCGTAGGGATAGATCCGCAAGCCTTCGATCAAAGCCCGAGCCTTTGCGGGATCGGGGTCGAGAACGCGGTGGGCCGACCAGATGTTGACCGTCGGCGAGCGGAAGACGAAGTAGCCGTCCGGCGCGATGTCCGGGTCGTCCGGCCCGAGGATCAGATACCTTCCGCCAGCGCCCTTGTCGGGCCCGGTCTGCCCCGAGTCGGTGATCGGCCGCTGCCAGAAATCGGTGCACCCACCCGCCGTCGGGCCGGCCGGGATCTCGAGCACCAATGGCCCCGATTCCTTCAGGTTCGGGAAAGCCATGATGTACGGGGTGGTGGCGTTGGCGGTGAGGAGCCCGAGTTTGTCCTGGAACGAGAGGTAGTCGACGTAGTCGAACTTCCCGGCCCCGAACTTCGCCAGATGCTCCTGCTGCCATTGCACCATCGCCATCAGTGGCAACGCCCACAGGTAGGCCTGGCAGCCTCGTTGGAAATCGAGATCGTCGAACACCTTCTCGATCGTGGCCGGCGTGGGAAAACCGTTTTGCAGTTCGAGATTCCCGAGCCGCGATGCAACGCTGCCGGTGGTGGGGAGGTGTCCGTCTGGTGCCACGATGGGGGTCTCCGTGTCCTCTGAAGGGTTCTCAATCGCCTCATTCTAGCCGGCGTCAGTGGCCCATCACGCATCGAAGGGGCCGTCAGAACCCGGACCATGCCTGCGGCCCCGGATCGATTTCCGGCCCGGTTGCACGACGATCGGAAGACCTGGACCGATCGGCCGATAGAATGCTGCCTGGCGACGATGCCCCCCCCCGCAAACGACGTGCGGCGGGAAGCGTGTTCGCCGATGTCCGCAGTGAAACAAGCACTGCCATCGTTGCTTTGAACGTGGTCCGTGAGGCTTCGATGGGTTCGCTTTCCGGAAAACTGCTCGTTGCATCCCCGGCACTCGACGATCCGAACTTTGCCCGGACCGTCGTCCTGCTCGTCGAGCATGACAAGGGGGGCGCTCTCGGCCTCGTTCTCAATCGCCCCGGCGCCAAACATCTCGAGGCACTCTGGGACGAGACGGTTCACGGACCGTGCCCGCCAGACCTGTCGGTGATGACCGGCGGCCCTCTCGAGGGGCCGCTCCTGGCGCTGCACACCGATCCAGTGACGGGCGAGCGCGAGATCGTGCCGGGCATCTATCTGGCCATGCGCAAGGATCTGCTCGTTTCGCTCGTGCGGGACGCGCATCCCCCGCTTCGGATCTTCATCGGCTATGCCGGTTGGGGAGCGGGCCAACTCGAGGCCGAAGTGGCGGCCGGAGACTGGACGATCGCTGCTGCCACCGATGAGTTCGTGTTCGGCGACACCGATTCGATGTGGCGACGGGTTGTCAGGCATATCGCCGACAGGCAACTCGCGGCGACGCTCCGCATTCGGCACGTCCCCGTGAAGCCTTGGCACAATTGACCGCGTGCCAGCTTGCCACGAGTCCGCCGGACGCCCATGTTCACACGGGCCGGCCGGCGTGATTCGACGAACGAATCCGCCCGGCGGGAATCGAACCCGCGACCACCGGCTTATAAGGCCGACGCTCTGCCACTGAGCTACGGGAGGGAAGTAAGGTGCCGACGTATTCGATCGCGTATCATCGCGCACCTCCTTTCCCTTCCCGGAACGAAGCCAGGCCTCGCCCGCGGCCAATCCTCTGCACGCCCGGCAAAACTCCATCGGGCTCATCAGCACAGATTTCAAGCATATCCCTGAAGTCCTTCCCATGCCACGTCTAATGGCCCCCTCCGCCCCCTGCGTACGCCGACTTGCCCTGCCGTGGATGGCGTTGGTGGCGATCGTCCTTACCAACAGCCCCGGCAGCGCGGCCGACGTCTTCGCCATGCCCGAGGGGCTGACGAGCGTGGAGTTGGTCGAGGTCGGGCAGGCTGGCAATGTGGCGGACGCCGGCGGTCGCGGTGCCGTCGCCTATGCATTTCGCATCGGCCGGTACGAGGTGACGGCTGCCCAGTGGGTCGAGTTCCTCAACCAGAAGGCGCACAACGAGGCCGACGGAGCCCTGTGGAACAATGACATGGACTCCGTGCTCTCGGGGCCGGGGCCGAGATGCGAGATCCGGCGCGAGGGGGAGGCGGGCAGCTACCGTTACACGGTCGACCCCGCGCATGCCAACCGCCCCGTCACCCACGTGAGCTTTCTTGACGCGTGTCGATTCTGCAACTGGCTCCACAACGGCCAGGGGGATGGCGACACGGAGACGGGTGCCTACACCCTCTCCGGGTATCGAGGCACCGACGGGAGGCGTATCCGCCGTAACTCCGGCGCGCGATTCTTCGTGCCGACGGAGGATGAATGGTACAAAGCCGCCTACTACGACCCCGGCAAGCCGGGTGGAGCGGGCTACTGGCGCTACCCCACACGGAGCGACGACAAGCCCGGGAACGATCCCGCGACCCGCAACGCGGCGAATACTTTTCAAGACGGGGCGGATCATGGTGGCACCGGCACCACCTCCGTCGGTCATTACCGGCAGGCGATCGGTCCCCACGGCACGTTCGATCAGGCTGGTAACGTCTTCGAGTGGACCGACGGCCTCGTCACCCCCTTCCTCCGCACCCTTCGCGGCGGCGCTTGGAACTCGGATGACGGCGGCATCAACCTTCCGATCGACAATCCGGTCTATTCGTCCGTCTCCGACGTCATCGACGTCGGCTTCCGGATCGCTGCCGCCACGCCTGCCTCGGACATTCCGGCCACGGAAGCCCCGGACTTGGTCGTCGATCCTGTCTCCGTGGAGTTTCCGCGCCGCCCCTGGATCGACCCACTCAGCGGAGAGCCCTTCTTTCCCCTCGCGTGGTTCTCCTATGCCAGCGACGAGGACGACCTCGACGAGCTTGCCGAGCAGGGCGCCAATCTGGTCCTGTTCGTCAACGCACCGGCCGATGTCGACACAGACGACCTGTTGCGATCGAACATCGTCGCCATGCGGCGCTACCTCGACCACGCCGAGCGTCGCGGCATCCGCGTGCTCGTTCAGGTGGGGAGCTGGCACTCGGCCCACCTGCGGGGCGACGAAGCCGAGATCGCCCGCCAGCGGGATTGGCTGACGGCGGTCTGCGACCATCCCGCCCTGTTCGGCTACCAGCTTTACGACGAGCCCGAGTATGCCGCCGGCTTCGGTCTCGGCGTCGAGAGCAAGCGGCGTCTCGCGTCCTTTGCCGGAGCCCTGTCGCTCACCCGCGATGCCATCCGCAGATGGGACAAGAACCCTCGGAGGATGGTCTCCGTGGTCTTCAATCTCGTCCCGCTTTCGAGTTGGACGGAGTATCTCCCGACCGTCGATTCCTTCCAGATCGACCGGTATCCACTCGACCGGGATCAGGCCTACTTCGGCCACCGTGGTGATTGGGGGCCGCTGATGATGGCCTGGTCGATGGGCCATGGGGCCCGTGCGCTCGACCGCCATCCTCATCTCCGGAATCCCAGTCCCTGTATGCAGGGGGTGGGAGCCGATCACACCGAGGGGGGCACGCTCGGCATGTGGCGAAATCCGCTCTATGACGAGACGCGGTACATGGCCTACTCATCGCTCACCGTCGGGGGATGGGGGGTGTTCCACTGGATCCGCCGGTTCGGGCGTCCCGAAAATCCGCAGATCGCGGCAAACGTCTCTCGCTTGTATCACGAGCTCCACGAGATCGTTCCGGCCTTGAAGCAGAGCTACGAGCATTCACCGTTCGAGGTCCGTCACGACCACGAGGGCATCAGCCGTGGTTTCCTCACCGACTCGGTGGCCGACGTGACGACGCTCGCCCTCGAGGATGCCGACCGCTACTACCTCGTGGTGTGCGGCAACGCAGCCCCGCTCCCGAGCGTCACGCTCAGGCTCCGCGGCTTGCGGTTCGCAGACACATCCCCCCGCTCCGCCGAGGTGCTCGGCGAGGGGTGGAGTCGGGAGATCCGTCTCGACGACACCACGGGAGAATGGGTCATCGCCCCCCACGCGATGACCTTCGGCGACGTCAACGTCTGGGCGATCGACAAACGCGCCCCCTGATCACGCGGGGGGATCTCTCGCCCTGGAGTCTGGCCCGGATGGGTGGCTACGGAGTTGCCTCTTCAAGAACGACCACGCGCCCAGTCTCGACCACCTGATCGAGATAGGTACTCACGATCGCATTGACGATTTTGGCTGCGTCGATTGCTTCCCTGCCTCGCCTCACGCCCGTCATGTTCACCTTGATGATCTCCGAGTTCTCCCGCCAGACCACTCTGATTCGGTCCGCGAGCCAAGAGACCGGATCTTCTTGAGCGCGAATGGTATCGAGTTCGGTGATGCCTTGCCTGCGGATGGCAGCCGCGAGGATCTCGGGGCTCTTGATCATGAGTATCTGCGCTCGTCGGTACTCTCCAGAGGCCGCATCGGCCTTTTTCCGGTCGATGTCCTCGAGCGCCGGGCGACGAATCCGCAGCCAGGCCGTGACGTCGGTATGCGTCTCATGGTGCCACTTGCGCGCCGCCACCCAGCCGCCCACGACGAGGAGAAGCAGGCTGCCGATCATGGCAATGCGAGCGGGCCTGTGCGTCCGCCCGATCGCGCCAAAGATCAGCGACAGCCCCGCCAGCACGATCCCGCTGCCGAGGGCCAACGACCAGTTGCCCGTGGCGGCCACTCCGACAGGCACGATCACCGCGAGAACGAGCAGCACCAACGACATCGTCGAAACCCGTCGACTCGAGCCCCCCCCTTCGTTGACCATCGTCCCCTCCTTTTACGAAGTCGGAATCGTCCCACCGATCGCCGTCGACGGCTTCTCCGGCAAACAATCGATCCCACCGAGCCAGGGGCCAGAGGCCCGTCGAAACCTCTCGATCATGTTCGCCAGAGCCGACGCTCCACGGCACCGTCGCGGGGGCACACTTACGGCAGCACCGCTCGGGTGGCGATGAAGCAGGGGATGTAGTCGGTCAGTTTCCACTCCGCTCCGCCGTCCTCGAAGAACCCGGTGAGCACGAGACCGGCGTCGAGCTGCCCGCCGATCTGGTCGGCCAGGGTGTGTCCGAAATTGAGTGGCTCCCCTTTGTCGGTGTACCGCCGCCGTTCGTCGTCGGTCAGACTCGTCATGTCCGAGTAGGGAATTCGATGGCGGACGACGAACTCCCCGGCTTCCATCCGGGCGTCGTCGAACATGTAAAGAACGGGATTGGTGAACCCCGCGAGGAGCACGCCGCCCGGCCGCAGCACCCGGGCGACCTCACGCCACACCGGACGGATGTCCGGCACGAAGGCGTTGGCACATGGGTGGAACACCAGCCCGAACCGGCCGTCGGGAAACGCCGACAGGTCGCGCATGTCCCCTTCGACGGCCGCGAGCCGCAGGCCGTCCCGATCGGCGACTTCGCGGTCCCGAGCGAGTTGGGCCGGGGAGTTGTCGAACACGGTGACGTTCGCCCCGGCTGCGGCGAGAACAGGCCCCTGCTGACCGCCGCCGGATGCGAGGCAGAGGACGTCGAGGCCGATGAGCGGCGGAAACCAGTCGCGCGGAACCGGCTTCGTCGGCGTGAGGACGACCGACCACTCGCCCCGGCGAGCAGCCGCGATCTCCTCTGGCCCGACCGCGACCGTCCAGCGGTTTCCGGCACGCACCTGCCGGTCCCAGGCATCGCGGTTATAGGAGCGGATGTCCATTGATGATCGTACCTTCCCCGTTCGACGAGCCCGGCACTGGCGGAGCCGGGTGAGCCGTGCCCCGGGTCGACTGCCCATGCTCTCGTTCGTCAACCGGCACACGGACGAGTTCGTTGTTCGTACATAAGTCTGCGCATCTTCACGCCCACAGCCAACAGTCGGTCGCCGACGCTCGCGTCCGGAGCCTACGGATCCGATCTGCCAGGGCCATCGATTCGATAGAACGCATGGAGCTTGGTGGTGCCGTGGATCTCCTTGGCTTCCTCATGGGAAAACACGCCACCGATTTTCTCGATTGCCTTTCGCGACCTCACGTTGTTGCTGCCGATATGAAACCAGACCACCGCGGCCTGGCGAAAGGCATGCTCGAGCATGAGGCGCTTCACCTCGCGGTTCGTCTTTCCACCCCAGTGGCTGCGGACGAGAAACGTGAAGCCGATGGCCACCTCCCGTCGTACTGGGTCCCACTCGTAGAAGCGGGAAGACCCGACGATCGTCCCCGACGCATTCTCCACGATGACCAACGCGCCATCGGACTCCAGTGCACTTCTCCAAAACCCGCTTTCAAAGACGTCGCGCTTGTAGCGGAGCGGATACGGATGCTGCTCCCAGATCAGGGGGTCTGCCGCGGCTGCGTAGAGGCCCTCGAAATCCTCCGCCCGCAACGGACGGAGGGTGATCGATTCCCCGACGAGCGTGGGTCGGAAGTCAAAGTGCCGTGAGTCCTGCATCGCTCCGTCTTCCGCTCATGCCCCACGATTCCGCTCAGTGTCGCTCGCGCGAGGCATTCCGATGTTTCCGACAGGCCACCATCAAGTACTCGTCCACTCAATCGCGGGATGAGGCTCGTGCACCCGAACCGATCCGCGCCGTGACCTCGATCTCGATCCGCATCCGGGGATCGGCCAACCCAGCCGAGATCATCATGGCAGCGGGCCGAATCTCACCGAAGTATCGCCGCAGCACCGGCCAGCACTCACGGAACTCATCGGCCTTTGGCAGCACGTAGGTCACGCGCACCACGTCAGCCAGCGTGGCACCGGCCTCGGCCAATGCGTTCTCGATGTTGCGTAGGCATTGTTCCGTCTGCTCGGCCACCCCCTCGGCGATGGTCATCGTGCTGTAATCGAAGCCGGTGGTGCCGGATACGAACACCCAGTCGCCATCGACCACAGCCCGCGAGTAACCTATCTCCGCCTCGAACGTCGAGCCGGAGCTTATGAGACGGCGGCGCACGTACGTTTCTCCGGAAGACTCGTCGTGAAGACGATCAGCGGTAGGCCGATCGATCGTGCCGCACGGCCGATCCGACGGCGTCGGCGCGGGGGCTCCGCGTCACCGTTGGATTCTATCGACCGGTTGCTCCGGCGACTCGTTGGCCGGCCTGTCCGTCACGACTTCGAAAAGCCCCGAAACACTCCATCGGCATCGACGTTGTCCGCGAACTCCGCGTAGGCCATGTTTCCGAGCGAAAGATTGTTCTCGACGGCCCACAACTGGCTCGGGATGACCCGAAAGGCACGGCCGGTATCACCTGCCAGATCGACGACCAGGATCGGCCGTTCGGAACCGGTGACCGCGAGCCGATCTGCCATGAACGCGACTGGGTGGCTCGCACCCTTCCGAGCCAGCGCCACCAACTGCTCGACCGTCAGTCCGTCGAAACACTGGTCACTGACGCAATCGACGTTCGCCTGAAACCCTTCTTCGCTCGGCGCCCGGGCAGCCTTGCAGAGAGAAGCCCACGCCGGCTCATCGGTGAAGTCGGTCCTCAGGAGCACCGGGTTGTCAGTGGCGGGCCACTTCATGGAGCACCTCGCAGCGTCGGGAAGAGTTCGGCAGCGGCGGAGAGCGCTCGAGCCGAGGAACCTCGGAAAGTCTACCCGCTCCCGTCGTTGCTTCGACGCCTGGCTGTGGTTCTTCACCATTCGCTGGCTGGTTCAGGACGACCTATTCGTCGGCGTTCATGTCGACGAGGGCCTCGGCGAATGCCTTGCCGATGGGGGCCAGGATCTTTGCAGCACCGAGGTAGTGGTAGCCGCCGTTCGACACGCCCAGCGTCAGTCGCCTCAACTCGTCCGGCTTGAACTCCTCCTCGAGGGCCTTCTTGCGGGCGGCCTCCTTCTCCGGCTCGGTGGGCTTTGGATCCGCCTCGCGGAACCCCTGCTCCAGTTTGCCGTACACCCGCTCCTTCCGCTCGACGAACGCCCCCAAGTCGTCGTCCCAGAACGGGGCCGTCTCGACAGCGACCACATTTCCCTTGAACTCGTCGAGGGCGGTCGGTTTCCGCTGGGCCTCGCGGAAGTGCATCATCGAGCCCTCTTTGTCGCCTTTCAGGCCATCGATACCCATCACACCGATCACGAACGGAAGCTGCGGGGCCGACAGGTCTCTCCGCACGTCGCGGATGAAGTGGCCGAGCAGCTCGGCGTAGAGGTCGTATCCGCCGGCCTTGCCCTGATTGGGGTACACCCCGCCGTCGACGAGGTCGTTGAACCCCTGAAACCAGACGAACCCGGCCAGCTCATACCCCTGCTTCTCGTCGTAGTCGGGCACCACCCGCTCGATGTCTTCGAGGACTTTCTTGGTATGCGCGATCATCTCGCGGTAATAAACCCCCGTGGCGGCGGCCTTGTCGGCGAAGAACTTTGGCCGATCCTCGACTTTCGGAACGCCGTGGGCTCCCTTGGGATTCTCGTCCCACAGTTTTTGAGTTTCTTTTGCAAGAACGAACGGTCCGCCGCTGGGCGAACGGAAGTCGGTGTGCAAGCTCCGTCCCCCCCATGAGGTTTTGATGATCAGCACCGGCTCGTGCAGGTGCTTCTGCATCGTCAGCCCGAACATGAACTCCGGGCCGATCGTGTCCTTGCCCCCCGCTCCGAACCCGGCGGTCAGCTTGCCGGTCTGCTCGCCCAGGTCGTCGTAGGCGTTGCCCAGGCACCCGACCGAGGTGATCCACACCGTGTCGCTCACCGTCGGCGCGCCGTCCTTGTCCCGCATCTCCTCGAGCAGCGGGGCCGTCTTGGGGTCGTTGGCCAGGTCGTCGAAGGTCGACACCTTCGCGTGCCCCTGCATGTTCGACTGGCCGGCGAGGATGAACACCTTGAGCGGCTTCGCCGGGGTCGCGGGCTTGTCAGCCCGCGCGGGCAAGGGCGACGAGAGGCTCAGAACCAACAAGCCCGCCATCACAAGCATCCAAGGTCGTGTGGTCACCGGCTGATTCTCAATGAAGGATTGTTGTCGCTGCAACGTTTTCATCTGCTGGACTCCGCTTCGTACGGGTCAGTCGGGATGGGTCAAGGAAGTGGGTGGGGGAAACCACACGGCTCCGAACAATGGCTCGCTTTGACAGGATTATCCTCATTGCGGGGCGTCATCGCGAGTCCAGTGCGTGGGGTGTTTTGGCTTTGCTTTTCCCGAAAGCGACGAACCAAAGGCCCACGATGAGCCACGCGGGTTGCGGCGAGAGGGCTTCAGCAAGAGGAATCGCCCGATCAGCCACTCGCGTGCACTTGCGTGTTAGGCCGCGTCTTCGCCTGGGCCTGCTTGCAGCCCTCGGCTCAATACGGCACGCAAGCGGCTACGCGTGTACCTTTGCAACAGAATGGGGTAGACGTTGACGACAACGTTGCCCACGCTCAGGTACACCGCCCAGCCAAGCCACCCGATGCTCCACGCCCATGCCGCAGACGCGACTCCGAGGGCCAACAATACGAGGTGGCCGCGCTCGCTCTGCTCGGTGCGCACGATGAAGTCAGCGGCTGAACGACGACCGCGGATCACGCGGAAGTCTGGATTGCATCGCCTTTCCCAGCGGTTTGCGAAATCCCCATCCGGAGCGAACCAGCGAAAAAGCACAACGCCCAGCGCCTCGTAGCAGCGTCCCGTCCGCTCAAATCCCTGAACTCGAAAGTATGAGCGTGGCAGGAGCCACCAGAGCGAGATGCAAGCGACGACCACGAATACGAACGACGCCGGTGGCAAGAGAGCGCCGCTCCGATAGTGGAATGGCCTCAAAGGTCCCCACACGTAAAGCCAGAACATCAGCAGAGGTCCGAGCCAGCCGCCAGCCATACTCGCGAAAGGAAAGATATTCACGCCATGCGTTGGTGGGCCATGACGCGGTGCGTTGGTGCGAGACATCGACAGGCTTCCTCAACCCCGTGGGTTCGCCCTGCCGGCCGCGGTCAGCAGATCGCCGCCGAGGATGATCCACACCGCAGGATTCTATCCGCCGGCTGATCCATCGGCTGGCTAGAGCTGCGACGCCAGCATCGACAGGCCCACGCCTGCCTCGAAGCCAATCCCAAAGAGATTATGCCAAGAGCGGCTGGCATCCACTGCAAATGAGACGAGCCGTGCCAAGGCTGCCGCGCACCACGCTGCTCCAACGACGCCAAATACAGGCACGGACTGCGCAACCAAGCATCCGATGCCCAGGCAGATGAAAAAACCACCGTACGTGGCACGAACCTCCGAGGTGCCCAACGGCCCCTCGGGACGGATTCCAAGTACGCGGCTGACGGTGCCGGGCAACAGCAAGCCGAGGCAGCCGATCGCCGCGGTCACAGCAGCTCCGAAAGTCGGCAACATCATCATGTCGAGGGCATCCGAGTCTTGGCTCTAACGTCTCCGATCAAAAGCTCGCGGCCCACGCGTTGGCTGAATCGCGTCGACGATCAGGTCTCGCCCAAAACGGGAGTGACCGGCTTGGTCGGCTTTCTCGTTCAGTCCGCTCAAGACGACCATATTGTCGGCGTTTGCTCCTCCGCCGTGAAAAGCCAGCACCACCGGCATGGGCGTGCCGGGGTCATACTGTGGAGGCACATGCACCGGGTAGCTCCGGTGCATGCCTTTCAACGAAAGGGATCGCGTGTGATCACCGGGCCGCAAGCCTGCGTCACCGACGGCCATAAGCATCAAGAGCAGCGCGACAAGGCTCATCTGCTGCGACCTTATTGGCTGCCGAACGACCAAGGCAACCGGGCGGCGGCCACCGACACGAGATAGAGAACCCTGTTCAACCGCCGCTCCGGTTGACCGCGTTGTGGGGCGGGGTCTTGGTTCTTTCAATCTTTCTTGATGCGTTCATTCGACCAGTTGCCATCCTCATCTCGCTTGAATCTCACTCCGAGATGCGGCCATTCAAACTCCTGGATTGCCCACTCTCCCATTCGCTTGACTGCCATGAAGTCGATGGCCCCAGAGTACTCGTTGCACTTGAAGGCGACTCGTCCGGTGGCTCGCTCGTCCTCCGATGTGACATTGCAATCGGTAATGTATTGCGCCTGAATGACTGACGCGAACTCCTCGGCTTTGGACGCGTTCATGGCCTCAAGCAGTTTATTCGCGTTCACGAGTTTGCGGCTGAAGAGGTCCAAGTCCTTTTCACTGTCCTTCGGAAGTGGTTCGCCGTCTGGCTTGAAAGTCAGAAGCCAATAGGTCGGGGACTGATTTTCCTTTTTAGGCTTTTCGCCTTTGACCAACTTATCGAGGTCGTCGATCCTGACCGAAGCCGCCTTGGGGAGCAAGGTCTTCGCGATGCTCGGCGTGAGCTTTCCCTGATCTTGCGCCACACAGTTCGTCGCCACGAAGAGAACCGGTACGATTGCGATTAGGTACTTCATGAGTGATCTCCACGGCGAAACCATGTCGGACAAATCGAGATCGCTAGGCCATCACGCATGACTGACGCGCACAACGTGTGGTTCATGGCTGTTCTGCGGTTGTTTGCGGGTGATGTCGCCCAACGACCAAGGTAACCCGGCGGCGAGCATGACGGCGATGGTAGCCGCGTCTGCCACCGGCCGCCGTTCTGCGAGCGTCGATCGCCGCAAGACATCGACGAACTCGTCGGCTGACAAGGACGGCTCGATTTGACACGCGACGTCGCCCATTCGTGAATCCTCCTTCGCCGAACGATTGCGATCAGCGGCTCGCGACCACGGGCCTCCCATCAGGACCGATTTTATCGCGAGTCCGCTGCATCGCGTTGTTAGGCTCCTGCTTGCTCCTGCAAGAGAAATGGAACGATTGAGGGAATGCATTTGGCTAAGGCCGCGCCAGCATTTACGACCAAGTCGCGGCCGCTGGGCTCGCCAGCTACCACCCACACTTCGGTATCTTCCCGCTGGACGGCCACCACATCCGCCGTGTTCTTCAAGGCTTCGTAGATCGCAGAATCTAGGATTTGCTCCGATCCCGGGTCTCGCGCGAACTCTGCTAGGTAGACACCAACCTGCCATCGATACTCGCTTACCTCTTTCCACTTTGTTGCTTCAACGGATAAGAGTGGCTGAGTGGGGGAATAATGCTCCCACACTTCCTCAATCTCTTCATCGGCAGGGGGAATGCACTGAACATGTATGTCGCCGGGGATGCGCGTATGAAAACGAGATTCCTGAGTCCGCCCTCGCACCATGCCGATCACGATTGCAACAACACCAAAACATCCAAAGGCGAAAGAGAGTGCGCCGATAGCCATTCCGAGCCAGTCCCGAGCGTCGATTGCCATAATGAGAATGCCGAACACCGCGAACGCAGCAGCAGCCAGCAATCCCTTCAGCTTTTCGCGATTCATGGAATGAGCCTAACGGCGGCGATCAGCGGCTCGCGACCTTGGACTCACCATCAGGACCGATTTTATCGCGAGTCCGCTGCATCGCTTGGTTCTGCCGAGCGTTCCATCTACAGAGCGATTTCTTCGCGAGCCATTGATACCCAATCGGCTACAGAAGCCAACCGCGGAAAACGGCTCAACATGAGAACAAGGAGAGCGATCGGTACCGCAAGAAACCAGCGGGGTGCACCGCCGAACCCACCTGTCAGGGCAAAGCAACTCAGAAATCCGGCACCTTCCAGCAAGGCCATTCCGACTATGTGGCCCGTTTGGAAAGGCGCGAAAAGCGATTCGGCAGCGATCTCCGTTTTTCCACGGACAGCCGTAAGACCGGCACGTCGAACGATCGGTGGAACCACAACCGACATCACAACGCTCATAGCGGCAACGCCGAGTGGAATCAGCGGCAATGCGTTGGAATCCTCGGAGAAGCGAAGACCCTGCGAAACAACGAAGACGAAGTACGCCGCAACGCCAGCCATGAGCGCTGCGTGAATGATCTGAAGCGACCGGACCTGGGGTGCGATCTCATTCGCGGTGGCGTCGGAATCTGCGCTCGATAGCGGCATGCTTGAGTCTCGAGTGACAAGAGCGTGTAGTTGGCTCGTCTTGGCGGAACGCCTGTTTGTAGCAGGACGGCATTGGTAGGCAGAACGCCCGGCCTCTCCGTTTGCTAACCCGCCAGGGTGAGCAATACGAGAGCAGGCCGTTGTTCGGCGCATTTCATTCCTTTAGATACGTCATGGACACGATCTTGCAGCCGTCCGGGCCGAGCAGGACTTTGAACTCCACAGGTGTTGGTTTTGGATGGGCCTCTTCGCCCGTGACCACCATTTCAGCACGAACCAGAACTGTCGTGTTCGTAAACGCGACCGACATCTTCCGACTTTTGTCCTTCTCTCCTGCCCAGTCCTTACTCATCTCCTGGATGTGCGAACTGCGGTTCTTTCCATCGGCAGAGTCGTCTGGCGCGAGAAAGAGTGCCTCTGCCTTCTTGACATCCGAGGTCGATACTGCCGCCGAGAAGTCGGCAAGAAAGCGGGATATGGGGTCCCTCGGACTTTGGGGGCCTTCAATCTTGGAGTCGGTTTGCGCACGACCGGATGAAATCAGCCCGACAAGAGCTACCGAACACACGATCACTACGACTGCATTGCCGATCTTCATATTCTCTCCTTGTTGCCTAACGACGGCGGTAACGGGGCCGCCGTCGGAAAGGCGACTACTTCAAATCCGCGTGATC
>Ga0208719_1000216_pt1 | contig 17599 bp, 14 predicted proteins | sample LakMenEpi30Jul09_FD_150747 | JGI IMG/M metagenome (GOLD analysis project Ga0208719, IMG submission 150747) | Freshwater microbial communities from Lake Mendota, WI - 30JUL2009 deep hole epilimnion (SPAdes) | ecosystem: Environmental > Aquatic > Freshwater > Lake > Epilimnion/Euphotic zone ... | reverse complement strand
ACATGCATTCATTTTTCGCCGTCCTCAAAGTCATCGGCATTCTTCTTGAGGTCATCCTCATCTTTAATCTGCTCATCATCGTCCACGAGCTGGGCCACTTCCTCGCGGCGAAATGGCGCGGGCTGCACATCGAGGGCTTCGGCATCTGGTTTGGAAAACCGATCTGGCAAAAGCGCATCGGCGGCGTGATGTACAGCCTCGGCTGCATCCCGGCGGGCGGCTTCGTAAAATTGCCGCAGCTCATGGATTCCGCCATCGAGGGTCAGGGCGAATTTGCCGCAAAGGATCTCCCGAAGCTCAAGCCGCTCGACAAAATCATCGTCGCGTTCGCCGGGCCGCTGTTCAGCTTTTTGCTCGCGGTGGCCTTTGCGATCGTCGTGTGGCAGGTCGGCAGGCCCGTCTCGGAAGGCGAGCGCACGACGACGATCGGTTTTGTGCAGCCGGATTCGCCTGCTGCGAAGGCCGGCCTCAAGCCGGGCGACGAAATCCAGCGCATTGACGGCCACGACATCAAGCGCTGGGGCGGACAGGCGCAGGACACGGTCATGTGGAGCATCGTCGGCAGTGAGGAGGAAAGAATCCGCCTCGACGTGAAGCGCGATGGCAAGGTGGAGCCGATCGAGGTCACGCCCATCGTCGAGCCGACAAAGTGGTATCAGCGCAAGGGCCTGAAGATGATCGGCATCGAGGCGATGAACCGCCCTATGGTCGCGACGGTCGTGGCAGGCAGCGCGGCGGACAAGGCCGGCTTCAAGCCGAGCGACGTGCTCGTCCGCGTGGGCGACGATCCGATCTTCGGCGCAAACAGCATCGGCGAATGGATGAAGGCAAATCCCGGGAAACCGATCGCCGTGACTGTCGAGCGTGGAGCGAAAAACGCGGACGGCACATTCCCGACCACGGTTCTCAATTTCGAGCCGCGCGGCTTCACCGTCGGGGGTGTTTTCCCCGGTAGCCCGGCTGAAGCCGCGGGGTTGAAGAAAGGCGATCGCATCGTCTCCGCGGACGAAAAGCCAATCGTGTACGGCTCCGCATTCATCGAGCACATCTGGGCGCATGAGGGCAAGGTCGTGACGCTCGCCGTCGAGCGCGGCGCGGAGAAAGTGGAAGTGAAAGTCACGCCGGAATTGCCGCTCGCGAGCGACGCTTCGCCGAAGCTGCGACCGAGCATCGGCATTTCCATCGAGCCCGGCGACGGTCTTGTTTTTGATCAACGCGGGCGCACGTGGCCCATCTACCCGCATCCCGGCGAGCAGCTCAGCCAGGCGGCGGGCCAGATCGTCGAGACGGTAAAAAAGCTCCTGCCCACCTCGAAGAGCAGCATCGGCATCCAGCAGCTCGGCGGGCCGGTGATGATGATGCGCATCTACTACATGCTCTTCGAGAGCCCGGACAGCTGGCGGCTCGTGCTGTGGTTCAGCGTCGTGATCAATGTGAACCTCGCGCTCATGAACATGCTCCCCATCCCGCCGCTCGACGGCAGCCACATCACGCTCGCGCTCGTCGAGCTCATCCGCGGCAGGCCGCCCGGCGCGCGCACCGCAAAGATGGTGGAATACGTGCAGATCGCCGGCACGCTGCTCGTGATCGGACTGATGCTATTCATCACGCTCTTCGATGTGCAGGACGTCTTCGGCGGCAAGAAGGAGAAGGCGACGATGCGGTTCAAGCCGCGCGCCGCAGTCGAGAAACCGATGTAGCTGAGGCCTGCACGCCAACGTCCATTTTCCATGCAGCACTGTCCTTCGCTCTATCGTTTTCAGCGCCGCGCCACGCGCGTCGTCCAGGCCGGTAACGTCGCCATCGGCGGCGAAAACCCCGTCCGCGTGCAGTCCATGATCACCTGCGACACGATGGACACCGAGGCGTCCATCCAGCAGACGCTCGATCTCGTCGCAGTCGGCTGCGAGATCGTGCGCATCACCGCGCCGACGGTGAAGGACGCCGCGAACTTGCAGCACATCGTCGCCGGACTGCGTGCGCGTGGATGCGACGTGCCGATTGTCGCCGACATCCACTTCAAGCCCGAGGCCGCGATGGAGGCGGCGAAGTGGGTGGAGAAAGTGCGCATCAATCCCGGCAACTACGCCGACTCGAAAAAATTCGCGGTGAAGGAATACACCGACGACCAGTACGCCGCCGAACTGGAGCGCATCCGCGAGCGTTTCTCGCCGCTCGTGAAATTTTGCAAGGAGCACGGCCGCGCGCTGCGCATCGGGACCAACCACGGCTCGCTTTCGGATCGCATCATGAACCGCTACGGCGACACGCCGCTCGGCATGGTCGAGAGCGCGCTGGAATTCGCCCGCATCGCCCGCGAGCACGACTACCACAACTTTGTGTTCTCGATGAAGTCGTCGAACCCGAAGGTGATGATCGAGGCGTATCGGCTGCTTGTGGCGCGGCTCGCAGAGGAAGGACCAGATTGGAATTATCCCATCCACCTCGGCGTGACCGAGGCCGGCGACGGCGAGGACGGCCGCATCAAGTCCGCCATCGGCATCGGCTCGCTGCTGAATGACGGCGTCGGCGACACCATCCGCGTCTCGCTCACCGAGGACAGCGTGCATGAGATCCCCGTCGCAATGGCGCTCGTCAATGTGAGACAGGCTTCCAGCCTCTCCCCGGCGCTCGGCAGCGAAAACGAGCCGCCGGTCTCGTTCGATCCGTTCAGCTACCGCCGCCGTGCCACGTCCCGCATCGAAGTGCCTTCCGCAGTCTCCGCCGCGGAGGGACAGGCTGGAAGCCTGTCCTACATTGGCGGCGAGGAAGTCCCGCGCGTCGCCATCCGGCAGGCAAAGTTCAACCAGATCGCGCACAAGGTGAAATCGCTCGGCGATTTCCAGCCCGACTTCGTGTGCGAAAAATCCGGCGTCATCGAAGTGGACCCGCGCGACGAGCGCGCCATCGCCGAGCTGAACGCAGCCGACGAGCCGCATCTCGTCACCGTGCGCGACGGCGTCGGCATCCCCGTCATCGCCGCATTCCGCCTGCTCGCCGCGCGGCTCAACGCCGTGCATCCCATCCTGCTGAAGGACACCTTTTTCCCCTCCGCCGACGCCGCGCGCCCGTTCCTCGACACGCTCCTGGAAAGCTCCGTGAACATCGGCTCGCTCCTCTGCGACGGCATCGGCGACGCCATCCTCGTGCAGGGCGAGGAAGCGCCCGGACAGTCGCTGCGCCTCGCGTTCAACATCCTGCAGGCCGCCGGCGCACGCATCTTCAAGACCGACTACGTCGCGTGCCCGAGCTGCGGGCGCACGCTCTTCGATTTGCAGAGCACCACGGCAAAAATCAAAGCCTCCACGCTGCATCTCAAAGGCGTGAAAATCGCCATCATGGGCTGCATCGTGAATGGCCCCGGCGAAATGGCCGACGCGGACTTCGGCTATGTCGGCGGCGCACCGGGAAAGGTGAACCTCTACGTGGGCAAGCAGGCCGTGAAGTTCAACATCCCCGAGGCTGAAGCCGTGGACCGGCTGAAGGATCTCATCCGCGAACACGGCAAATGGGTAGAGCCCGCGCCCGTCGCGGCGGTGTAGCCGCGCCCCGGCGTAGCCGCGCTTGTGAAAGCGCGGGCACTTCCTCCCAGCCCCGCGGATCAGCCCGCACACCCACGGGAGCCGCAGCAAAGTGGTCTTGAGCTTCGGCCCTGATGGAGCGCCGCCCAAGGGGCGCCGTCCGCCCCCGGCGGCCACGTCCCCGCGCGCAGCGCCATTCATCTCCCACGCGAAAGCCCACGGGATGCATGCGCGTGGTGGAGCTTCACGACAGCGACTGGGATCATCATTCGAATCTCGCGAATTCGCTGCCGCGAAAATGCAAGGACGTGGACAGGCCGATGTCGCCGCTGATTTCCGATCTGAAGGAGCGCGGGATGCTCGACGACACGCTGGTGATTTGGGCCGGGGAATTTGGCCGCACGCCGCTCGCGCAGGGCATCGGCGGCGAAGGCGAGAAGACGAAACCGGGGCGCGATCATCACAAGGACGCGTTCACCGTGTGGCTCGCGGGCGGCGGCGCGAAAGGCGGCGTGAGCCACGGGCGCACGGATGAGTTCGGCTTCAATGTCGCCGCCAATCCGGTGCATGTGCACGACCTCAACGCGACGGTGCTGCACCTGCTCGGGCTGGATCACGAGCGGCTCACGTTCAAATATCAGGGCCGCGAGTTCCGACTCACGGATGTGCATGGGAAAGTCGTGAAGGCGCTGCTGGCGTAGCGGATCTTGCAAGCTTTCGCCTCCTACGTGGAGACTCTGCGCGCGGCGCTGGTGCGGTGAGGAGAACGAGCCGAACTCGTGACGGAAAACATTCCCTTGCACCACGCGGATGCTTTCGCTCTAAGTCGCCCGATGGACATTGCTCAACTGATGACATTTGCGACTCAGACAATTCTCGCTGCTGGCTCGAAGCCCAATGGAATTCGCTTCCAACTAAGTCTGGAGATTGACGGAGCGTCCAAAGAGAACCGCGTCGTTGCCGCCCGAATTACCGCAGGGGATATGGTGGTTTCCCCGCCAGCAGGCGTTACCGACACGGGACCGTTCAGCATTGATTTCACGGTGCCTATTCGATGGTAGTTTTTCGCGGGCATTGAGCCAACGTCGCCAAGACCTTGAGCCTTCAGTACCGATCAAAGTCTTCAATCGAGGTATCTGAAGCCTTGGCATTTCCACCGATGACCTTGTGCAACGTCAGCGTCACCGTATCCGTGTATGTAGTGATACCAGTGCTGTCTCTCTCCTGCCGCGTCGCATATCCGATTGGCTCGTCGTAACGGCGCGCGTGCCTGCCTCGCGTGAAATTACGCGCAGTCCCATCCCAGCCGTAGCCCGTGCAATACAGCACCGAGAACGTGCCGTCGGGAATCGTTGAGTAAGTGAATTTTTCATGGCTCCGCACGTAGAATGCAGCCACCAATTTGCCGTTCCAAACAAGCTTTACATAGGCATCTTCTGCCAACCCGTTATCAAGCGTCAGCTTTCCCTTGCCGGAGTAATTTTGTAGCCTATCCACCAGCAACGAACCACTCGTCAGTCGATCATCCGTCGGCAAATGGCGAAGCCTAGCAACGTCAGTCAGCGCTTTGAGTTTCGCTTGCGCCGATGCATTCCCTTGTTCAGCGGCCTTCCGATACCACTTTACCGCCTCATCTTCGTCCTTCGGCACGCCTCGTCCGTTGGCATATCTGTTGCCGATGTTGGTTTGTGCCGAAGCATTCCCATGCTCGGCGGCTTTGCGATACCATTTCAACGACTCGGAATCGTCTTTTGCTACGCCTTGACCGCCGGCATACATCACGCCAAGTCGGTTTTGCGCGGTCGCATCTCCCTGCTCGGCAGCTTTCCGATACCACTTTACCCCTTCAGTATCGTCCTTTGGCACGCCTCGACCTGTGGAATAGCTACCGCCCAGATTTGTTTGCGCTGACGCATTCCCCTGCTCGGCGGCTTTCCGATACCACTTTACCGCTTCAACATCGTCATTTGGCACGCCGTGACCTGTGGTATAAGTGACACCGAGTATGTTTTGTGCAGGCGCATATCCTTGCTCAGCAGCTTTGCGATACCACTTCAGCGCCTCAACTTCGTCCTTCGGAATGCCTTTTCCGTCCTCAAGCATGAGAGCTAGTTTGTATTGCGCTTCAGCATTTCCTTGTACGGCCGCAACGCGAGTCCGTTTCACCGCATCATCCTCATCCTTCAGCACACTCTGACCGATTGTCGTATCCTGCTTAGATTGTGTTGCCGCATCCCTTTGGGCCGTGGCTTTGCGATACCATTTTAATGACTCGGCTGAATCCTTTGGAACACCCCGACCTTCTTCATATCTGCGGCCAAGATTCGATTGTGCGTCAATATCTCCATTCTCAGCTGCCTTGCGATACCATTTTACTGCTTCATCCTCTGACTTCGCCACACCTCGCCCGTCTGCATACATAACTCCGAGATTGTATTGTGCTTCGGCATATCCTTGTTCGGCGGCTTTGCGATACCACTTCACCGCCTCAGTATCATTTTTTCGCACAAATTGGCCGTTTGCGTAGAAACCGCCGACTTTGTTTTCCGCTTGTGCATCTCCTTGCTCCGCCTTCGCACATATTCGCACGACGAATTCTGGCTCGGTGGGAAAACGGCTAAACGAAGCCGGGGGTGCTTCTGATATGATTCTGGTCTGAGGACTCAGGCCATGCGGCTTCCGCAACATCACCAGCATGAAAATCAAGAAGACAATAACCCCTGCAGAAACCCAATACCGGTGAACGCCATGAAGATAACTCGTGCGTTTGTCGGTCGCCGTGGCTGCTGGTTTGACTCCAGTGGGCTGAGGTTGTGGGTTGTTTGGGGACTGAGCTTGCGTAGCGCGAGGTTTTGGGCCGGTGCGCGGAGGATAGGGCTTCGGCTGCGGCTGGGACGCTGTACCGTGCGCGGCTCCGGTGGCAGCTTCTTTAGACAGCCGTTCGTAGGCGAGGTTGATCCGTTTTAGTTTTTCCTCGGCCTTCGCCTGCAACTTCGGATCGCCGCGAAACCGATCCGGATGCCACACCTTCACCAGTTCCCGGTACGAACGCTTCACTTCTTCGAGCGAGGCTCCCGCCTCAAGATCGAGGATTCGATAGCATGTGAAAATATCGTCCATCGCCCCGCTATCCTACCGAGCACCGCCGAACACAGGCAACATCAATTCCCCAACGAGTTCCTCCGCTTCGCGAACAGTGGAAGCAGGGCAGATTATTCGCGCAGGCGCTTCCGAACGTCCGTTGGAATGCTTGAGGTTTGGTTTTGAGTGGCTACTTTCCCGCCATGAGCAACCGTGAAATCGTGATCGATCTGATCCAGAAGCTTCCCGAGGACACGTCCTTGCACGACATCGCCCGCGAGATCGAACTGATCGCCGGGATTCGCAAGGCGCGGGAGGAAGCTGCGCGCGGCGAGGGTGTGTCGCCTGAGAAAGCAAAACAACTCGTGGACTCGTGGGTGTCCCGGTAGTCATCACGCCGACGGCCATCGGCGATCTGGAGGAGATTGTCCGCTTCATCGCTTTCGACAGTCCCGAACGCGCTAGGCAATTCGGCTATGCGCTCATCAATCAGGCGCTGTCCCTTGCGCCGTTTCCCGAGATGGGGCGCGTGACGCCCGAAATTGGCGACCCGGCTGTCCGCGAGATCGTGCATGGTTCGTATCGCATCATCTACGAACTGCGGCGCGAACCCTCCGCGATCTATGTGCTCCGGTTTTGGCACGCCGCACGCGGAACTCCGGAACTTCCAAACGCCTGATTCAGCCCGCGCTTTTTTCCAACTACGCCAGCAGCGGCTTCATAATTTCGCCGTGGATGTCGGTGAGGCGGAAGTCGCGGCCTTGGTAGCGGTAGGTGAGCTTCGTGTGCTCGACGCCCATGAGGTGCAGGATCGTCGCGTTGAGGTCGTGCACATGCACGGGGTCGCGGACGATGTTGTAGCAGTAGTCGTCCGTCTCGCCGTGCGTGGTGCCTTTTCGCACGCCGGCACCGGCGAGGAGGATGCTGAAGCAGCGCGGGTGATGGTCGCGTCCGTAGTTGGTCTCGGTGAGCGTGCCCTGCGAGTAGATGGTGCGGCCAAATTCGCCGCCCCAAACGATGAGCGTGTCATCGAGCAGGCCGCGCTGTTTGAGGTCGGTGAGGAGCGCGGCGGTGGGCTGGTCGGTGTCGCGGCACTGGCCCCGGATGGCGGCGGGCAGGCCGCCATGGTGATCCCAGCCCATGTGGAAAAGCTGCACAAAGCGCACGTCGCGCTCGGCGAGGCGGCGGGCGAGGAGGCAGTTCGAGGCGTATGTGCCGGGCGTCTTCACCTCGGGGCCGTACATGTCGAGGACGTGCTGCGGCTCCTTCGAGATGTCGGTGAGGTCGGGCACGCTGGCCTGCATGCGGAAGGCCATCTCGTATTGCGCGATGCGCGTCTGGATTTCCGGGTCGCCGAGGGCGTCGAAATGTTTGCCGTTCAGCGTGGCGAGTTCGTCGAGCGTCTCGCGGCGCGTGTCGCGGTCCATGCCGGGAGGATTGGAAAGGTAGAGCACCGGGTCGCCCTTGTTGCGGAATTTCACGCCCTGATATTGCGAGGGCAAAAAGCCCGCGCTCCACAGGCGGTCGTAGAGCGGCTGGTCGTCCTTGCGCCCGCTGCCGAACGACGTGAGCACGACATACGCGGGCAAGTCCTTGTTCTCGCTGCCGAGCCCGTAGCCGACCCAGGAGCCGATGCTCGGGCGTCCCGCGAGCTGCGAGCCGGTCTGCGAAAAAGTGATCGCCGGGTCGTGGTTGATCGCCTCGGTGAAAAGCGAGCGCACGATGCAGAACTCATCGCTCACCTTTGCCATGTGCGGCATCAGTTCGCTGAGCCATGCACCGCCTTTGCCGTGCTGCGCGAATTTGAAAATGCTTGGCGCGACGGGGAATTTTTTCTGCCCGCTCGTCATCGTCGTGAGGCGCTGTCCCTTGCGGATCGAGCCGGGCAAATCTTCGCCGCGTTTTCCCGCGAGCGCCGGCTTCGGGTCGAAGAGATCCATCTGCGACGGCGCGCCGGACTGGAAGAGGTAGATGATGCGCTTGGCCTTCGGCGCGAAATTCGGGAAAGCCGGCTTCGGCGCAGCCATGAGCGAAGGCCCGAGCAGCGAGCCAAGCGCCGCGAGACCGATGCCGCCGGCGGACTGCTGCAAAAATGTGCGGCGCGAGACCGCCATGCGCTGCGCGGCGTCGAGGGAGAGGAATGCGTGGTCGTTGCAGTTCATCGTGGTGGAGGGATCGGGGCTACCGTGCAACGGGGTGCGCGCTTGGGCAAAAGAAAAGCGGGGTGTGCTCATCGGTCTTCGCGCGCGATGAGGTCACCGGTCGCGCGGTGGCCCATCATGGCGATCCGGGCAGCTCAAACGCTTTGCGAACCGCCCCTTCGAGTTCGTTCAATTCGGAGGCGGTGAGTTTTGCGAATTCCTCCATGCGCCGCTTTGCGGCCGAAAGCGTGCCGGTGTTTTGCACGCAAAGGCGGACAAAGAGATCGGCGTGGCGATTGGGCAGATCCACGACTTCGCGCATGAGACGGCGGGCTTCGTCGTATTGCTGCAGGAACCGGATTTCCGTCGGCAGCTCGGTCTCGATGGTCTCGTCCACGAAGCCGAAGAGCGCCTCAGCAATGGCGGTGCAATCCGGATAGCGGTAGAAGTCACGCGTTTCATTGCGCACGGTCAGCCGGCCGCGCGCGTCGAGGGTGAAATCAATGAGCGGCAGCAGTGGGCGGGAGAAGGTCTCGAGGCTGGCGTCGTAAGCGCGCATCCGGCGAAGCATGCAGGCGGAAACGGGGAAGATGGCGCCGTCCGGGACGAACCGGAGAAATGCGAGGACGTAATGGATGAGGAAACGGTGGAGGCGTCCGTTGCCGTCGGAGAAGGGGTGGAGAAAGACGAAAGGCCACGCTATGGCTGCGGCGGCGAGGACGGGATTTACGTCGGCACGCAGGATGCGGCGGGAAGCCTCGAGAAAGGCATCCATGAGTGATGCGAGATCTTCGGGCCGCGGGGAGACGAAGTGAATCTGCTCGTCGCCGGCCGCGAGGCTCGTGCCGACGTAGTTTTGTTCGCCGATGACATCGCGCCAGCCTTCATTGGCGAAGCGTTCATCCACGACAGTGCGCTGGAGGGCGACAAGGGCGTCCTTTTTGAGGTAGTCGCGGGTGGCGGCCTCGCGAAGTGCGGCGACGAAACGGGCGGCGCGTTTCTGATCGGGAGTCTCGCGCTCGATCGCGTAGGAGGACTTGGTCTCGCGGGAGTAAAGGTATGCGAGGGCACGCTCGTAGAGTTCCCGCGGGATGTCGGCCACGACCCGGCGGCTGCGTTCGTCGAGGCGTTTCGCTTCCCAAGCGGCGAGCGCCTTGGTTCGGCGGATGAGGGGGCTGAACTCCGGCGTGCCCAGCAGGTTCATGTTCACCCGGTGGCGCGGGCTGCGCTCCGGCGCCCCAGTGTAGCAAATCTGCGGATCTGCGAGTTCGATGTAGTTTCCCTGCGTGAGATCCGGCACATTGAGCCGGATCCCTGTGAACGTCTCATACAGATACCAGATGCGTCGCGCGTAGGCACCGGTCGGCTTCGCCCGCACATGGGCGGCGGCCTGCGAAGGATCGAGGTGCGGAAACAACGCCCGGAGAAGGCCAAGGTGCAGACCTTCGTAACTCAGCGCGAACTCCAAATGATCGAAGTCGGAGTCGCCCGGCCAATATTTGCGCACGTAGTATTCCGAGCGACGGCCATCCGGTGCCACCTCGGTTCGGCGGGTGCCTTGGGCGAGCATGAAGGACTCAACATCGTGCGGCAGGCACGCGAGACCGTGGCGCTCCCTAAGGAGGCGGTAGCCCATCGGCTGGACGTTCGGGTCGGACACGAGTGGGAGTGTCAACCGAATATTCGATTACCGCGCAAGTAAAACACTTACAAATCGCAGTTCCGAGAAATTTTTAATTTTAATTATGGGAACCCCCATCAGCAATCGAATCGAAGTCCCGCCAGCCACCCGGCTGGTGAGGACACTCAAGATTAGACATTCGACTCGCGAGAGATCTCTCCGCGTCCGCGCGGTGAGGGAGAATCTGTGAAAATGACAGGTAATCGCCCGCTTGCGCATCGCGGCCCGATCCATAAAGTCCCCGCCCCTATGAGTTCGACCACTGCACCAGAGAAACATGAGTTCCAGGCCGAGATCGCGCAGCTCCTCGATCTTGTCGTCCATTCGCTCTACACGGATAAGGAGATCTTCGTCCGCGAGCTGATTTCAAATGCGGCAGATGCCAGCGAGAAGCTGCGTTTTTTGAAGACGAGCGGGCAGGAGATCACGGAGCCGGATGCGCCGCTGAAGGTGACCATCGCGACGGATGAGACGGCGAAGACGATCACGTTCACGGATGCGGGCATCGGCATGTCTCACGGGGAGTTGATCGAGAATCTCGGCACAATCGCCCATTCGGGATCGAAGGCGTTCATCGAACAGCTCAAGGCGAAGGCGCAGGGCGGCGCGGTGGATGCGACGCTCATCGGGCAGTTTGGCGTGGGCTTTTATTCGGCGTTCATGGTCGCGGATAAGGTCACCGTTTTTTCGCGGAGCTGCCGTCCGGGTGAGCAGGGGTGGAAGTGGGAGAGCGATGGGAAGTCGGGCTATGAGATCGAGCCGGCGGATGACCTTTCGCGCGGAACGAAGATCGTCGTGCATCTGAAGGATGATGAGTTTGCGAAGGCTTGGAAGATCGAGGGGATCATCAAGCGCTACTCGAACTTCGTGCCGCTGCCGATCGAGGTGAACGGGAAGGAAATCAACACCGTCCAGGCGCTGTGGACGCGCAACAAGTCGGAGATCAAGGACGCGGAATACGACGAGTTTTACAAATACATCGGGCACGATCAGGACGCGCCGCTTTACCGGCTGCATTTCAATGCGGACGCGCCGCTGGCGATCCGCGCGCTGCTGTTCATCCCGTCGAAGAATCTCGAACTGGCGACGTTCACGCGCGAGGAGCATCATGTGGATCTCTATTGCAAAAAGATCCTCATCCAGTCGCGTGCGAAAACGCTGCTGCCGGAGTGGACGCGCTTCCTGCGCGGCGTGGTGGACAGCGAGGATCTGCCGCTGAACATTTCGCGCGAGACGATGCAGGACAGCGCGCTGGTGGCGAAGCTGCGCGAGGTTCTCGTGAAGCGGCTGCTGAAATTCCTCGACGAGGAATCGAAGGCGGATGCGGAGAAATATGTGCGCTTTTTCAAGGAGCACGGGCACTGCCTGAAGGAAGGCGTGGCGCACGACTATTCGCACCGCGAGGCGCTGGCGAAGCTGCTGCGGTTTGAGTCGTCGGCGACGGAGAGCGGGAAATTTACGAGCCTTGCGGACTACGTTTCGCGGATGCCGGATGAGCAGAAGGAGATTTATTTTCTCAGCGCCGCAAACCGCGAGGCGTGCGAGGCCGCGCCGAGTTACGAGGTGTTCCGCGAGAAGAAGTGGGAGATGTTTTTCCTCACGGATGCGCGCGATGAGTTTGTGCTGGAGAGCCTGCGCGAATTCGACGGCAAGAAGCTCGTGGCCGCGGAGAAGGCGGACGTGAAGCTGGAGCGCGAATCGAAGGGGCTCGACGAGGCGACGGCGGGGAAGCTCGCGGAGTTCATCAAAGAGACCGTCGGCGAACGCATTGGCGAAGTGCGCGTGTCGAAGCGTCTCGTCGGCAGCCCGGCGATCGCGCTTTCCTCGGACAGCGAGATGACGGTGAACATGCGGCGCATGATGAAGGCGCTCAATCGCGACGGCATGGCCGGGCCTGATCCGATGCCGGATCTCGAAATCAATCCCGACCACGCACTGATCGTCAGCCTCTCGAAACTGAGCGCTTCCGACGCCGAACTCGGCAAGGTCGTCGCGCAGCAAGTCGCCGACCAGGCGCTCGCCGCAGCCGGCCTGCTCGACGATCCTCGCATGATGCTCGGGCGCATGACCACTTTGCTCGAGAAGCTCTGCGGCAAGGCGTAAACCTGCCCAAAGCAATTCTGCGCTCCGTGGTTGACCCCAGCGTAGGAAATCCTGCAAGGTGCCACCAAGCCGCGACAAACGGCGACAAACCCAAACACACCAATGAAAAAAATCACCAGTCTGTTCGCCATTGCTGCGATCGCTTCGTTCGGCATGACCGCCTGCGAAGAAAAGAAACCCGACGCTCCTGCTCCGAAGAAAGAGGAGCCCAAGAAGAAGGAAGAACCGAAGAAAGAAGCTTCGGCTCCTGATCCTTCAGCGCCCGCACCTTCGGCTCCGTCCGCTCCGACGGCCCCCACCGCGCCGAAGAAGCCCGCGACCACCGACGAGGTGATCAACGCGGCGCCCGAAGCAGCGCCTGCGCCCGCACCGAAACCGCCGGCACCCGCGCCCGCACCGGACGCGCCGAAGTAAACGACGAGTCACAGATTCAAGACAGACCCCGGCTTCGCAAGAGGCCGGGGTTTTGTTTTTTCCCGGAGGAAAAATGCGCCATCATGGACGCACCCCGTAACGGCGATGAAAGCTGGCGGCCTACCGCTTCGCCACCGAACGCAGCGTGAGCAGCTCCTGATTTTTTTCCTTCGCGATTTCGTGGAAGCCCGCGTAGGCGGCTGCGTCGGCGTTGAATTCTCGCACGGCGTGGGCGTTGTTCCTGTCGAGCGAAGCGCGGCGTCCATCGAGTTGCTGGTGCCACCACACGAGGCGCGTGTTGAGCTGGTTCACGAGCTTTTCCTTTTCCGACAGCTTCTGGAGCTGGGGCGGCTCTCCCTTTTGCCCGCCGCGCGCGGGCGTGGCGTCTCCGTCTTTGTCATCAGCATCAGCGAGCATCTCCTCCGTGTCGTGCTTGCGTCCGCCGGCGGATTCCATGGCTGCGGTCTGCTTTTCCCACAGCCGGTTGCCGAAAAATGGCACCATGAGCCACAGGCCGGCCATCGAGATGAACGCGCCTTTCCTCGCGCGCCGATAATGCCGGATGAGCGTGGTGAGGATCAGCATCGGGACCAAGCACAAGCTGATGTAGCGGCGCACGGGTTTCTCGTGACCGGAATCGCGGACGAGCCGGTAATTCCCGTGGAGTGTGGCGAGTCCGCCGAGGATGGCGATGGCTGCGAGGATGGTTTCGAGCATGGCGGTCAGTTCTGCGCGGGTGCGGGTGAGAGTGCGGGCTCCTCCTCGTCGCGGAGGCCGTATTGGAAGAGGATGAAAAACATCCACACGAACAGCGTGAGCGACACCGCGCCGATGAGCACCGTGATGAGCGCGAGCGTGAGCCCGAGCGTCATGGATGCCGTGGCGATGATCGCCGCGATGAGGACGGAGAGCCCGAGCGTGAGTGTGGCCGCGGGAAAAAGCTGATCCGTCGCGGGCCCGCGCTCGCGCGCCATCTGCCGGAAAAATGCGAGCGAAAGCAGGATGAAGCACGAGCAGCCGAGCGTGGCGAAAAGCTTCCCCGGCGTGCTGATGAATGCGTCGTAAGAACCGTGCGCCGTCGCGACCGCTATGAACATGCACGGGAAGTGCCACCATTTTTTCCGCAGATCGCGCAGCGAATCGCACAGCGAAAGGCCGATGAGTCCGGTCGCCGCGAGGTGAAAAAAGTTCGCGGTGAGGAAGCGTGCGAAGGCATTTGCCGGCGTGCTCATGCGGAAGTAGCTCACATTTTCCTCAACCGCGAATCCGAGGCCGACCGCGCCGGCGATGAGGAGTGTCTCGAGCCGGTTCTTCCGCATCAGCAGCACGGGCACGAATGGCAGGAAGGCCACAAGCTTGCACAGCTCCTCACGGAGCCCGACGCCCGCGAGGAAGAACCAGCAGTCCTGAAAGAACAGCCCGGTGTGTTTCAGCCCCCAGACTTCGGATTCATAGGCATCGAGGAAGAGCACCGGCAGCGTGCTCAGCACACCGAGCGGGATGGCGATGAGCGGAGCCCAGATGATGAATGAAAAGAATCCGCGCGGCTGCCCCATCTGCCACGTGAGGATGAGCCACACGCCGCCCGCGATGGATGTGAGGATGATCGGGATCTTGTCCGAGTAATTGTCCTTCTGAAGCTCAAGCACGGTGGCCCACACAGTCTTCCAGTCGTGGCCGCGCATCGAGGCGAACAGCCGTGTGCGCACGTCGAGCAGGCTGGCGTACGCCGGGTCCCGCGTGAGCTGCGCGATGGCCGCGAGGTCGTTGCGCTGACGGTGGACCGAGAGGATTTTTTTCCGCAGCATCACGTCGTCCGGGCGCAACGCGATCTCGCGCTTGAAGCACGCGAGCGCGCGCTCGGGCTGCCGCGCGTGCATCGCGAAATCGCCGACGAGTTCGTTCGCGTAAGCGGGCGGCTTTGCGAGGCTCGCAAAGTAGAGCAAGTCCGCGCCCGGCTCATCGAGATGCGAGCAGAGGCTCTGCCAGTAGGCGAATGCGAGATTCCGGTCGGGGAGCGCGAGGTTCGCCTTTTGCAGCGCAAGGTTCACATTTGTGATCGCATGCGGCTCGCTGCGGTTGCACGACTTGATCGCCGTGAGCACGCGCCCGATGTCCGGCTTTGCCTTCAGCAATTCCGCGCCGAGATCCACGCGCCCGCGCGACACATTCCCCTCGTGCGCCGCCTCGCGCATCCGTGCGTGGAAATCCCGCATCGTCTTCTCAAGCTGCGCGAGCGGATCTTCCGGCTGCCACATTTTCCCGAGCGCCACGCCGATGCCGATGATGATCACCGCGATCCAGATCAGGAGGTGCGGATCGCGGCTCAGAAAATAGAGGCGCACACGCCAGCCATCAATGTCCCCCTTGCCCCTCGCGGGAAAAGGCGCGGCCTCCGGCTGTTCGCTGTGATTCATCGCCGTCCTGCCTAGCAACACCTTTGCCAAGCGCGCCGGGATTTTGCGCACATCGTAGAAACACAGGCAGTTCTGGCGGCTGACGACGCGACGGAACACGCGCTTCCAGCCGGTGCGCGCCCGCGGTGGCTCTGTTCCTCTTGTCGCGCCACGTGCGGTTGACAATCCCGGCTGATCCGCCTTTCTTCCGCGCCTGATGAAACACTTCCTCAACACCTTCCTCGCGCTCGCAGGGGTCACACTCCTGTCCTCGTGCGGCAACCAGATCGGCAGTTCCACCGGCGGATACAAATGCACAGCCTACGCGCCGAACAACCCGGCCGCAGTGCGCGTGAAAGTCTCCACCTCCACCCAGCACATCTACGTGATGGAAGGTGACCGCTTGCTCATGGCCGTGCAGGGCTGCGTCGGCGCAAGTGGCGCGACCGGTTCGGGCAGCTACTCCATCATCGAAAAGATCAAGGACAAGCGCCGCGTGAGCCAGCCGGACGCCGGCTACCCGATGGCCTACTGGTGCGCATGGAAGCCCGCTTATGGCTTCCACGAAGGCTTCGTCCACCCGTATCCGCGCACCCACGGCTGCATCCGCCTGCACCGCGAGGCCGCCGCACGCTTCTACGCGCTCGTCCGCATCGGCACCCCGGTGAACATCGCCTCGTCACAGCCCGAAGACGCCACCCACGGCCGCACCGTGCGGAAGCTGGATCAGACCCGCGACCCCGATCCGCCGCGTGAAGTGATAATGGCATCGAGCTGGTTCAAGGATCCCGCAGGCCCGCTCCTGCTCAAGCAGTAGCCTTTTTCGAGCCTCGTTTTTTCAAAGGCGTCCGCGACGTGAGTTGCGGACGCCTTTCCTTTTTCAAAACCGCAGCTACGCTCCCGATCCAATGTCCACCACCGCCACGCCAGCGCCCGCCAAACGCACGAACCTCCGCACGCCCGACGTCATGGCCGCCGTGCAGACGCAGGTCGAGTCGCACTACCGCAGCGAAGTCGTCGAGCGCATCCGCGCCACCGGCGGCACGCTCACGGTGGACGGCGTCACCGTCCATCTCGCGAAGCAGTTCGGCTTCTGCTACGGCGTCGAGCGCGCGATCGATCTCGCGTACGCGGCGCGGAAAGTTTTTGCCGACAAGCGCGTCTTCATCCTCGGCGAAATCATCCACAACCCCGAGGTGAACCGGCAGATCGCCGACATGGGCGTGGTGAATATTTTGGACAGCAAGGGCGAGGCAAACGTGGACGACATCGGCCCGGAGGACGTCGTGATCGTCCCCGCATTCGGCACCAGCGTGACCACGCTCGCGCGGCTGAAAGATCGCGGCGTGCAGATCGTGGATACGACGTGCGGCGACGTGATGAGCGTGTGGAAACGCGTGAAGCAAAACGCCGCCGAAGACATGACGAGCATCATCCACGGCAAGGCCTCGCACGAGGAGACGCGCGCCACCGCGAGTCGCGCCGTGCACGAGAGCAAGGGCCATTACCTCGTCGTCCTCTCGCTCGATGACACCGATTTCGTCTGCAACTACATCCGCAAAGGCGGCGATCGCGAGGCATTCCTCAAGCGCTTCGCAGGCGCATACAGCCCGGGCTTTGATCCCGACAAGCATCTCCGCCGCGTCGGCGTCGCGAACCAGACCACCATGATGCGCGGCGAGACCGAGGAAGTGCAAAAGCGCATCATGGCCGCCGTGCGCGACCGTGACGGCGAAACGGGCGTGAAGGAAAATTACCGTTTCTTCGACACCATCTGCGGCGCGACGCAGGAGCGGCAGGACGCACTGAAGGACATGCTTCAGAAAAAAATGGATCTGCTGCTCGTCATCGGCGGCTACAATTCTTCAAACACCTCGCACCTTGCGGAAATGGGCGAGGCCGTGCTGCCCACATACTTCATCCGCAACGCCGGCAAGCTCGAATCGCCCGCGCGCATCACGCACTTCAAGCAGCACGAGCACAGCGAGACCACGACCGACAACTGGCTCCCCGCCTCGCCCGCGACCATCGGCATCACCGCCGGCGCAAGCTGCCCAAACAATCTCATCGAGGACACCATCCTCCGAATCTTCGACCTCTGCGGCATCCCTCGCGAGCGCGTCTTGCAGTGATCTGTAGCCGCGCTTGTAAAAGCGTGGGCCAATCCAGGGCAATCGCATCAAAAGAAGCGGCGGAATTATGGTGATTATAAAATGTACTTTTAGAAAGAAGGCTGGGAGAAGCTTGGGATGCCCGAAACCA
>Ga0208719_1000214_pt1 | contig 17671 bp, 17 predicted proteins | sample LakMenEpi30Jul09_FD_150747 | JGI IMG/M metagenome (GOLD analysis project Ga0208719, IMG submission 150747) | Freshwater microbial communities from Lake Mendota, WI - 30JUL2009 deep hole epilimnion (SPAdes) | ecosystem: Environmental > Aquatic > Freshwater > Lake > Epilimnion/Euphotic zone ... | reverse complement strand
AATGCGGTGTGCAACGTCGTCTTGGCTCTCTCAAGCTCACCCAACTGGCAGATGTAGCACGCGAGGCTGTAGTGGAAGGTCGCCACGTTCGGCCGGCGCTCAATCGCGTTCACGAGGATGACGCGTGCCTGGTCAATCGAGTCTGCACGCCGGGTTGCGAAGGCCCACAGCACCGTCCACTGCGGCTCTTCGATTGAGATGGTTACTTGAGCAGGCTCACGGTGGGCCACGGAGCCTTGCCACCGAGCTGCAAGAGGCCGGGATTGGCTTTGGCCAGGGTCTTGATGTTCTGGAGGTCGTAGCCATCCTTGCGGATGCCGATGGTCTTCTCAGGTGCGGTAGCGAGGATTTCCTTCAGTTCTTGCAGAGACGGGTTTTTGAGAGCCTTGGAAGAGGTTGCACGGGGCTTCTTGCCTTCCACGGGCTTGCCAGTGAGGTTTGCAATCTCGGCATCCACAGAGGCGAGTTGATGGCTCAGGCTGTTGCGCTTGTCCATGAGTTCCTGGATTGCGTTCTTTTCCAGGGCTGCAATCTGGGCTTTGAGGTCGGTGATACGGTCGAGTGAGGATGAGGTGGTGGACATGTAGGGCAGCGACGGTATCGACGTTTTGGCATTCGTCAATGAGTTCGGAGCAAGGAGGCCATATTTCGAGTGCCTGTCGAAACAATGACGACCGAAACGCTGCTGCCACTCGATTCATGCCTGTGTCCCTGAAGTTTTGAACATTTCGAGAGCCAAAGCGTCTGAATATCCATCCATGAGAACCATAAGACCCCTAAAGAAGCGTGTGAAATCCCCACCGACCAGTGAGTGGCTGCGTGTTGTGGAATCCTTTGAAAATCTGATGGAAGAGCGAGTGTCAGAGGATGCGCCACGGACAAAAGAGAGCCTGATCGACAAGGACACCCTGCTCGTTGTGACCAAGGCATATGATGTGACGCTCCGCTACTACACTGCTGTCCTTGGTGGAAGGAAACATGACCGCAGAGCTGAACGACTGATTTCCCAACTCTGGCAAAAGGCTGGCACGCGGATGAAGCGATACGATCCAGCTCTTGCCAACAAGCTCAAAGCAAAGAACAGCTTTTGGTCAAAGAAGGTCACTTGGGAGAACGAGACGATTCAGGAGGTTTGGCCTCACTTGAATGCCATCCGAGTGTGTGCTAATCGGATGGATCTGAAGAAAGAGCATTTTTCGACATCCTAGCTCGTTTCAGCGATTCTTTAGCTCTCATCTTCAGGCGCTTTCAGTTTAGGAGGTTCGACACATCGAGATCCCTACGAAAAGCAGGGACGCAGCTCAATGCAGTTCTGCCGTCTTAACACCTCGCATGTATTTGTGGCAGTTCACACAGCTCAGGGAAATTTGAACGTAGGCGAGTGATGCCGCGTCAAGGTTCCGGTCTTTTGCGGCCTTGGTGAGAGCAACGACGTGCCTTCGAAAATCAGCACTCAAAGCTTCATATTCAGGAGTCCTGCCTTGACGCCAAACCGTTGACTGACTGAGTTGATTGAGCTTTTCGGCATTGTTGGCAAGCAGGTCGAAATTCTCAGTTGCGATGCCGTTCAAAAGGAAATGGGCGTAGTCCAGCTTTTCAGCCATGATCTCCTTCGTTGTGGGCTTTGCGGCAGTCTGGGCTTGGCTCCACCAGGTGCCAACAAACGCCAATGCGAGTATCGCGATCAAGAGAGTCCGGGGTTTCATGGGCTGACTCTCGCCTGTCATTCCGTGTTTGTCTTGCCGTCATTTGGCGCAAGTTCATCCCATTTTGCCAGCGACACGATTCAAATGGAATCTCGCAGCTAAAAGAAAAGTGCCCCGATAAATCCGAAGGATGAATCAAAGCACTGATCTTTGAACACTGTCAGTTCAGCCCCACAGCCACATCCAGAAGTCCGCGCAAGGCTTCCGTTCGTTTCGGAAGTTCAGCAAGGTTGCCGTCCTTGAGGGCTTCAGTGAAACTGTTGAAGAGCGACCAGAGATCGCGTTCTTCAAACGCCTTGTGCCTGGGTTCACGCCACTCATGCAGCACCGCAGGAATGAGCCGGTTGCTGCACACGCCGACATTGCACGCACGGATGATGAGGTCGTGAGCGTCAGCATCATCAATGTCGGATTCCTTGTAGGCTTCGATGCGTCGGTCTTGATGATGCCACCGACTCATGAGCTGGCCGATGGACGGTTCCACGAGCTGCGGCAAGTCACGGTTGATGTGAACGGTGTGCTTGCGACTGAACTTTACCTCACCCAAAAATGAAAGGTTGTCGCAAACGAACACGGAGGCACCAGCGACGATGCCAGCCGGGAATGTTTTGTCGTGTGAGTTTCTGAGCCCAAGCACCCAGCAATAGTCTTCGCTAGATTTGCGGCTGTGAATCTCCATCAGGCCGAAGTAGCGAGCACCGTCATCTCGTCTTTGGAATTCACCCTGTTGCAACGGAGGCTGGCGGTTGCAGAAATGACGGCGGAGCAGCGCGGCGATTTTCTGGAGCAGGAGTTTCATGGCGTGTTGGAGGTTGTGGAGCGCAAGGAAGAACCGGCCCCGGCTTCCTGGGTTTCCCCCGAACGCCGGACCGAGGACCGAAGCCGGCTCCCCTTGCGGGCGTGAATCTGAGCACAGCCGATTGGACAAAAGCTGTCCTACCCTCGATTGAATTTTCTTGTGCAGGAAAACCGAGGGTCCATACACGCGGACATGCCGCGTCTGAGAACCCCCATTCGTCTCACCAAAGCCCAGCAATTCTCGCGTCCCCCGCTGGCGCGGATGATGCGGCTGCACCAAAAGCTGATCGCCGGCGACTTTCCAAATTGCAGCAAACTCTCCAAGGAACTGGAGGTGTCCACGAAGACGATCCAGCGCGACATCGACTTCATGCGCGACCGGCTCGGGCTGCCGATCGAATACGACCAGCTCCACTTCGGTTTCGTTTATACCGAACCCGTCACCAATTTCCCAAGCATCGAGGTTTCCGAGGGCGAGGTGGTGGCGCTCCTGGTCGCGCAGAAGGCCCTCGCGCAGTATCGCGGCACCTCATTTGAAAAGCCGCTCAAGGTTGCCTTCGAGAAAATTGCCGACGGCTTGAAGGACAAGGTTTCCTTCCAGTGGGACGGGATCGAATCCTCGATTTCCTTCCGCGGCATCGGGAGCACCGCCGCGGATCTCGAACTGTTCGAGACGGTCAGCAACGCCGTGCTCAAATCCCACGAACTCGCCTTTGAATATCGAAAACTGGGCAGTTCGGGCTACGAGGCGAGGCGTGTGCAGCCCTACCATCTCGCGTGCATCGACCAGCAGTGGTATCTTTTCGCCCACGACCTCGTCCGCTCGCAACTGCGCACCTTCGTGCTCTCGCGGATGCGGAAGGTGCAGAACACGCGAATGCGTTTTAGCAGGCCGCCGGATTTTTCCATCACCAAGCATCTCAGCGAGAGCCTCGGCGTGTTCTCCACGAATGGTCGTTTCAAGGTCCGGATTGCATTCGACGATTTTGCCGCGCGCCTGGTGAGCGAGCGAAACTGGCACCCCTCGCAGAAAATCAAGCAGCTCCCCGGCGGGATGATTGAGCTGCGGCTGGAACTCGGCAGCCTGGAGGAAATCGAGCGTTGGATATTGAGCTGGGGCGCGCACGCGCGGGTTCTGGAGCCCGCGGAACTCAAGCGGAGGATTCGGCGCTCTGCGGAGGCCATTCTGGCGGCTGGGTAGGCGCAGTATTTTTTTACCCATCTGGTGGGTGGGACCGCCATTGTCCGTCCCCCTCCGCCAGTTTCGCGCAAATGAATGCATTCTCCGACTTCTCCCTCTTCGTTACCGGAGTATCCGCATGTACCGGCTCTGGCGGGCGCAGCGCGGTGAAAATGATGGTTTACCTTGGCGGAGAGATTTCCGAGTTTGCGTGCCGGTTCAAATGAAAGGATTCACCCCCGGCGCGGTTCATCAGGGGTCTTTTGGCTCTTCGTGGTTTCCCATCGGCCTCCTCGGCCGATTCCGCCTAGCCCACCTCGAAACCCTCCTCCGCGCCGCCGACGTCCGCGTCTCGCCGCTTGCAAAATAGCCATGCCTGACGACACTCCCAATCATGACTTGGCAGGACAACATCCAGCGCTGGCAGGCGCTCCCGGCGGAGCGCAAGCTCCAGATACGCCGGGAGGCGATTCCGCTCGATGTGGCCCAGAGCATGGCATTCGAGAGGGAACCGGTGCCGGTGGAGAAGATTCGCGAGATTGTTTCGTTTCACTCACCCTTACGGGCAGACCCGAAAGCGGGTCAGACGGTCTCGTAAGGCTCGGCTCTCGCCCAGGCAACGCCACCCGCTACGTCGAAACGACGCGCGGCATCCTCAGCTACGCAGAACTAGCCCCGCTGCTGGCCGAGCGGGTCGCCCTCGTCGAACTCGCCCTCTACGAGCAGGAGACCTTTGCAGCCGCGCCGCTCGACGAACATCTGTTGCTCGACTTGCACCGCCGAATCGCTGGCGAACTCGTGCCGGAATGGGCGGGCCGCTGGCGCGACATCGCCGTGACGGTGGGACGGCTGGAACCTGCGCAGCCGTTCCAAGTCCCCATGCTCATGCGCGATTACGCCCTCGATCTTCAGGCACGCTGGCCCGCCGCTGCGTCGGGAAAATCAGACCTGCTGCTCGAATTGCTCGCCTTCGCCGAAGGCCGCTTTCTCACGGTCCATCCCTTCCGCGATTTCAACGGACGCACCATCCGCGTCTTCCTGCTCGAACTTCTCCGCCGCCTCGATCTGCCCCGCGTGGAACTCGCCCCGCAAACCGAAGCCGGTCGCGCCGAATACTTCACCGCGCTGGAAGCTGCCGACCGTAGCGACCTCCAACCGCTCTCCGCCATCTGGAAGCGCCGGCTCACCAAAGCCATCACCGAATAACCAGTATCCATGAGCAACATCATCCTTTTTGAAGAAAAAAACGTCCGCCGCGCGTGGGATAAAGGCGCAGAGAAATGGCTTTTTGCCATTGTAGACGTCATCGCCATCCTCACTTGCAGCCCCAACCCGCAAGTCTATTGGCGGGTGATGAAAAAGCGGCTGCGCGATGAGGGCAATCAAACCGTTACAAACTGTAACGCTTTGAAAATGACCGCCGCCGACGGCAAGCAACGCCTCACCGACGTGGCCGACACTGAGCAGCTTCTCCGCCTCATCCAATCCATCCCATCGCCCAAGGCTGAGCCGTTCAAACTCTGGCTCGCCCAAGTCGGCTACGAACGCCTGGAGGAAATCGAAAACCCCGAACTCGCCGCCAAACGAACACGCGAGATTTACGAGCAAAAAGGCTACTCTGAAGAGTGGATCGAAAAGCGGTTGCGGGGCATCGCCGTCCGCGACGAACTCACCGACGAATGGAAAAAGCGCGGAGTGAAGGAGCAAAAAGAATTCGCCATCCTCACCGCCGAAATCAGCAAAGCCGCCTTCGGGATGACGCCGGCCGAATACAAAGACTTCAAAACCCTCGCCAACCCCAAGGAAAACCTGCGCGACCACATGAGCGACCTGGAACTCATCTTCACCATGCTCGGCGAAGCCTCCACCACCGAGATCGCCAAAAAGAAAGACGCCCAAGGATTCCCCGCCAACAAACATGCCGCCCACGCCGGAGGCACCATCGCCGGCAACGCCCGCCGCGAACTCGAATCCCAGAGCGGCACGAAGGTCTCCACCAAGGCGAACTTCAAGGAATTGCCCGAAGCCAAAACGCGAAGTCTGCGAAAAGGGAAGCAACATGAATAACGCCATCAAATACGCCGCCTTCTTCCGAGGTGCCACCGACAAGCCGGAACCCTACGATTACCAGCGTCGCCTCGCCGAAAGCCCGTGTGAATCCCGCCTCATCAACATCCCCACCGGCCTCGGCAAGACCGCAGCCGTCGTCCTCGCGTGGCTGTGGAATCGAGTATTGCAGCCGACTCTCAACCCTCAACCCTCGACTCTCAACTCCCCGTGGCCCCGCCGCCTCGTCTATTGCCTGCCTATGCGGACACTCGTGGAGCAGACGCACGAGGAAGTACAAAAGTGGCTCGGACATCTTGTCCGAGAATACCCCGACAACCCCGCGCTCAAATGGCTCCACGCGCACAGCCCGGTCATCCTCATGGGCGGCGAAGACGCGGGCGAATGGGACATCCACCCGGAGCGTGAAGCCATCCTCATCGGCACGCAGGACATGCTGCTCTCCCGCGCGCTCAATCGCGGCTATGGCATGAATCGTCCTCGCTGGCCGATGCACTTCGGTTTGCTGAATAATGACGCCCTTTGGGTTTTCGACGAAGTCCAACTCATGGGTGCAGGACTTCCGACGACGGCACAACTCGCAGCTTTCCGCGCTCGCCTTGGATGCGGCAGCCCAACCCATTCGTGGTGGATGAGTGCAACGAGCGAATTGGATTGGCTGCGAACGGTTGATTTCGATCCGGCAACGCTACCCGAAGCACTCAAGCTGGAGTCTCCCGACCTCAATGCAGAGAGCGTGAAGAAGATTCGAGAGGCTTCAAAGACTGTCTCACGCTGCGAGAAAACGAGCAAAGACGCCAAGGCTCTTGCCACCGAGATTCTCGATAGGATCAAGGAGCGCGACGGACTCACGCTCGTCGTCGTCAATACGGTGAAACTTGCGCGGAGCCTCTACTCCGAAATCAACAAGCAGCGAAAGGACGCGCCGGAGGACGAACGCCCAATCCTCCTTCACTCGCAATTCCGCCCAGAGGATCGGGCGAGGCAGTTGAAGAAAGTGACGGAAGCGGAGGGCAAGCGTCGCCTCGTCATCAGCACGCAAATCATCGAAGCGGGAGTGGATTTATCTGCCGCAACCTTGTTCACGGAAGTCGCTCCTTGGTCTTCCCTCGTTCAGAGATTTGGCCGCTGCAATCGGCGTGGCACTGAACCCGCCGCCCGCATCTTTCTCGTCACACCCGAAAAGGCGCTGCCTTACACCGATGAACAACTGACTGCGGCGAATGCGGAGATCGAAAAACTCATCGCTTCCGGTGCCAATGCCAGCCCTGCATTGCTCAGTATCGTTCCGATTCCAGCAGTGGATCGCCCACCTGCCCGCCACGTCATTCGGCGTCGGGACTTCATAGACCTCTTCGACACGACGCCCGATCTCGCCGGACAGGACATAGATATTGATCGCTGGGTTCGAGAAATCGAAGACCGCAGCGTGCAGCTCTTTTGGCGAACTTGGGACGGGGCCAAAGGTGCCCGCCCTCCAGCCACCGATTTTCTCCAGCCGCATCGGCGAGAACTCTGCCCTGCTCCCATTGGCGCAGTGAAAGAGTGGCTGAAAAAGAAAAAGCTGACTCCGTGGCGTTGGGACTACTTGGAGACTGAATGGGCGAAAGTGCAAAAGGACATGGGCGAATTCAGCATCGTCCCCGGTCAGATTTATCTCCTCGCATCGGAAGCGGGGGGCTACTCGCCGGAAACGGGATTCGACATATCCATTGCATCGAGTGTTGCACCGATTCTGACTACCGCAGGAGGCACCGACGATGGCAACGAGCAAGACCAGGCATCAAGCGGCAACTGGCAGTCCATCGCCCAACACACCGACGATGTGTGCGGAGAGCTGCAAACTATCCTCAAGGAAAGCGGGGTAATCTGCGCCGCTCTGCCTATCGCTGCCCGCTGGCATGACCTCGGCAAGGCGCATGAAGCGTTTCAGTCGAAGATCAAACTCGACCACCGCCTCAGCACCGATGGCAAAGCCCATACGCCAATTGCGAAAGCTCCAGACGGAGCATGGAAGCATCACCGCGAACGCGACGCAGAAGGCGAAACCCTCAAGCGGCGCCGACATTTCCGCCACGAACTTGCTTCCGCCCTCGCGGTTCTCCAGCCGGGCGTAGGTGGCATTCCCGAAGAACTCCGAAACCTTGTCGCCTGGCTCATCGCCGCGCATCACGGGAAAGTCCGCCTTTCCATTCGCTCCATGCCGGATGAAGCCGTGCCGCCGGGAGAGAAACGGTTTGCCCGTGGCGTGTGGGATGGCGATTCGCTCCCGGAAGTTTTTCTCGGCGACGACATCACATCGCCAGCCGTCACGCTTTCACTCGAACCGATGGAACTTGGCCTCTGCGCCGAAAAGCCGTTCGAGAATCAGCCGAGTTGGGCCGAACGAATGCTCGCCCTCCGCGACCACCCAGACCTTGGCCCCTTGCGCCTTGCCTACTGGGAAACTCTCCTGCGTGCCGCCGATGAACGCGCCTCAGCGAAAAACCACACCACAATCATCCAATGAGCGCCATCACCCGCCACACCATCCCGCTCCCCGGCTGCACGCCAGAGCCGCTGATGAACTACCTCAAGGCGCTTGGAGTGCTCAGGATTATCAATCAGCAAGATGCCTCTGTGAACGTCCGCGCTTCTTGGGAGAATGGCGTCTTCGTCCTCACCTGCGACCTTTCTACAGACGAACTTATCTCGAAGATTTGCCAGCAATACTCGCCAACTCCCATCCTCAGCCCGTGGAACGGAGAGGGCGGATTTCTTGCCGATTCAGGCGCGACGTTTGATAGCATCGCGACGATTGAGAAAGAGCCATCCGCACGGTTCGATCCTTTGCGCAAAGTGATTGCAGAGGTGCGGAAAATTGACGGGTTGAAAGCATTTGGCTCAGCAAGAGAAGAGGCGAAGGAGCTAGGAAAGAAAAAGAAAACCACGCTCAGTGCGGTGGAGAAGGAGCGGCTGAAGAACTCGAAGGCCGAAGTGAAATCGCTGAAAGAGAGCATCGTCTATCAAGTCCGCAGCCAGTTCCCCGAGGAATCTCTGGCGTGGCTGGACGCATGTATGGTGGTGGGCACTGATGGATTCAAAGCCGCGCCAGTTCTCGGCTCCGGCGGGGTGGATGGACGGATGGAGTTCTCCGCCAACTTCCTTTCCAACGCACTTAAGGTCGTGACCGATCCGCGCAGTGAAGCGTGGCTTCGAGCCTCGTTATTGGAGACCAACGACGAACGCCTCGTCGGCACTTCGATTGGACAGTTTGCACCCGGACGCATCGGTGGCCCCAATGCTACCCAAGGCATGGAAGGGGACTCCATGATCAATCCGTGGGACTTCGTATTGATGATTGAAGGAAGCCTCTTCTTGGCAGGAGCCAGCAGCCGGAAAATGGGCGCACGAGGAGGTAGCAGTGCTTCCTTCCCATTCACCGTTCGCCCATCTCCAGCGGGAGTGGAGACTTTTGTGGAGTCCGATGGAGTGAACGGGCGCGGCGAACTTTGGCTTCCGCTTTGGTCCCGCCCGGCATCGCTCGGTGAACTCCAGACGCTATTTTCCGAAGGGCGAGCGGAACTCAACGGCAGACAAGCCCGCGATGGCGTGGAGTTCGCCCGCGCAGTCGCCGGGCTCGGGATTGATCGCGGCATCAAAGCATTCTCGCGGCATGGATTCCTCAAGCGCAACGGGCTCGCATTTTTAGCGACCCCGCTTGGAACCTTCGATGTTCGGCATCGTTCGGAAACAGACTTGATCCGCGAACTCGACGTTTGGCTCGTCACCTTTCGGCGCTGGTGTGGAGAAAAGACGCCAGCCCGCTTCCGCTCCGCTCTCCGCCAGATCGAACGCGCCATCTTCGACTATTGCCAGCATGGCGGCACCGGGATGTTCCAGCGCATCCTCATTTCCCTCGGACGGGCGGAGGCACTCATTGCTTCTGCTCCGCGTTTCCGGGAAGAGGCGAAGGGGCTTCGTCCTATTGCTCCGCTCTCTGCCGAATGGATCACGGGTGCGGATGACCAGAGCGACGAATTCCGCATCGCCCTCGCCTTATCGTCCATCTTTGAAGCAGAGCCGAAAGTCGGTTCTATCCGGCGCAATTTGGAGCCTGTCGAAGCCAAGGGCCGCTTCATGGCGTGGGCAGAAAGGGATCGCGCTGTCGTTTGGACGGGCGGCGATTTGTCCGGCAATCTTGCCGCCATCCTCACCCGTCGTGCGATGGATGCCGAACGCACCAGCGGCAAGGCTCACGCCTTGAAAGCCAGTCAGCACGCGCCGCTCAGTGCCGTGTGCAACTTCCTCGCTGGCTCGCTGGATGAGGGCCGCATCGCCGACTTGCTCTGGGGTCTTTGTCTTTGCGATTCGCGCAACTATCGCCCCGTCAGTCAGGCGGCTTCCGACTCTCAGCCGCTCCCGAGCAACTACTCGCTTTTGAAGCTGCTCTTCCTTCCTCCCGACCGCGATTCCCCTGCCGACGAAGCCAAAGCGCCAAACGCTCCCGATGCCCGAGTCCTCGCCCTGCTCCGTGCGGACCGGCTTGCCGAGGCGTGCCAGCGAGCCGCGCAGGTTCTTCGCGGCAGGAGCCTCGTCGCACAGCCACAAGCGATGCACGGCCACCCAAGTCGCGATAGCGAATGGGCCGAAACCCGCTGGCCCGGCCTCACCGCCGACCGCCTCGCCGCCGCCCTGCTCATCCCCATTCACCCGCTCGCCGTCGAATCTCTCAAAGCCCGCATCCTCCGGCCCGCAAAGCAAGACGCCATCTGATTTCCACTCTCATCGAATCTAAACCACAAAACAAAAACCAACCGTTAAATCCATGAACTACACCGCACTCGAAAACCAACCTCGCCTCTTATTGGAGGCTACACTCAAACCGCTGCAAGGAGAGCGATTCCAACCGACTGGATTCGCCGACCTTGGACCAGCCGTTTACAAATTGCCGGATGACTCCCAGCACCTTTTGCTGGAATCGGCACAGTCCGTCGCGAACTACCTTGAAAAAGCCTGCTGGGACGCTGGAAAAGGCGATCTTATCGAGGCGCTTCAAGGGTTGCCCTACGTGAAGATTGATTGCGGGCGCTTTGGCACCACGACGACACTCCACGAGTTTCATCGCCTCAATTCGCCCTATCTCTGGAAGGGCGACGACAACGACAAAAGTTCAGCGTTCCGAAAAGCCTTTTGCGAAAAGTTGGGAATCAAAGTTCCGAGCGCAAAGAAAGGCGACAAGGACTCAGACGAGGAGGGTTCAAGTAGCGTGCCCGGTGTTCTCAATCACAAGAAAATGACGGATGCAATTTTCTGGTTCGATCCATGCAGCCTCATTCATGGGGTGTTTCTTGAGAAGCTCGACGGACGCATGAGAGTCACGCGGGCGCTGTCTGGCTTCATTGAAGCGGCAAAAGTGCGGCGGGTCGAAAGCGGCGGCGTGAAGGTGGATCATGTTTTGCCCTCGCCAAAAAAGGCGGGCCTCGATGCCAAAGGAGGCTTTGGCAATGTGCCGTATCCGAAAACCGAATTCGTCGCGGAGAAAATTACCGCGTTCTTCAACCTCGATCTCGCTCTGCTCCGTGGCTACGGGCTTCCCGAGGAAGGTTACAATTTGATGGTCGCAGTTTCTCTTTTGAAAATCCGGCGTTTCCTCGACCTCGACCTTCGCCTCCGTGCGGCGTGTGACTTGGAAGTTGTAACTCCAGAAGAAGGCGCAGATGGCCTTCGCGTGACTCGTCCAAAGAAGGGTTTCACCATCCCTACTCTCCCAGAGTTGGAGGCCGAGTGTAAGGCTCTGATCAAGCAGTGCGCGGACAAGAAACTCTTCGCGGATAAGCCTGCTGAGTCGGAGTTCAAGTTAGCTCCCAAGGATGTCACCATTGAACTTCCAAGTGAATCACCTGCACCGCTGATTTCAGAGGCACGGAAGAAGGAAAAACTACTCACGTTCTCTACCGCTAAGGGGAAGAAGACCCTGAAGATCAAAGCCAAATTGCTCGAAGAAATTGAGCCTGAAGCGTTGGCCGCCGAGCTTTTCCCAGACAACGAAGAGCTTCAAAAGACGGTTGCCGAGAAATGTGCTGGAACGGAGACCGATGAAGAGGAACCCGAAGCCCCCGTAGTATGATCTCGATAGCCCTTAGCTTCCTCGCCGGGCGCTTTCATGCGACGCCATGGGGTCACCATGTGAATGAAGGCGTCCCCGAGTGGCCTCCTTCACCGTGGCGACTGCTGCGAAGTCTTGTCGCGGCTTGGAAGGGAAAACTCGCTGACAAAATTCAAACCGAAGATGCGGCCCGTATCCTACGCGCATTGGCCGAGAAGCCGGAATTTGGACTGCCCAAGGCGTCTTCGAGCCACACGCGGCACTACATGCCTTGGAACAAGAAGTGGACCCCGGCAAAACCTCACGTCGCTAAAACCCTCGTCTTCGACACCTTCGTCGTCGTCCCGCCGGAAAGCGAAGTTTTGCTCGTCTGGCCGGATGCAACATTGAACGCCGAAGACCGCACGACGCTCTCCGGCTGGCTGGCCCAGCTCGGCTATCTCGGGCGTGCGGAATCGTGGTGCGAGGCGAGACTCGTGCCGGAGAAGGACGCGGAAACGCGGCTTGGCGAAATCAACACCCGCACGCTGGGAACGCGCACGGCAGAGCAAGGAATGGAAGTCGTCCGCGTCCTCTGTGCGGACCCTGCCACGGCTTTTGATGGCACCCACACGCCGAAGGAACCCACCACGACCGGTAAAGGGAAAGCCAAGCAAACCACTATCACCCCGCACTACGACCCCGACTGGCACTTGTGCGGCGAGACGCTCTGGCTCCACGACGCGAAGTGGTCCGAGCCGCCCGGCAGTCGGTGGGTTCGCTACACCCGGCGGGCAGATTGCTTCAAAGTCACACCGCAACGTCGCCCCCGCGTTTCCTCGCAACCACGCCCGCAAGTCGTTCGCTTTGCTCTCGATTCCTCAGTGCTGCCACTCTCCACACACACCTTGCCCGTGGCGGAGGCCGCACGGCGAAATCTCATGGGCATCTTCGGCAGGCAGCTTGAGCGCACGAATGGCATCCGTGAAAACTCCGCAATTTTCTCCGGCAAATCCGACACTGGCGATGTGGGCAATGGCCACGGTCACGCATTCTATCTTCCGACGGATGAGGACAACGACGGTCGGCTCGATCATCTTACTTTGGTCGCTTCCGATGGCTTCGGCCCGGATGAACTCCGCGCCATTGACTCCATGCGCGAGATCAAGAGCCGCGAACGAGAAGAATCCGGGCATCCCCTCCGCGTGATGCTGCTCGGGATGGGAAGCCTCGACGATTATCGTTCAGGGCATCATGGCCCACTTGGCCCTGCAAAAGACTGGGTAAGCACCACGCCATTCCTCGCACAACTCCACTTAAAAACGCGAGGCACCAAACGTGACCCCGCTGAATGGCAGGCGTCACCGGATAAGTTCGTGACAGCCATGCTCCGGGAAGAACTGCGACGCCTCATCCAGCGACATCCGCAACTCGCAGGCGTTGATTTGGACGCCATCCGAATCACACCACAAATGGAAAACGGCGTCTTCCGTCTCGGCCCGCAGAACCGACGCCCGCTAGAGTTTAAACGTTTTCGTCAAAAGCGCGATGATGATGGCGGACGCCGCCTTTGCGGCTCCTTTCACCTCACTTTTCCAAACCCGATCACTGGCCCAATCGCCCTCGGCCACTCCTGCCACTTCGGCCTCGGGCTCTTTGTTCCGGTTGTCTGAGTCATCCGCTTGCTGACACCATTGAACTATCCCGCGCTCATTTCCGCGATTTCGGAGACGCACCAGCAGGCGCAGCGAGGGGCGGCGGGGGCGGTGAACCGGCATCTGATTTTCCGCAACTGGCTCATCGGGGCTTATCTCGTGGAGTTTGAGCAGAATGGGGAGGACCGCGCGAAGTATGGGGCGGGGTTGCTCAAGCGCGTCGCGGCGGATCTCCGTGAAAGGAGCGTCAGCGGGTCGAGTCCGCAGATGTTGGAAAGGATGCGGCTCTTCTATTCCCTGTATCCCCAAATCGGGGCTGCAATTTCCTCATCACCGATGAGGATTTCTGACTGCTATCTCGTGGCGCTGCCAAAGCCCGAGGAACTGGAACGGCTGGTGGAAAACGACCGGGCGGTGTGGCAGCAGCGGCAGGAGGATTCCGAGCGATGAAATGCGCTCACTTCGGCCTCGGCCTTTTCGTCCCGGGTGAATAGATCGTCCCATGCAAGAGCACCATTTCAAACTTCAGTTCCAGGACTACTCCGCCGATTTCGTCCTCGGTGGAAATCACACGCTTTACGAACTGGCGGAGTTCATCATCAAGACCATCGGGTTCGATTTCGACCATACGTTCGAGTTTTGCGACAACCTCAAGAATCCCTATCGCAGCAAGGAGCGTTACACGCTGTTCGCGGACATCAGGAATAACCCCGATCATGATGATCCCGGTGTGAAGCAGACGCCCGTCTCCGCGGTGTTTCGTCCCAGGAGGAAGATGGTCTTTCATTTCGATTACGGGGACGACTGGTATTTCCTCATCACCTGCACGGCGGTGAAGGAATCGGCGGCGAAGCGGCGGTTCAAAAAGGTACTCGGGACGACGGGGACGCCGCCGGAGCAGTATCCGGATTGCGAGGAGTAACGGTATGGCGATGTTGGCATTTCACAGCCGGTGCCCGGAAACCGCCGCGCGAGAAACGCGGACTGTTGCCGTTTTTTCCCACCCAAAGATTCCCGCGGGAGAGTATGGATTTTTCGAATCGTATTGTCCTGACCCCGGCTGCGATTGCCGGCGGGTGATGCTCTTCGTTTATTCGCGCGATGACCTCTCCACGGTACTGGCAACGATCAACTATGGATGGGAATCGGTCGCCTACTATACGGAATGGATCCACGGAGATGCCGAGATCGCCGAGGAGATGACCCGGCCGACTTTGGAGCCTTTCGGAGAGCAGTCTGAATTTGCGGAGGAACTGCTGGGACTCGCGCAAAAGGCGCTCATCGGCGACCCGAACTATGTCGAGCGGCTGAAGCGGCACTACGCGGAGTTCCGCGCGGCGTTGCCACGCGGAGACAAGCCGCGCAGGACAGGGCTTCGAGGGCCTGCGTTCACGCCGCCGAGGAACAAGAAAAAGAGAAGGTAGCCGTTCGCCGATGGAGCGGAATCCCCATCATTCACCACCACCTTATGCCAAAAGACCGCTCTCCATCACCAGGCCGGCGCAACCCACGTCGCAAGGATGCGGATGCGGGGACGATGGATTTGTTTCAGGCGAAGATGGTCGCTGCGATGAATGCGACGTTGGCCGCGGGTGGCGAAGGTGACACAGGCGTCGCGCCTGTGGGACCGGTGGGCTTCCAGTCCGATGCAACAGAGGCGGTGAACGGGACGCCCGGCGACCCCACAGCCGGGACGACCGCGCCACAGTCGCCCGCCGCGCCGCCGGATGGCCTTTCCGGCTTCCGCGTTCCGCCCTCCGATTTCTCAGAGACGCTGCCGGCGCGGATGCTCAATGAGTTCGTTTATTGCGCGCGGCTTTTCTACTACGAGCACGTCGAGGGTGTTTTCGTGGAGAGCGCGGACACGGTGCGTGGCGCGGCGATTCACAAGCGCGTGGACAAAGGTTCGGGCGCGATGCCGCAGGGTAGCGCGGGCGCCCCGCCTGCAACCGTCGGCGCCCCCGCCGCCGCCTCCGACGGGAGCGGGGTGAAGATTTCCGGCGGGGCGCCGGAAACAGCACGCGTGGGCGCGTGCGCTCCCCAGGACGTGATTCATTCCCGCTCGGTGATGCTCGGCTCGGAGCGGTTTGGCGTGGTGGCCAAGATGGATCTCGTCGAGACGACGGTGGGCGGCGACGGCGGCGTGGAAAGTGTGTGTCCGGTGGATTACAAGGCGGGCTCGCCGCGCGAGGGTGAGGAGGCCAACGAGCTGTGGGACACGGACCGGATGCAGCTCGGCGTGCAGTGCCTCGTGCTCCGGGAAAATGGTTATCGTTGCGATGGAGGCATCATTTACTACCGCGGCACCAAGCAGCGCGTACCGCTGGAATACACTCCGGAACTGGAGGCGTGGATTGTGGCGAAGATCGCCGCCGCACGCGCAGTCTCCAAGGGACCGATCCCGCCGCCGCTTGTGGATTCGCCGAAATGCGTGCGGTGTTCCCTCGCCCCGGTGTGCCTGCCGGATGAGACGGAGATGCTGAAGCGTGGCACGGGCTTCCAGCCCGATGATGCACAGACCGCGGACGAGACGTCCGCTAGCCCCACAGCCGGGACGGCTGTGCCACATCCGCGCAGGCTCATGGCCGCGCGGGATGAGAAGCGCGTCCTTTTCCTCAACACCCAAGGCTACCGCGTGGGCTGCAACGACGGCGTGATCAAGGTGAAGGAAAAAGATCGCGTGGTGGACGAGGTGCGGGTGAGCGACGTGAGCCAGGTCTGCCTTTTCGGGAACATCCAGATTTCCACGCAGGCCATCCAGCTCCTCTGCGAGATGGGCGTGCCGATCACGTTCTTCTCGATGGGCGGATGGTTCTACGGCATCGCACGCGGGCACGGGTTGAAAAACGTGGTGGACCGCATCGCGCAGTTCCGTCACGCGGGCGATCCGGCGGCGTGCCTGCGGCTCGCGCGGAAGTTCGTGCGCGGAAAGATTCACAACCAGCGTGTGCTTTTCATGCGCAACCACGAGCAGCCGCCCGAACGTGTGCGGCTGCGGCTCGGTCAGGCGCGCGAGGATTTGGAAAAGGCGGGTTCGCTCGAACAGTTGCTCGGCATGGAGGGCGCGGCGGCGGCGGAGTATTTCGCGGAATTCGCCGGGATGCTACGCCCACAGGAGGAGGACGAAATTCCCGGCCTCGAAACGAACGCGCCCGAGGCGCCGTGGGCACGCTTTGATTTCAACGGACGCAACCGGCGTCCGCCGACCGACCCGGTGAATGCGCTGCTCTCGCTCGCCTACAGTCTGCTGGCCAAGGAATGCACCGTGGCCGCCTACGCCGTGGGGCTCGATCCGTATGTCGGATTTTACCACCAGCCGCGTCACGGGCGGCCCGCGCTCGCGCTGGACCTGATGGAAGAATTCCGCCCGCTCATCGCGGAAAGCGCCGTGCTCACCGCGATCAACAACCGCTACGTGACGCCGCGCGATTTCGTGACGGCCGGGCGCGCAGTGAATCTCTCGCCCGCAGGACGGAAGCAATTTTTCCAATGTTTCGAGCAGCGCATGAGCACGCTGATCACGCATCCGGTCTTCGACTACAAGGTGAGCTATCGTCGCGCGGTGGAACTGCAATTTCGCATCCTTGCCCGCGTGCTGACAGGCGAAATCCCCGAGTATGTGCCCTTCCTCACACGCTGAAGCGCCATGAGAATCACGTATCTCGTCTGCTACGACATCGCCGAGGACAAACGGCGCGACCGTGTCTTCCGCGTCTGCAAAAATCACGGCGAGCACCTGCAGTTCTCGGTCTTCGAGTGCGACCTGAACGGCAGCGAACTGGCGTCGATCCAACGCGAGTTGACTGCGGTGATTTTGCAGAGCGAGGATCAGGTGCTTTTCGTCAGCCTCGGCCCTGCCGAGGGACGCGGCGAGCGGGTCATCGCGGCTCTCGGCAAACCCTACACAAAGCTGGATGCGCCATGCTACGTGGTTTGACGAGTGATGCCTGGGCGGTTCAATCTCCGCACTTCTTTGACATTCTGGACAGACGCGAGCGGCAACGTGCCGACGGCATACGCGGTGACCGCTCGCGCGTTGGTGATGAGGCACTTCCGCCGGAAGCGCCGTTCCTTCGCACGCGCACGTTTGGAAATAGCGAGACCGCTCGCAACCAACGTGATTGCATCCGCAAACCCAAGTGCTTACAGAAGGTCCAATTCCGCGCCCCCCGGGGCGCGGCCCCGTTGAAGCCCCTGC